>Ga0070728_10000161_pt1 | contig 155345 bp, 131 predicted proteins | sample tdDd471_FD_66723 | JGI IMG/M metagenome (GOLD analysis project Ga0070728, IMG submission 66723) | Marine sediment microbial communities from the Atlantic coast under amendment with organic carbon and nitrate - tdDd47.1 | ecosystem: Environmental > Aquatic > Marine > Coastal > Sediment... | reverse complement strand
CCCAAAACAATGCTTTGGTATTGAATGGAGGAATAACGGTAATGGATGGAGGTACAGCAGGTACGCCAGTTTATTTGGTAGTTAACCAACCAAATACAGCAGGTATTGCTCGATTAGCAGGAGGAGGACATATCCATTCTGAGAATCAATACAACTTTGTAAAATGGCAATCTGGCACATCAACAGGAAACTATGTATTTCCGTTTGGAGTAGGAGGAACAGCAACAGATTATATTCCTTTTACTTTTAATAAAACAACCACAGGAGCTAGCGATATTGATATGGCAACATGGGCAACAAACATTCAAAATATGCCTCATGCAGCAGCAACCAATGTTGGTCCTGTTACTAGTATGACAGCAGCAGCGGATTCTGTATTATATGCCATTGATAGATTTTGGGATATTCAAACATCTGCAGCTACAACAGCAGATTTAACCTTTTCTTATTTAGGAGTGGAAAACACCACTTCATCTCCTACAGATACTGCAAAAGCTATGCATTGGAATGGAACATCATGGGATGCTCCCGTAGGAGCTGGTACGCCAGGAGTTGTTGCAGGAGTTGGAACAGCTGGTCCGTTCTTAGCTCAATCAACATTTTCCCCTTGGATACTTTCCATAGTTTCTCCCTGTCCAACAGCAACCATATCTTACCCTATGGATTATTGTGATAATGATACTAGCACACAAGCCATTACTTTTACTGGAGGTTTAGGAGGTATATATACAGCAACACCTAGTGGTTTAGACTTAGATTCATTAACAGGAGCTATTGTTCCTGCTAATAGTACACCAGGTACTTATACCGTATATTATACCATTGACTCTACAGCTGTATGCCCTATTTTTGTAGATTCTACAACTGTAACCATACACGCTACAAGTGCTCTTGCTCAAAATATGAGTATTTGTCAAGGAGATAGTATTTTATTAGGAGGTTCTTACCAAAATAGTGCTGGAGTATATGTGGATACATTAACCAATAGCAATAATTGTGATAGTATTGTTACAACAACATTATCTATTAACCCAATTGTTACCACACAAATTAATGATTCTATTTGTCAAGGAGATAGTATCTTGTTAGGAGGAGTATTCCAAACTACTGCAGGAACATATTATGATACTTTACAGTCATCTACAATGTGTGATAGTATTATAGAAACTATATTAGCAATAAATGCTTTACCAACTATTACTACTAGTAATGATACTAATGTTTGTCCAGGAATAAATGTAAATGTTGCCGCTTTTGGAGGTAATACTTATACTTGGGATAATGGTTTAGGAGCAGGGCAAAATCATAATGTTGCTCCAATAAACACGACCACTTATATTGTAACAGGTACAGATACAAATGGCTGTAGTGATACTAGTAGTGTAACGATAACCATAACACCAGGAACAATAGCTGACGCAGGTATTGACATTACATTATGTGAAGGAGATCCTGTTACCATAAATGGAAATACTCCAACAATTGCTGGAGAAACTGGTTTATGGACTACAAGTAGTTTAGGAGTAATTACTAATCCAACCAATCCAACAACTACAGTTACAGGATTAACGATTGGCATACATACTTTTACTTGGACAATTACCAATGCTGCTTGTCCTCCTTCTTCAGATTCAGTTAATGTAATCATTGAAAGTTGTGAGCCATCAGATATTCTTATTCCAAATGTATTTACTCCTAATGGAGATGGAAATAATGATGTGTTTACAGTAGATGGAACTAATTTAGTTTCTGTTAATTGTGAAATTTATAACCGTTGGGGACAATTAATGTACTCTTGGGACAATGTAAAAGGTGCTTGGGATGGTAGAACACTTTCTGGTTCGATTGTACCTGATGGAACTTATTTCTATATTGTTAAAGCCAAAGGTAATGATGGTACCGAATACTTCAAGAAAGGTGGGTTTAGCTTGATTAGATAAGTTAACACAGTTATAACTTTAATAAAAAAACCCAACTCAAATGAGTTGGGTTTTGTTTTATCGAGGTTCCGAGCGGATTATTATATGATCCTTCGAAACAAGCCTGAGTCACAAACAAAAACCAAATTTTACAAATTAGATTTTTTATTTCCTCTCAAAAGTTGAAATTCATTTCAACTTTCGTTCAAAAATAAAAAACCCAACACCGAAAGGGTGTTGGGTTTTGTTTTATCGAGGTTCCGAGCGGATTCGAACCGCTGTAGATGCTTTTGCAGAGCACTGCCTAGCCGCTCGGCCACGGAACCTTTTAAAATGGTCTGCAAATCTAATAATTATTTTAATACTTTTATCGAAATTTGCCACTATGATTATAGATTTAAGAAGTGATACCGTTACGCTTCCTTGCGAAAAGATGAAAGAAGCAATGTTTAATGCTAATGTTGGTGATGATGTTTTTGGAGAAGATGAAAGCATAAATCATTTAGAAAAATTAGGGGCTGAAATGTTTGGTAAAGAAGCTGCAATTTATTGTCCTTCAGGTACAATGACCAACCAAATTGGCATTAAAATACACACCAACTCGCCAGGAGAAGTTATTTGTGATGAAACTTCCCATATCTATAAATACGAAGGTGGCGGAATTGGTTTTAACTCAGGGTTAGCATCAAAATTATTAAAGGGAGATAGAGGAAGACTTACGGCTGAAATGATTGAAGCTGCAATTAGTCCAGACGATGTTCACGCACCAGAAACCCAATTGGTAAGTTTAGAAAACACTTGTAATAAGGGTGGCGGAAGTATTTACGAAATAGAAGAGTTAAAAAAGATTAGGACGCTTTGTACCAACAAAAACTTAAAATTACATTTAGATGGAGCAAGAATTTTTAACGCTTTAGTTGAAGCTGATTACACCGCTAAAGATATTGGCAATCAATTCGACACTATTTCTATATGTTTATCTAAAGGCTTGGGTGCTCCAGTAGGCTCATTACTATTGGGGAATAAAGAAGATATAAAAAAAGCTAGACGAATAAGAAAATTATTTGGTGGCGGTATGCGGCAAGCAGGATTTATTGCAGCAGGAGGAACTTACGCTTTAAATAACAACATTAATCGATTAAAAGAAGACCATCAACGAGCTAAACAATTAGAAAATGTTTTACAACAATTATCTTACGTTAAAAATGTTTTACCTGTTGATACCAACATTGTCGTTTTCGAAGTAACCGACAATCACAACCATCAAACAATTATAGAAAAACTAGCCGCTAAAAACTTAAAATGTGTTGCTTTTGGACCTCAGCTAATAAGATTAGTAACCCATCTTAACTTTACCGATGATATGTTATCCGAAACCATTTCCATTTTAAAAGATTTAGAATGATACAAATTAAAGATACCGTAGTTTCGGAAGAATTATTAAAACGAAAATTTGTTTGCAATTTAAATGCTTGCAAAGGAGCTTGTTGTGTTGAGGGAGATGCTGGAGCACCATTAAACGAAGATGAATTAGTTGAACTTGAAAATGTTTTTGAAACAGTAAAACCCTACCTTCCACAAAAAAATATTGACGCTTTAGAAGAAGATTTATATACCGTTGACCACGATGGTGAGTACGTTACCCAATTAGTAAATGATAAAGAGTGTGCTTTTGTATTTTTTGATGAAAAAGGCATTACCAAATGCTCTATAGAACAAGCTTATTTAGATGGTAAAACAAGTTTTAAAAAACCCATTTCGTGCCATTTATTTCCCGTAAGGTTAACCAAATACAAATCGTTTACCGCAGTTAATTATGCCTATTGGAATATTTGTGATGATGCTTGTAATTTAGGAGAAGAATTAGGTGTTAAAACCTATCAATTTTTAAAAGAACCGCTAATCAGAAAGTTTGGTGAAAAATGGTTTGAAGAAATAGAGTTAGTGGATAAGCATTTGAATAATATAGAAAAATAATCCAATCGACCAACTCTTTTTTTACTTCGCTTAAAAATAAAATAGCTTCTACAAACCCATCTTCAATCGTATCAACACTTTAACTATTTAAAAAATATTTATACACAATTTTTTGTTGAATTTAAGTGTTGAAAACTCGGTTCAATTGTGAATTAAATTGTGTTGCCTCGCCTCTTTTTTTTACCAACTTTTGTAGTCCAATTTGTTTCCAAAAGAAACTTTACGGCATTTAATTAAAATATTTATAAGCAAATAATAAGCTGTAAATCAGCCTCTTATTCTCTTATATTAACCTGATAAATTTGGTTTTATGGAAGAAAACACTAAAGCAAAAGAAGAATTAAACATTGATGCAGTATTGCCTGAAAACACAACTGTTGTTAATGAAGAACCTATATTACAAGATAACCCAAATCGATTTGTTTTATTTCCAATTCAGCACGATGACATTTGGAAATTTTATAAAGACAGTGAAGCAAGTTTTTGGACTGCCGAAGAAATTGATCTTTCGCAAGATTTATACGATTGGGAAAACAAATTGAATGATGACGAAAGGTTCTTTATCAAACACGTATTAGCATTTTTTGCTGCAAGTGATGGAATTGTAAATGAAAACTTGGCTGAGAACTTTGTAGCAGAAGTACAATACACTGAAGCTAAATTTTTCTACGGGTTTCAAATTATGATGGAAAACATCCATTCAGAAACTTATTCATTATTAATTGATACCTATATAAAAGACACCAAAGAAAAAGATTACTTGTTTAATGCTATCGAAACTTTTCCACCAGTACGTAAAAAAGCTGATTGGGCATTGCGTTGGATAGAAAACGGAAGCTTTGCTGAGCGTATTGTTGCTTTTGCAGCAGTTGAAGGTATTTTCTTTTCAGGTTCTTTCTGCTCAATATTTTGGTTAAAGAAAAGAGGTTTAATGCCTGGTTTAACATTCTCTAACGAGTTAATTTCTCGTGATGAAGGTATGCACATGGATTTTGCTTGTTTACTATACAACAACCATATTGTAAATAAATTATCTAAAGAAAAAGTAACTAAAATTATAACTGACGCTGTTGAAATTGAATCGGAATTTGTTACAGAATCTTTACCTGTTCGTTTAATCGGAATGAATGCTGATTTAATGAATCAATACATACAATTTGTTGCTGATAGATTATTAGAGCAATTAGGTTGTGATAAAGTTTACAACACAACCAACCCTTTTGATTTTATGGATATGATTTCTTTACAAGGAAAAACAAATTTCTTTGAAAAAAGAGTTGCTGAGTACCAAAAAGCTGGTGTATCATCAGGAAGTGAACAAAATGACGCTTTTAGCTTAGACGAAGATTTTTAAATTAACTTAATGTCATTCCGATTGGAGTGCAACGGAATAGAGGAATCTTTTGATTTATTATCAACTAAAAAATAAAAAGAGACCTCCACTACGGTCGGTATGACAAACAATAACAACCATAAGCCTAAAAACAATGGACGTAGTAAAAAGAGATGGCCGAAAAGAGCCCGTACAATTTGATAAAATTACAGCTCGTATCAAAAAATTATGTTACAGCTTAAACCCCTTAGTTGATCCAACAAAAGTTGCCATGCGTGTAATTGAAGGTTTATACGATGGAGTTACTACATCAGAACTAGATAATTTAGCTGCCGAAGTTGCTGCAACAATGACGGTTCAACACCCTGATTTTGCTTTGTTAGCTTCAAGAATTTCGGTTTCTAACCTACATAAAAATACCGACAAAAGTTTTTCTGCCACTATGGAAAAGCTTTATAGTTATATTGATCCTAAAACAGGAGAAGACGCTCCACTTTTAGCAGAAGATGTTTACAATGTTATTAAAACTAATGCTGCCGAATTAGATTCAGCTATTATTTACGATAGAGATTTTAACTACGATTATTTTGGCTTTAAAACCCTAGAAAGAGCTTACCTTTTAAAATTGGATGGTCAAATTGCTGAGCGTCCGCAACACATGTTAATGCGTGTTTCTTTAGGTATCCATAAAGAAGATATTGAAGCAGCAATAGAAACTTATAAATTAATGTCGGAAAAGTGGTTTACTCACGCTACTCCTACGCTTTTTAATGCAGGAACTCCAAAACCACAAATGTCATCGTGCTTTTTATTATCTACACAAGACGATAGCATTGAAGGAATTTACGATACCTTAAAACAAACGGCAAAAATTTCACAGTCTGCTGGAGGAATTGGATTAAGCATACACAATGTAAGAGCTACAGGTTCGTACATTAAAGGAACAAACGGAACTTCTAACGGTATTGTACCAATGTTAAGGGTTTTTAACGATACTGCTCGTTATGTTGACCAAGGTGGAGGAAAACGTAAAGGTTCTTTTGCCATTTACATTGAACCTTGGCATGCCGATATTTTCGACTTTTTAGATTTAAAGAAAAATCATGGTAAGGAAGAGCAACGTGCTAGAGATTTATTTTATGCCATGTGGACTCCAGACTTGTTCATGAAACGAGTAGAAGAAAATGGTGATTGGACTTTAATGTGTCCGCACGAATGCCCTGGATTATACGATACACACGGAGAAGAATTTGAGAAATTATATACCAAATACGAGCAAGAAGGCAAAGGAAGAAAAACGATTCCTGCAAGAGATTTATGGAATGCTATTTTAGAATCGCAAATAGAAACAGGAACTCCTTACATGCTGTATAAAGATGCTTGTAATGAGAAATCTAACCAAAAGAATTTAGGTACTATTCGTTCTTCTAACCTTTGTACCGAAATTATAGAATATACTTCTAAAGATGAAGTTGCTGTATGTAATTTGGCTTCATTAGCGTTACCAAAATTTGTGATTGATGGTAAATTCGACCACCAAAAACTATTTGACATAACTTATGTTGCTACTAAAAACTTAAACAAAATAATAGATTACAATTATTATCCTGTTAAAGAGGCAGAAAACTCTAATTTCCGTCACCGACCAATAGGATTAGGGGTGCAAGGATTAGCAGATGCTTTTATTTTGTTAAGAATGCCTTTTGAATCGGAAGAAGCAAAAAAATTAAACAGCGAAATATTTGAAACTATTTATTACGCTGCAATGACAGCTTCTAAAGATTTAGCAAAAGTTGATGGAACTTACGAAAGCTATGAAGGCTCTCCTGTATCGCAAGGAATTTTCCAATACGATATGTGGAATATTACGCCAAGCGATAGATGGGAATGGGATGTGCTAAAAGAAGAAGTGGCAAAATATGGTGTTAGAAACTCTTTATTGTTAGCTCCAATGCCAACTGCTTCTACATCCCAAATATTAGGAAACAACGAATGTTTTGAGCCTTATACCTCTAACATTTATACAAGAAGAGTTTTATCAGGAGAGTTTATTGTGGTAAACAAACACTTACTACGCGATTTAAACAAGTTAGGTATCTGGAACGATGATTTGAAGAACAAAATAATGGCTGCAAATGGTTCTATACAAGATATACCTGAAATACCAGACAATTTAAAAGAGTTGTATAAAACCGTTTGGGAAATTAAACAAAAAGCTGTTTTAGATATGGCTGCCGATAGAGGAGCTTACATCTGTCAATCGCAATCGTTAAACCTGTTTATGGAAAATGTAAACTTTGCCAAATTAACTTCTATGCATTTTTATGCGTGGAAAAAAGGTTTAAAAACAGGCATGTATTATTTAAGAACTAAAGCAGCACGTGATGCGGTTAAGTTTACAGTAAATACCGAAAGTGCAGCACAACCAACAGCACAACAATTAAAAGAACAAGCAGAAGCAGAAATGGCTTGCTCTTTAGATAACCCAGACAACTGTGAAATGTGTTCTGGTTAAAAAACCAGAACACATTCAGCGTGGCATTGAGCCAACAGCCTGTGTGGAGCTAAATGTGCAGTAAAAAATAAACGTCATTGTGAATGAGGTACGAATGAAGCAATCCTATTAAGAATAAAAAGATTGCTTCGCTATGCTCGCAATGACGAAAGGAATTAAAGATCCTTCTTTTGAAAGCGTCCCTAGTTGAAAAACAGGGGCGTTTTTTTGATGTTGCACTTTTGTAATTATCTCTATTTAATCCTCCAACGAAAGAAACTTTTATAACTAAAAAAGCTCTAGCAAATTTGCTAGAGCTTTTTATTGTTTTGTTTAAATATTACTGAACAACTAATTTTTGTTGTTGAACTTTGTTTCCAATAGTTAATGTAACTAAATAAATTCCTTTATTAAAATTATTGGTTACAATTGGTAATCTAGCTGCCCCACTAATATTATAATCTCGTTGAGCAACAATTTTTCCACTTATATCCATAATTGTAACATTAACATTTTCATTGTTATTATTTATCACATCAATATAAGTTGTACCATTTGTTGGATTTGGAAATAATTTAAAATTATCATCAGATGCTAAATCTTCTGTTTCTATTGATGTTGTACAAACATCTAAACCATTAGATACAGCTCCTGCAATAGTTGTATATCCTGCATTATCAATATCTCCAGCAGGATCAATTAACATCCCAACAATATGCATTTTAGAATCATCCCATCCAGCAGGAAGCACAAAATTAAAACAAACTGTATGAGAACTTCCATTTGCAATACTCGTAGGAAAAGCTCCTGATTGACCAGCAAAAGAAGGTACTATTGTTCTCCCAACATGATCATAAACCATTTGAGAAGCTGGCACAGGGTTTGGCAAGTTTTCATAACCTCCCATTGGTCCACTACCTCCTCCAGCGTAAGCATTTGATTGTGCATATCCAGATGTTCCTGTTACACTATCTTCAGTTAATACACAAGCCACTCTCCAGTTACCTGAAGCTGCTGTTTGAAAATCAAAAGTTAAAGAAACATCTAATTCTCTTGTTGAAGAATTATAAGTAGCTCCGTTTGTTACAAATGCCGTAGGTGGAACTATAACTCTTTGTAAAAAAGATTGTTCCATTGTAGATGGGTCATTATCAGGACCTCTATCAACAACAGAACTTGGGTAACCACTTATTAGTGTTCCTAATCCTGCATCATAAGTTGGGTCTGCCATAGGGTCATTATTATGAACAGCTACTCCTGCCCAATAACCAGAATAAGTGCTTTCCATATAATCCATAAAAACAGCTCCTCTCGGGCACCATTGGCACCATGTTCCTGTAGCTTCCTCACCTACAACAATTTTACCTGTTGCCGGTACAACTGGATTGATTGTTATTGATTTAGAATCATCATTAGGATCGGCATCAGGTCCTGCACCATTTACATTTGATACTGTTACTGTTAAATTATTACTTCCTGCTAACAATGTAACTGGGGTTGAAAAAGTATGATTGTAAGTAGCTAATGATGCTAAAGAAATTGGCCCTACACTTTCCATTACGGGAGGATTTGCTCCATAAGTATAAGTAATATCAAAAGAAGTAATATTGTTTGAACCTAAATTTCTTACTGTACAATCTACATTTGATGTTTGTCCTGCTATACCGCCTAACTGGTTTACAAAAGTTACACCTCCGTTAACTGCAGGTAATGTTGCAGGTATGTGATTGTAACTTACGTCATCCACATAAAATTCTGATTGTTCATTACCCCCCTCAGATGCTGGATTAGTAGGAAACAAATCTAAAATCCCTATAGAGTTTGTAGGATTAGAAAATGAACCTTGGCTAGTATTATTGATAAATAACTCCCATACATTAGAAGTTAAATCTATTTCTAATCTTAAATTAAACCATTGCCCAACAGGGTAAGTAGTTGTTAAAAAAGGTGTTCCTGAGTTAGATAGTTTTAATGTTCCATCATCTAACATAAAACAATCTATTGCCCATGATCCACCAACAACATGTGTTTCTTGCATATTAAAATATGCTCCTTTATTTGGAACTACATAAAAGTTAGACTCATAAGAAAAGCTCCCCGAAGTATAAACTTGAGCAAATCTTAATATTACATCATCTGGACCACCACCTGTTGTATTAGAAAAGAAGTGAACAGAATTAGACCCACTTGCTGCCTGGGTTGTAGATATTGGAGCATCTTCAGGACCACCAGCCCCACCTACTGTCCATGTGTCCCAATCTGTTGGATTTGTTTGTACTAACAAATTTCCTGGAGAATAACTCTCGAAATCGTCAGTAAAAATTTGGGAAAACAAAGAGGCGGATGTAACCACTCCTAATCCCATTAATAATAATTTTTTCATAATGTTTTGTTTAGTTAGTAAATTGATACTGCAAGATACTACAAATCAATAGCTTTCTATGAACTAATCACTCTTAATGTTTTATTTCTACAAACTTTAATTTATTTTATTTTTTTATAACTCCTTGTTTTTAATAGGTAAATGGAGTTAATTTAGTTGGATTCCTATTAATATTTTATTTTTACAAAAACGAAACACAATGGCTTTAATAAAAACACTTTTAGATAAAACGCCTTCTTATGGCAAGAACACTTTTTTAGCCGAAAATGCTACAATTATTGGAGATGTGGTAATGGGAAACAATTGCAGTGTTTGGTTTAATGCTGTAATTCGTGGAGATGTACATTATATTAAAATGGGCAATAAAGTAAATGTACAAGATGGTGCAGTAATACATGCTACATATAAAAAATCGCCAACCAATATTGGCAACAATGTTTCTATTGGGCATAATGCTTTGGTGCATGGATGTACTGTTAAAGACAACGTGTTGATTGGTATGGGAGCAATAGTTATGGATGATGTAGTTATAGAAAGTAATTCTATTGTTGGTGCTGGAGCAATAGTAACAAAGGGAACACATATTGAAAGTGGTTCTGTTTATGCTGGTAATCCAGCCAAAAAAATTAAAGAAATAGATACTAAGTTGTTAGACGGAGAAATTAATAGAATAGCTGACAATTATGTAATGTATTCGGAGTGGTATAAATAAAAACTTTATGCCTTTTTTATTTTATCTTCAATTTTAGAGGTAGAATAACCTTCAACAAATTGGATTACCTCAACTTTTCCACCGTTAGCTTTAACAACATCAGACCCTACTATGTATTTCTTGTCAGATTTATCGGTGCAATTAGCATCATAATCGCCACCTTTTACCAGCACATTAGGTTTAATGGTCTTTATTAATTCAAAGGGAGTATCTTCATTAAAAATTACAACAGCATCAACAAAATCTAGTGCGGCAATTATTAATGCCCTTGAGTTTTCGTCTTGTATTGGTCGGCTATCGCCTTTGTTTAATTTTTTTACCGAACTATCTGAATTAACAGCTACAATTAATTTATCTGCAAAATCAGAAGTTTGAGCTAAATACTCAATGTGTCCTCTATGTAAAATATCAAAGCATCCATTAGTAAAAACAATAGTTTGTTCTTTTAGTCTCCAACCTTCAATTGTTAGCTCAATGTTTGTTGTTATTTTGTTTTTTATATGCGATAAATTATTCATTATCTTTTTTACTTATTAAAGGTAAAGCTACTAAAGAAATTAAACCTGCTAGTATAGTAAATAAAGTTAAAGCTGCCCATGCTAACATTCCAAACGATTCAGCATTTTCTATATGATATAAATTAGTTAAAACAGCTGAAACCATAATTGGATAAAGTCCTATTCCGCCAGGGGTAGTTGACATAGCAACACCACCAATAGTAAAAACAGCAAATACAGCAGCCACACTAAGCTCTGATGTTTCTGGTAAAGCAAACGAACACACCCATATCATTAATAAATAGCAAAGCCAGATGAAAAAAGTGTGCATTATATAAGCAGCTCTTTGTTTCAATTTAAATATTGTTTTTACACCCTCTAAAATCCCTTTAATTAGGTTTAATACTTTTTCTTTAAGTGGTTTAACCATTAAAATAGCTCCTATTCCCAAGATTAAAGCCCCCCCAGCTACATAATATATCCAATTAGGAATGGTTGAGTTTGAGTTCCCACTATTTTTTATTTCATTAAAAGCATCTAAATCTTTTTGGAAATAAAGGGTAATTAAAAAAACTAAGCCTAACATTAAAACATCTATTACACGCTCTACCACTATTGTCCCAAATACTTTATCAAACGGTGCATTTTTTTGATGACGAGAATAATAACCTGCTCTAGCTACTTCGCCCGAACGAGGTATTGTTAAATTAAGAATATAACCAATCATTACACTATGGTACATTTTCCAAAAATTTGGTTTATGTCCTAATGATTCAAGCATATACTTCCATCGATATGATCGGCTCATATGACTAGCTAAGGTTATTAAAACCCCATAAATCATAAAGCTGTAATCAGCTTTAAAAAAAGCATTTTTTAAATTTTGAAGCTCTACATCAGATAAATTATTAATAAAAAACCATGTAAGGTAAATCCCTATCCCTAAAGGAATAATAATTTTTAAAATAGATATTATTGTTTTTTTCAAAAACTTACTTTAATTGATTGGTAGTTTCGTCTGGAAATATAAGTGTCGGTTTAAAAGTCTTAGCGACTTCAAAATCCATAATTCCATAAGAAATTATAATGATAATATCGTTTACCGCTACCCTTCTTGCTGCTGGTCCATTTAAACAAACTTCTCCCGAGCCTCTTTTCCCTTTTATGGTATAAGTTTCAATACGTTCTCCATTGTTAATGTTAACAATCTGAACTTTTTCTCCTTCAATAATATTAGATGCTTCCATTAAGTCTTCATCAATGGTAATGCTCCCAATATAGTTTAAATCGGCTTCAGTAACCTTAACTCGATGTATCTTAGACTTTACTACTTGTACTTGCATAACTGACGGCAAAGTTAATTAATTATAGTCATATTGTCGATTAATCTAACATCTCCAACATTTACAGCTGTAAAAGCAACAGGATAGTCCGATTCTTCCCACTCAGAAATAGCTTCAAGTGTATTTCCATCAGCAATTTCGATATATTCGGTAATTAAAAATGGGTTAGCATCAATTTTGTTTTTGTAGTTTGCTTTTAGTTCTTGAGGTGTAAAATTGGCTTTGTTTGTAGTTATAAATTTTAGCTCTTTATTAATATCTGCTGCTGCTACAATTTCTTGATTAGACAATCTTAAATTTCTTGAGCTCATTGCTAAACCAGACTCTTCTCTAACAATAGGAGCTCCTATTATTTGGGTTTTAGCTCCAATTTGTTTAGTAAGTTCTTTTACCACCGCTAGTTGCTGAAAATCTTTTTCCCCGAAAAAAGCAAAATCTGGGTTTAGTATTTCTAAAAATCGTTCAATAACAACTGCTACTCCATTAAAATGACCTGGCCGGTGTTTGCCTTCCATCACTGTTGCTAGCTCTCCGAAGTCAAAATTTTTATCCACTTTTTCAGGATACATTTCTTCAACAGTCGGGCAAAAAACCACATCGCAATTGGCAGCTTTAAGCTGAGCTAAATCTGTTTCTAATGTCTTGGGGTAGTTAACAAAATCGTTTTGTTTATTAAACTGAATTGGATTAACAAAAATACTGCAAATAGTAAAATCACTTTTTTGTTTAGATAGTTCTATTAAAGAAATATGCCCTTGGTGTAATGCTCCCATAGTAGGAACAAAGCCTAATGCCTTACCTTTTTGTTGTTTTAAAAACAACTGCAAATCCTTTATAGTGCTAATCACTAGCATAATATAACCTTCTAAAAATTTTTGGCAAAATAAGTAATTTATTTGTTCATATTAGTACATTATTCTCTTGAAAGGTGTTAATAAACTTGACAAACAGCTTAATTTATAGTATCTTTGCAAACTAAATCAAAGGCAGGTTATATGAAAAAGAAGAAGATTTTATTTATTTCCCAAGAAATTACCCCTTACCTAGAAGAAAACGAATTATCACATATTGGCAGACATTTACCACAAGGAATCCAAGAGAGTGGTAAAGAAATTAGAACTTTTATGCCGCGGTTTGGTTGTATTAACGAAAGACGAAACCAACTTCACGAAGTAATTAGGCTGTCAGGGATGAATTTAATCATCAATGATAGTGATCATCCTTTAATTATTAAAGTAGCTTCTATACAAGCTGCAAGAATGCAAGTTTATTTTATTGATAGCGAAGATTATTTTCAGCGTAAAGCTATATTTAACGATAAAGAAACTGGTGAGTTTTTTAAAGACAATGATGAAAGAGCTATCTTTTTTGCAAGAGGAGTGCTAGAGACTGTTAAAAAATTAGGTTGGGTTCCAGATGTAATTCATTGCCACGGTTGGATGACTAGCTTAATCCCTTTATACATTAAAACTTCTTATAAAAAAGAACCTATTTTTGAAAATTCAAAAGTTGTTTTCTCGGTTTACAATAATGAGTTTAAACCAGCGTTAAACAAAAACTTTGCTAAAAAAGCAATGATGGAAAATATATCAGATGAAGATGTAGCTGGTTTTAGTGATACCTCATTTGTAGGTCTAAACAAAGCTGCAATGGATGTTTCTGATGCGATAATTAAAGCTAGTGAAGATATCCATCCTGATTTAGAAACCCATTTCCAAAATATTGATAAACCAAAATTAGGCTATCAAAATATGGAAGAATACATAAAAGCTTATGATGAGCTTTACGATGAAATTTTAGAAGAGACAGAAGTATTACAAGACTGAAAATGATACAGAAAAATTTAAACTTTTATATGCGGAAAGCTTTGTGGTTTTCCGCTATATTTTTTTTAATAGGATTTGTTTCCTGTAAAAAAGATGGCGAATTAAAACCTGGTTTTGATGATGGAGGATTATCCATCCATTTTATTGACACTTTTTCCGTTGCAACAGAAGTTGTTCAAGAAGATTCTTTAAGAACAGACTTGTCAGTTTATAATCTATTGGGTTTGTATCACGACCCTATCTTTGGTCCTATGTCATCTTCTATTTATGCTCAGGTAACTTTAACAGGAGTTAATGTTGATTTAAACTCAAATACATCTACATTAGATTCTATTGTTTTAACATTAGATTATGAAGCACTTTATGGCGATACCGCTTCTCCAATGTCAATAAATGTTTATGAACTTTCCTCTGCTCTTAGTGAAAATAACGACTATTATTCTAACTCTAGAACATCTTTCAACCCAACACCTATTGGGAGTTTAACTTTTACTCCTAACCTTAAAGATAGTGTGAGTATTGCTTTTGATACTTTAAAAAAAGCTCCTCATGTAAGAATAAAGCTAAGTAATCTCTTTGGACAAACATTGATGGGAGGAGATGCTTCTGGTCTTGATAAAATGACTGACAATGCTACATTTACTGATTTTTTTAAAGGCTTATACATTACTACAACTGACTCTGTTGATAATACTAGTCTTATGCCAAATCAAGGATCTGTTCTTTCTTTAAACATGAACTCTGCCCTATCTACAATTACCGTTTATTATAATGATTCTTTAAAATATGATTTTACCATAAACACTGATGGGGTAAAATATTGCAGATTTGATCACAACTACACAGGTACAGATGTTGAAGCTCACTTAATGGACTTGCCAACAAAAGATACAACCATAACTTATGTTTCTACAATGGCTGGCATTAAAACAAAGCTAGACATTCCTAACATTAAAAGCATCGCAAATGAAGGTCCTGTAGTTATAAATAAAGCAGAATTAATACTTACTGTAGAATCTGGAACTGAAGGTAGTTTTGATTCTCCACTAGAATCAATTTCTTTAGTAGGTATAGATGCAAATGGTGATGACTTCTTTTTGCCAGATTTTTATGAAGGGTTAAGTTATTACGGAGGTAGTTATGACTTAGATACTAAGACATATAAATTTAATATTGCTCGACATATAAATGATTTAGTATATGGCAGTGATGGAAACTTCGGGATGTATATCGTTGCTAATGGCGGTTCAGTTGTTGCAAGCAGGTCTGTTTTATCATCAGAAAAAAACCCAACGGTTAATATAAAACTCAATATTACTTACTCAAAAATATAGCTTATGTGTGGAATTGTTGCCTACGTAGGAAATAATGATGCTTACCCTATTTTAATTAAAGGATTAAAAAGATTAGAATATAGAGGATATGATAGCTCTGGTGTTGCTTTAATTGATGCTGGACAAATAAATCTTTATAAAAAGCAAGGAAAAGTTGTTGAATTAGAAAACTTTGCTGCAGATAAAAATAAAAACGGAATGGTTGGAATTGGCCATACCCGTTGGGCAACACATGGTGCTCCAAACGATAAAAATGCACACCCTCATTATTCAGGATCTAACGATTTAGCTATTATTCATAATGGAATTATAGAAAACTATGCCTCTTTAAAAGAAGAGTTATCTAAAAGAGGACATCAATTTACAAGTGATACCGATACCGAAGTTTTAATTCATTTAATTGAAGATATACAACAAAATACTGGTGCCGAATTAGTAGAAGCTGTTAGAATAGCCTTAAACGAAGTAATAGGAGCTTACGCAATAGTAATTGTAGATAAAGCAAATCCTAACACCTTAATTGCCGCTAAAAAAAGTAGTCCACTAGTTATAGGTGTTGGTAAAGAAAAGGATTATTACATTGCTTCTGATGCAACTCCAATAGTAGAATACACCAAAGATGTTGTTTATTTAGAAGACGAAGAAATAGCTGTTGTTGAAAAAGGAGAAGAGCTAAAAATGATGAATATTAAGAAGCAAGAAGTTACTCCTTATATTCAAGAATTAGAAGTTCATTTAGAAGCTATTGAGAAAGGTGGTTACGACCATTTTATGCTTAAAGAAATTTATGAGCAACCAACAAGTATAAAAAATAGTATGCGTGGAAGAATCGATGTAAACAAAGGCATTGTTTCTTTAGGTGGGATTAGAGATTATGAGCAAAAAATAATGAATGCTAACCGTATTATTATTGTTGCTTGCGGAACATCGTGGCATGCTGGTTTAGTTGGCGAATATTTATTTGAAGATTTAACTCGAATTCCTGTTGAGGTAGAATATGCTTCAGAGTTTAGATACAGAAACCCTATCATAAATGAAAAAGATGTGGTGATTGCCATCTCTCAATCAGGAGAAACTGCTGATACCTTAGCTGCTATTAAATTAGCTAAAGATAAAGGGGCAACTATCATTGGAATTTGTAATGTGGTAGGTTCATCTATCTCTAGAGAAACTCATGCGGGTTCTTATACTCATGCAGGGCCAGAAATAGGTGTTGCTTCAACCAAAGCATTTACTGCACAAGTTACTGTTCTTTCATTAATGGCATTATCTATCGCTCAGAAAAAAGGTTCGTTACCTGAAACAAAATTTAGAGAATTATTAGCAGAATTGGATTCTATTCCTGCTAAAGTTGAAAAAATGTTGGAATCAGATGCACAAACAGTAGCTATATCAGAACTTTTTAAAGATGCTAAAAACTTTTTATACTTAGGAAGAGGGTACAACTTCCCTGTTGCATTAGAGGGAGCTTTAAAGCTAAAAGAAATTTCATACATTCATGCCGAAGGTTATCCTGCAGCAGAAATGAAACACGGGCCAATTGCTTTAATTGATGAGGAAATGCCTGTAGTTGTTATCGCAACAAAGCATGGTAATTACGAAAAAGTAGTTAGTAATATTGAAGAAGTAAAAGCTCGTAGCGGAAAAATTATAGCAATTGTTACCGAAGGAGATACAGAGGTAAAAGCTATTGCAGACCATGTAATAGAAATTCCTGCTACCGAAGATGCTTTAAGTCCATTACTAACATCAATTCCTTTACAATTATTATCATACCACATTGCTGTTATGAGAGGTTGCAATGTGGATCAACCTAGAAATTTAGCAAAATCAGTAACAGTAGAGTAAACTAATCCCCCCACATTATAATTTGAGTTTTGTTATCAAACTTACTCAAATCTTTGGTAAAGATAATGTTTACTAAATCTACTAAAGGTAATATTCCTAAGCCTCCAAGTGTAACAGAATAAATAATTGGAGTTCGGTGATGTGTGCCGAAATATATTCGATGTCCGCCAAAAAGACCAGTAAACACCGTAAATAATATTGCCTTACCTCGTTTAAATTTAACAGGAGTGTTTTCTGGAGCTACATCAATTTTAATGTTTCCTTCTGCTAATTCTTTATCTAACTCTATTAATACTAAAACTTGGCTTTCGGAAAACTCTAACTCATTTTTTGCCAACAAGTTAAATGACAATCCTAAAGCTAAAAAGATTAAAAAATACCGCATTAAATAGAAATTTGTGGGAAAATAACTTCCAAAATTTGATTGGCCGAATCCTCAACAGAAAGCTCTGCTGTTTTAACATTTACTGTTGGATTTTTAGGTACTTCAAAAGGAGAATCAATGCCAGTAAAATTTTTAATTTCTCCAGCTCGTGCTTTTTTATATAAGCCTTTTACATCTCTTTGTTCGCAAATTTCAATTGGCGTATTTACAAACACTTCAATAAAATCAGCTTCTCCAATAATCTCTTTAGCTTGTTCTCTTATAGCTATAGTTGGACTAACAAAACAATTTATTGTAATTATTCCGCAATTGACAAACAACTTACTTACCTCAGCAATTCTCCTAATATTCTCGGTTCTATCTTCAACAGAAAAGCCTAAATTATTATTAATCCCTGTTCTTACATTATCGCCATCTAAAACCTGGGTTAAAAACCCTTTATCTCTCAACTTTTGTTCTAATGCAATAGCAATAGTTGTTTTTCCAGAGCCAGAAAGTCCAGTCATCCAAATAACTTTAGAGTGTTGTTTTAAAAACTGTTCTTTATCTTCTCTTTTAAGAATTCTATCAAACGTAGGGTGGATATTTTCTTGACTCATACCACAAATTTAGTGTTTTATTAATTCACTTAAAACAAGTCTCTTTAAAGTTTAAACATTAAACCCAAATCCTATTTGTAGTTTTACTTATCTTTGACTTTCAATAAATTATTATGGCTAAAACAAAATTAGTTTATCAAAATAATCCTTCACCACCAGTAGATCAAGTTGGGATTATCGATAGAATTAATCGTATTACAAGTAGAAGTATTAAAAACGAAGCAAAAATTCAGGGTTTGCAACTGGCCTTGAACATGATTGATTTAACTACTTTAGAAGGTGCTGATACTGAAAAAAAAGTAATGCACTTATGTAATAAAGCACAGCATTTGCACGATGCTTATCCTGATTTGCCAACCGTAGCTGCAGTTTGTGTATATCCAAATTTTGTAAAAACTGCTAAAGCCCAACTAAAAGGTTCAGGCATTAATGTAGCTTCTGTAGCAACAGCTTTTCCTAGCGGACAATCTAGTTTAGAGATAAAATTATTAGACACTAAAATTGCTGTTGATGCTGGTGCAGAAGAAATTGATATGGTTATTAGTAGAGGCAAGTTTCATGAAGGAGATTACAGTTTCGTTTTTGATGAAATAGCTGCCATAAAAGAAGCTTGTGGTTCTTCTCGTTTAAAAGTTATTTTAGAAACAGGCGAGTTAGGAACCTTTGATAAAGTTAGAAAAGCAAGTGATATTGCTATTGAGGCTGGTGCAGATTTTATTAAAACCTCAACAGGAAAAATTAGCCCTGCAGCAACATTGCCTGTTACTCTAGTAATGTTAGAAGCTATAAAAGATTATTATTACAAAACAGGCATACAAGTAGGAATGAAGCCTGCAGGTGGAATTTCAAACGCTAAATTGGCTTTACAGTATTTAATGTTAGTTAAAGAAACACTAGGTAAAGATTGGTTAAACAATCAATGGTTTAGGTTTGGAGCTAGTAGTTTAGCTAACGATCTATTAATGCAACTAGTAAAACAACAAACAGGAATTTATCAATCGAAAGATTATTTTTCAAAAGATTAACTTAAACGCAAAGAGCACCAAGACTTAATATTCTCTGCGAAAACTTAGTCGTTCTTCGCAGTTAAATTTTAGAATAAAAATGGCAAAAAAAACAATACAAATAAACTTTGACACTGGTTGGGACTTAGCTCCTGCACCAGAAAGTACTGACCACATAAAAATTAACGACCAATACAATTTATTTATTGGTGGTAAATGGGTTAAACCAAAATCAGGTAAATACTTTACAACAACTAACCCAGCAACAGAAGAAAAGCTAGCTAAAATAGCTGAGGCTAATGATAAAGATGTAGATGCGGCTGTTAAAGCCGCTCGTAAAGCTTATAACACTGTTTGGAGTAAAATGCCTGCTAAAGAAAGAGGTAAATACATTTATCGTATTGCTCGTTTAATGCAAGAAAAAGCAAGAGAATTAGCCGTAATAGAATCGTTAGATGGTGGCAAGCCGATTAGAGAAGCAAGAGATATTGATATTCCTTTGGCTTGTGCTCATTTCTTTTATTATGCTGGATGGGCTGATAAATTAGATTATGCTTTTCCAAATAGAAAACCTCAGTCATTAGGCGTTGCAGGGCAAATTACTCCATGGAACTTTCCATTATTAATGGCCGCATGGAAAATTGCTCCAGCATTAGCTACAGGAAACACGGTAGTTTTAAAACCTGCCGAAACAACTCCATTAACAGCATTAAAGCTAGCCGAGATAATTCAAGAATCTGGTTTGCCTGATGGAGTAGTAAATATAGTTACTGGTGCAGGAGAAACAGGTGCCGCATTGGTTAATCATAAAGATATTGATAAAATTGCCTTTACTGGTTCTACAGGTGTTGGAAAAATAATCCAAAACGCAATTGCAGGAACTAACAAAAAAGCAACTCTTGAATTAGGAGGAAAAGCTGCTAATATCATTTTTGAAGATGCTCCTTTAGACCAAGCTGTTGAAGGAATTATTAACGGAATTTATTTTAATCAAGGTCATGTTTGTTGTGCAGGTTCAAGATTATTTATTCAAGAATCGGTTTATGATATTGTTTTAAGAAAACTAAAAGATAGAATGCAAGCATTGGTTGTTGGTAATCCTTTAGATAAAAACACCGATATTGGTGCTATCAACTCTAAAGAGCAATTAGCAACCATCAATAAATACTTAAAAATTGGTGTTAAAGAAGGTGCCGAAATGTATCAGCCAGAATGTACTGTTCCTAAAAAAGGATATTGGTGTAAGCCAACATTATTTACCAATGTTTCTCAGTCTAATAAAATCGTTCAAGAAGAAATTTTTGGACCTGTATTAGCCATTCAATCATTTAGGACAGTTGACGAAGTGATTGAAAAAGCGAACAATACACCTTACGGTTTGTCTGCCGGAGTATGGACTGATAAAGGGTCCAAGATGTTTAACCTTACATCTCAATTAAAAGTAGGTATTGTTTGGGGGAATACTTACAACAAGTTCGACCCAACATCTCCATTTGGAGGCTACAAAGAAAGTGGTTTTGGTCGTGAAGGTGGATTACATGGATTGAAAGCATATCTTAAATTTTAATGATTAATAAAATATATATAACACCTCCCTTTGTCCCTCCTTTTTAGGAGGGAATTTCCGGGGTTAGGGGTGTGTAATAATCAACTAATTATATAATTAAAAATGAGAGTGGAAGTTTTAAAAACATACAAAATATACATTGGAGGTAAATTTCCAAGAACTGAGTCTGGAAGATATTATTCCCCTAAAGCTAATGGAAAATCATTAGGCAACATTTGTCTTTCTTCTCGTAAAGATTTTAGAAATGCTGTAGTAGCTGCAAGAAGTGCTTTTGGAAGTTGGTCGAGAGCAACAGCTTACAACCGTAGCCAAGTAATGTACCGAATAGCAGAAATGCTTGAAGGTAGAAAAGCACAATTTGTTGATGAGTTAATACAGCAAGGTAGCACAAAATCTCAAGCAGAAAAAGAGGTTATTGCCTCTATAGATCGATTAATTTATTATGCAGGTTGGTGCGACAAATTCACTCAAGTTTTTAGTGCAGTAAATCCTGTTGCTACTTCCCACTTTAATTTTACTACTCCTGAACCAACTGGTGTGGTATCTATAATTGCCCCTGAAAATACTAGCTTAATAGGGCTTGTTTCTGTAATAGCTCCTGTTATTGCTTCAGGAAGTTCATGTATAGTTTTAGCTTCAGAAAATAAACCTTTATGTTCGGTAACTTTTGCTGAAGTGCTAAACTCATCTGACGTTCCTGGTGGGGTTGTAAATATCTTAACTGGAAAACGTAGTGAATTATTAAAACACATGGCTTCACACATGGATGTTAATGCTTTTTTATATGCAAATAATGATGCAAAAGAAGAATTAGAAATTCAGAAACAAGCTGTAGAAAATTTAAAACGAGTAATTGTAAAAGATTTTTCTAAACCTTATACCGAAGAGCATGAAACTCCTTATTATATTGAAGACTTTTTAGAAATGAAAACCACTTGGCATCCTATTGAAAAAATTGGAGCTAAAGGAAGTGGGTATTAATCAGTCATCTTTTTAATAAAGTTAATCGTATTGATTAAGCTTACACACGAATTAAACCAATGGCCGAAGATTTTCTGATAAAACGACATTTAGCTAAAACGATGACATGGCGGATAGTTGGCACTATTGACACCATGATTATTGGTTGGTTAGTATCGGGTAATGCTTTAATTGGTTTGTCGATTGGTGGAACAGAAGTGGTAACCAAAATGATATTATACTTTTTACATGAGCGTGCTTGGTTTAAGTATGGTTATAAAAAGGATGAAAAAGGCAAAAATATAATGTCTATAAAACGGCACTTAGCTAAAACCATTACTTGGCGTGTTGTTGGAACAATAGATACAATGTTATTGGCTTGGATAATTTCTGGAGATCCAATGACAGGGTTAAAAGTTGGTGGTATTGAAGTGATTACAAAAATGGTGTTATACTACTTACACGAAAGAGTTTGGTATAAATTTGATTTTGGAGTAGATAAAAAATAATAATTATGAATAGAGAAGATTGGTTAATACAAATAATAAATGCTTCCATTAAAGGTGGAAAAGAAATTTTAGAGGTTTATAATTCTGAATTTGCAATAGAGCATAAGGATGACAAAAGCCCTTTAACCGAAGCAGACAAAAGAGCTCATCTAGCCATTGTTGCAGCATTAGAAAAAACAGGCTTGCCAATATTAAGTGAAGAAGGTAAGCACATGGAATATGCTGAAAGAAAAAACTGGGATAAATTTTGGATGGTTGACCCTTTGGATGGTACAAAAGAATTTATTAAGCGTAATGGGGAGTTTACCGTAAACATTGCTTTAATTGAAGGTGGGAAAGCAACCATGGGAGTAATTTATGTGCCTGTAACCAAAACACTTTATTTTGCAGACAAACTAGCTTATAAAATTGAAAATTTCACTTCTGAAACTACTTCTATTAACGAATTATTAGGTAATGCTAACCAACTACCTTTATCACAAACCAAAACAAATTATGTAGTTGTTGGTAGCCGTTCGCACATGAGCGAAGAAACCGAGGCTTTTATAAATGAGCAAAAAGCAAAACATACCGAAGTAGATATTTTATCTAAAGGAAGTTCGTTAAAGCTATGTATGGTTGCCGAAGGAGCTGCCGATGCTTACCCAAGGTTTGCACCTACCATGGAATGGGATACCGCAGCCGGACAAGCTATTGCTGTTGCTTCTGGAGCTAAAGTAATTAATTGGGACACTAAAGAATTAATGGAATACAATAAAGAGAACTTACTAAACAGTTGGTTTTTGGTTAGTCGCTAATGCAAAAATTTAAGCGAATACTACCGTTATTTTTAGGAGCTATTATCTTTCTTTTTTATGCGTTCCTTAATGGTTTCCCTGTTGTTTATTCCGATACTTCTACTTATTTAGCTTCTGGGTTTGAACTTAAAGCTCCTTTCGATAGACCAATAATGTATGGTTTATTTCTTCGTTTTAGCAGTTTAAATGGACTATCATTATGGCTTACCATTTTTGCTCAAGGGTTTTTATTGTCTTTTTTACTGTTTAAGTTGCTTCAAGCTGTTTTTCCAAATTATAAAAACATTAATGCTTTATTTATCGTTATTACTATCTTTACAGTACTTTTCACGAGTGTTTCTTGGGTGGCAAGTCAACTAATTGCCGATGTTTTTACACCTATTTTAATCCTCTCATTTATACTTTTAGTAGCTACAGAACAAAGTAAAAAAACCAAAATCATACTTTATGTCATCTTCTTTTTAGCAACAGCAACACATACTTCACACATTGCTTTTAATGTTCTTTTAATTTTTAGTGTATTAATTTTAAAATGGCTGAAGTTTTTAGACGTGAAAAAAAACATCCAAATAAAACCATTATTGGTTTGTTTGGGAATAGTTTTATTAAGTATTGCTACTATGGGTTCTGCTATATCAAAATCAAAACATGTTTTTTTAATGGGAGCTTTGGTTGAGCACGGTATCGTAAAACAATATTTAGATGAACATTGCGAAAACAACAATTACAAGTTTTGTGAATTTAAAGATGAATTGCCCGAAAAAGCATGGCAATTTATTTGGGAAGATTACAGTCCTTTTTATAAAATGGGCAGTTGGAAAGGAACCAAAGAAGAATTTAACACCATAATTTTTAATACACTAACCACTCCAAAATATATTTGGTTGCACATTAAAGCGTCTGTTAAAGCTACTATAGAGCAATTAACCATGTTTAAAATGGGTGATGGAAATGGTGCTTTTTTACAAGAAACCCTACTTTATCAACGAATTAATACGTTTTTTCCTCATGAGATAAATTCTTATATCTCATCAAAGCAAAACAAAAAACAGTTAGGGTTTTTAAGTGGCTTTAATCTGTTATCTATATATACTTTAATTGCTTCGGTAGGTTTATTTCTGTTTGCTTTAATTAAAAGTTGTAAAAGCCACAAAAAGCTATTATTAATATTGCTAATAGTATTTTTTGCTGTTTTAATAAATGCTTGGACTTGCGGAACATTAGCAAATGCTATTGACCGATTAGGTGCAAAAGTAATGTGGCTTATACCGCTATTTTCTGTTATTGGAATAATAAAACTAAAGCAAAACAACTAGCTTGACTTTCTGCTTAAAAAACGCTACCTTCGTTCTTGCCTGCTGCAAGCACGGTAACAACAGTTTTATATCACTTTAAAACGTGACATAGAATGACGTTAGGCAAACATAAAGGACAAATATTATGAAAACATTATTGTCATTTTTTATTATTCTATTCTCTAACTTAATTATTGCACAAACAACTGCAATACCTGATGCTAATTTTGAACAAGAACTTATCAACTTAGGATTGGACATTACATTAGATGGGCAAGTCCTTACAACTAACATTGACACCTTAACTGTTTTAGACATTTCATCCAAAAACATTAGTGATTTGACAGGAATTCAAGGATTTACATCTTTAACCAAATTAATCTGTTATAATAACTTATTGAATAATTTAGATGTAACTCATAATATTGCGTTAACCTACTTAGATTGTAATTCTAATACTCTTTCAAGCCTCGATGTTACAAATAATACAAATCTGGATTATTTTAGATGCGACTACAATCAGCTTACCAGCATAGATGTTACACAAAATGCCGGACTTAGTTATTTTGCTTGTGGATTTAATCAATTAACAACATTAGATGTAACGCAAAATATTAACTTGTCTACATATTTGGGTTGCACAGGTAACCAACTTATGGATTTAGATTTATCGCAAAATCCGAATCTTGAGATTCTCTATTGTAATGCCAATAAGTTGGATAGTTTAGATTTATCACAAAATCCTTTACTTGCTACCGTTAATTGCTCTTGGAATCAATTATCTTTTATTAATTTAACGGGAGACACTAGTCTTTATATATTTCATTGTCCCTATAATCAACTAACGACATTAGATGTAACACAATTTCAAAATTTGGGTGATTTAACATGTGATAGTAACTTCATAACTAGTTTGGATTTAACTCAAAACCCCAATCTCTATGTAGTTAGATGTAACAAGAATCCATTATCATGTCTAAATATCAAAAATGGTAATAATTCGAGTATGCCTTGGTCACTTTTTGCACAAGACACTCCAAATCTAACTTGTATAGAAGTAGATAATGTTGCATGGTCAAATGCTAACTGGACTAACATTGATGCACAAACTTCATTTAGCTCCAACTGTAATAACACTTGTTCTATTGTTGGAATAGAAGAAAATAGATCATCAACCCTCTCACTTTATCCCAACCCAACTACAGGGAATATCTCTATTGATTTAGGAGGGGCTAAACAAAATTTAAAAGTAACTTTAACCAATAGTTTAGGGCAAATAATATTAACTAAACAACTTGAATTTACGGACTTTATTAATATGAACATTGTTGCCCCGAAAGGAATTTACTTTTTAAAAATAGAGTCTGCTGGTGGAGTAATTAATACTTCAAAAGTGATAAAAGAATAACAATTTGCCAACAAAGCTGTAATATTGCATTTTGGTTGCAAACAGTTATCGTTTTTTGAAATTTTTGTAGTTAGTACCATTAATTTTGTAGGTGGTTACTTAAAAGCTTTGCAAATTGCATCTTTGCCTCAGACAGCGAACTGCTTCCCTATCTGAAAATGATTTGCTCTTTGTTACATCTACAAAATTTCACTACTTTGGTGCTATTAATAAACTGAAAAAACGCAACATACAGTTGTTAAACGAAAAATCAAAACTCTTCTAAAGCTTCGTAAACTTTTCTTATTGGAAAACCCATTACATTATAAAACGAGCCATTAATTTTTTCAACTCCAATATATCCCATCCACTCTTGCACACCATAGCTTCCAGCTTTATCGTAAGGTTGGCAGTTATTAATGTAGGTATCTATTTCATTATTAGATAATACTTTAAAATACACTTCAGTAACATCATAAAAAGTATGTGTTTTCTCTTTTGTTGTTAATGTAACAGCAGTAATAACTTCGTGCATTTTACCTGATAAATCGCTTAACATCTTAAATGCCTCTTCTTTATCTTTTGGTTTTCCAAGTATCTTATCTTCTAAACAAACTATGGTGTCCGAAGTAATTAGTAAGTCGTTATCTCGTAAATCTTCTTTAAAGGCTTTGGCTTTTAATTCGCTTAAAAAAATAGCCACTTCTTCCTTTTTTAACTCTAGAGGATATACTTCTTCTACTTCTTTGGTTTTAATTTCAAACTCCACTCCTAACCCTTTTAAAAGGTTTTGCCTTCTGGGAGATTTTGAAGCAAGAATAATGTTTTTAGTAGTCATTAAAATGAAGTGTAATAAAAATAAAAGGCATAAACAATTCCTGTTAGCATTACCAATTTAATATAAGTGCTTATCCTTGAATAGTCGTCTTTTTGATTTGCCAATTGCAACTTATAAAAAATAAATACCATTGGTATTTGCACCAACATTAAAAAGTAAATAAACGAACCTACATCTTTCCCTAAAATTTGAAGGTATTGCAAATAAGTAATTAAGGCCATCATAATTAAAATAAATAACTGAGCAACTTTTACTGCTTTTCGTTTACCATAAACTACCGCTAAGGTGTTGCTCCAATACTTTTTATCTCCTTCGTAATCTTCAATATCTTTTACAATTTCTCTAATTATAGTACTAATAAATGCAAATAAGGCAAACCCTAAAACCCATTTCATTAAATTGCTTAATACCTCATAATATATTGTTCTTACGCCTTGTGTAGGAATATCTGCTTCTAAATAAAACAGCAGTTTATTCAGCAAAACATCTGCATTTTGATGCAATAAAATTAACTCGTACAACCCTGCTACAAATGGTACTAAAGCAGCCAATATTGCAACAATAACATTCCCAATTAACACTTGTTTTTTAAACATGGTAGAGTAATACCATAATGCTCCAACCGATAAAATTTGGATTAAAGCTAAGTTCCAGTGTCCTAGTTTATAAGCCAAATAGACACCCATTAAAATAGCAATTGTGCTAATTACAATATGAGCTCCCATACATACTCTTCGTTTAATGTACTTACCAACAATTATTGAATTTGGTCGGTTTACTCGATCTACTTTTACATCAAAATAATCGTTAATAATATAACCTGCTGCAGCTACCATAACGGTTGATAAACTCAACAGAAAAAAATCAAGCTCTGTCATTTGCAAACCTAAATCAAAGCCCTCTATTTCGGTAGTGGTAGATTTTAATATGGGTAGCATTATTGCAAAACGTATTGCATATTGGGTTAACACAATTATTAATAAATTGGGTAACCTTATTAGTTTTATAAATGCTACAAGTGGATTCATATCAAGTAGTGTAAAATTATAAAAACTCTTGGGTTATTTATCTTTCAATAATATTAAAAATTGAGATACCGATTTGGTGCGGTGGGTTGTGCACGAAATCTGCGAAATGTAAAATAATTTAGCCCGGGATATGCGTAAGCCAAGTGCGAAAAATATTATTTTACATTTGGTTTTCGTGCTTGACTTTTTCGTTCTTTTTTGTCAAGAAAAAAGAACATTATTATAGCAAGTTGTATAACAATAGAGTTGTTTTTAGTTAATCTAAAAACTAGTAACTTTCAAATTGTAACTTTACCATTATAATGGACATTCATAAAATACTACTAAAATATTGGGGCTATTCATCTTTCCGACCACTGCAAGAAGACATTATTAATGCAGTAATTTCAGGGAAAGATACTTTAGCTCTTTTACCAACTGGTGGCGGAAAGTCTATTTGTTTTCAGGTGCCAGCAATGGCAATGGATGGTGTTTGTATTGTAGTTTCTCCACTAATTGCTTTAATGAAAGACCAAGTAGAAAATTTGGTAAAACGAAACATTAAAGCAGCCTCTATTTATTCTGGAATGACCAAAAGAGAAATAGACATTACACTTGATAATTGTGTATATGGTGATATTAAGTTTTTATACATTTCTCCCGAAAGGATAGAAACAGAAATTTTCAAACTGCGTTTTGAAAAAATGAATGTTAATCTTATTGCTGTTGACGAATCGCATTGTATTTCGCAATGGGGATATGATTTTAGACCTTCGTATTTAAACATCGCTAAATTACGCGAACAAAAACCTAATGTTCCTTTTTTAGCCCTTACAGCAACTGCCACTCCCGAAGTTGTTGTTGACATCCAAAAACAACTACAATTTAAGCAAGAGCATGTATTACAAAAAAGTTTTGAGCGAAAAAATTTATCTTATTCGGTATTGCAAGAAGAAGATAAACTTAACCGACTATTAAAAATTTTAAATGCAGTACAAGGTACTTCGGTTGTTTATGTTAGAAGCCGAAAACGAACAAAAGAGGTTGCTAGCTTTTTAATTAAAAACGGCATTTCGGCAGATTTTTACCATGCAGGATTAAGTAATGATGATAGAAATAAAAAACAAAATAATTGGATAAATGATATTACTAGAGTAATTGTATCTACCAATGCTTTTGGGATGGGAATAGACAAACCCAATGTACGTTCGGTGGTGCATTTAGATTTACCCGACTCATTAGAGGCTTATTTTCAGGAAGCTGGGCGAGCAGGAAGAGATGAACAAAAAGCCTTTGCGGTTTTGTTGGTTGAGGATGCTGACAGGCAAGATTTAGAGCAACGAATAATTAATAGTTTCCCAAAAATAGAAACCATTAAACAAGTTTATCAGGCTTTAGCCAATTATTACCAAATACCTATTGGTAGTGCTTTAAACGAAACCTACAACTTTAATATAATTGAATTTAGCAACCAATACAACCTATCTGTTTTTACCGTTTTTAATTGTATTAAATTTTTAGAAAAAGAAGGTTACCTCCATTTATCAGAAACTGCTCACAACCCTTCAAGAATTAAGTTTGAAACTACAAAAGATGATTTATATGTGTTTCAGGTAAAAACACCTAAGTACGATTTATTTATTAAAACCATACTTAGAAGTTATGCTGGTTTATTTGAAAATTTTGTAAAAATTGACGAGTTTGAAATTGCCAAACGCTTAAAAACAACTAAAGATAAAGTAGTGGAAATGTTACACTACTTACACGGCTTAGAATTAATAAGCTATTTAGAGCAAAGCAACGAACCTCAGCTAACTTATTTAACCGAACGATTAGCTCCCGAAAACATTAGAATTTCAGCAAAACATTATCACGAACGAAAAGAGGTTGCTGTAAAAAAGATGGAGAGTGTTATTTATTATTCTAGCGTTAAGCATAAATGCCGAAGCGAAGTTTTATTAAAATACTTTGGCGAAAAAGATGTTTATCGTTGTGGTGTTTGCGATGTTTGTTTAGAAAGAAATAAACTAGAATTAAGCGATATAGAATTTAGTACAGTATCTAACCAAATAAAAAAAATATTAAAACAAGAACATTTGCCATTAACTGCTTTAGTTAACAAGATTGAAGGTGTGCGAGATGATAAGATTATTAAAGTAATACAATGGCTAATGGAAAACAATAAAATAGTAACTAACCCTGAAAACTTATTGGAATGGAGAAAATAAGCTCCACAACGTCATTCTGAAAAATGTCACCCTGAGCGGAGTCGAAGGGTTGTTTCAGAATGACTAAAAAACGATATAATGAATAAGAATAAAATAACTTGGCAAACCAAACACTTTAACGACTTAACAGTTAATGAATACTGGGAACTTTTACATTTACGTACTGAAATTTTTGTGGTAGAACAAGATTGCCCTTACCAAGAAGTAGATGAAAAAGATAAAGTTGCTTTCCATTTATGGGGTACAGATAGTAACGGAAAGGTAATAGCTACAAGTAGAATTTTGCCTCAAGGAATTTCTTATAAAGAAATATCTATTGGAAGAGTAGCATTAAAAATGGAAGCCAGAGGAAAAGGAATTGCCGATGAAATGATGCAAGAAACTTTTAAGTTTATAGAAGCTCAATTTGGTAATCAAGCTATAAGAATATCTGCACAAACTTACTTGTTAAACTTTTATGGTAAACACGGTTTTAAGCAAGTTGGCGAAGGATATTTAGAAGATAACATTCCGCATATTGAGATGCTTAAAACACACCCCTAACCCCTCTTTTTAGAGGGGAACTTAATGAATAACTAACTTCTTAATTCTTTTTATTGGTCCAGGGCAAACTACCTTATGGCAATCAATACACTTATTTAAAAAATTGTTATACGCCTCTTCTTTATTTTCTGCTACCGAAAGCTCTTTAGCAGCATTAACAAGTAATTGATTAAAAGCTGTAAACTCAGCAGTTTTTACCTCAGGGTCAGTTGGAGCTGCAGTGTGGACATTTTCTAAAGCATCTATAAATGCTTGTGGCACTTCGTTTCCATCAACAACTACCCATTGTTTTAATGAATCAGTATCATAAAAAAGTTGTCGCATTAACAAAGCTAATTCACTATCCCCATTAGGGTTTATAGCAGACACCTCAACATCTTCAGCTTCACAAGATTTTTCTACTTGCTTTTCTTCTTCAGAACCGCAAGCAATAAAAAAGGATGCTAAAAAGCATCCTAGTATAAATTTTAAAAAATTATTTTTCACTGGTAGTTAATGTTTCTTCTTTAATAATAACTCCTGTTGCTTCAAAAGCATAATTGTATTCAGGTTCTGTTATTGCATCAATCTCTTCTTGTGTTGCATTTGCATCAGATGCATAATGCTTTAAAGTTGCTACATCTGTTGTATCAATTGTTGCAACACCTTGTATTGTTGCTAGCTTTCCTGCAGCATCTTTAGGCACAAAAAATTCATAATCTTTAAACGTAACTCTCATTGATTGATCATCTCCTAAATCAACATTCATCCAACAACCTTTCTTTTGACACACATCAACAACATTAGCTGATAATTTTAATTCTAAAGAATCTTTACCATTAAATTTTGCTAAAAACTCTGCTGGAGTTACAGCTCCGTCTTCAGTGATATCATCACCATGTTTGGTAATTTTAACTTCAATGTCTTCTACTATTTCTTTTACCTCTTCTTTGGTTTCTGAATTTCCACAAGCCACCATAAACGCAGCAGCAGCTATAATTAAATATTTTTTCATTTTTTTAACTTTGTAATTTATCCGACAAAAGTAATCTTTTAACCAAACACCGTAAACTTTTAATAAATACAATTCGTTATTTAGACACATTACAAGTAACACACAATTATGATTAATTTTATTAAAATATTAACGCTATTTTTTACGATTCAAATTATATCTATATCAGCAATGGCTCAAGAAAACAAAAAACCAGTTAAGCTAAATAAACTTACCGAAGAAGAAAAAAGAGTTATCATTAACAAAGGAACTGAATGGGCTTTTAAAGGAGAATATACTAATCATAAAGCAGAAGGTTTTTATATCTGTAAGCAATGTAATTATCCTTTATATACCTCTAAAGATAAGTTTGAATCACACTGTGGTTGGCCAAGTTTTGACGATGAGATTGATGGTCATGTTAAACGAGTACCTGATGCTGATGGTAGCAGAACAGAAATTGTTTGTGCTAGATGCGATGGGCATTTAGGTCATGTTTTTATTGGAGAAGGTTTTACGTTAAAAAACACGCGTCATTGTGTTAATTCTATATCTTTAAAGTTTGTAACTAAAGAAGAATTAGAGGAGATACAATGATTGAAAATCAAAAACACAAGTACAGCTTACCTGAAGATATTACTTATTTAAACATAGCTTATTCTGCTCCGCTATCAAAAGAAGCAGAACAAATTGGTATAGCGGCTTTAAAAAGAAAAAGCACTCCTTATGTTGTAGTTGGCGAAGATTTTTTTAAACCTGTTGACGTTTTAAAACAAAAGTTTGCTAGTCTAATAAGTGCTTCAAATTCTCAAAGTATTGCTATAATTCCTTCTGTAAGCTATGGGATAGCAACTGTTGCTAATAATGTTTGTTTAAAAGAAGGCGATGAAGTAATTATTGTTGGAGAACAATTTCCAAGTAATTATTATGCTTGGAAAAGGCTAACCGAAAAATACAATGCCAACTTAATTACCATTGCTCCACCTGATACTGAAAAAAACAGAGGGCAACAATGGAACGAAAATATTTTAGCTGCTATTAATAAAAATACGGCTTTGGTTGCAATGGGAAATGTACATTGGGCTGATGGAACTTTGTTTGATTTAAAAGCTATCCGAGCTAAAACCTCTAATAACAATGCTTTATTAATTATTGACGGAACTCAATCTGTGGGAGCCTTGCCTATTAATGTTGAAGAGTTAAAACCTGATGCATTAATTTGTGCAGGTTACAAGTGGTTAATGGGTTCTTATGCTTTAGGGGTTGCTTATTTTGGAGAGCATTTTAACAATGGTATTCCTATTGAAGAAAATTGGATTAACCGAAAGGATAGTGAAAATTTTGCTGGTTTGGTGAATTACGAAGATGAATATAAAGAAGGTGCTAATAGGTATTGTATGGGAGAAATGAGCAACTTTAATTTAGTTCCTATTCTTACTAAAACCATCGAGCAACTTATAGAATGGAAACCTGAAAACATTCAAAATTATTGCAACGAAATTACCCAAGAAGCCATTGCCGATTTAAGAGAAATGTATTGTTACATTGAAGATGATAACTACCGCTCTAAACACTTATTTGGAGTTAAATTGGCTGACAGTATGGATATGGAAAAATTACAAGAAGAGTTTGCCGAAAACAATATTTATGTTTCTGTTAGAGGTAGTTACGTGAGGGTTTCTCCACATTTATACAATACCAAAGAAGATTTAGAAAAATTAGTACAATGTTTTAGATTAGCTATAAGTTTTTAGCTACAACCTATTTAACTAAACAAAGCTTTTAATTCTGTAGCATCTTCAGCTTTCATTTTTCCTGCTATAATTAAACTTAACTGTCGTCTTCTTAATGCAGCATCATAGCGTGTTTTTTCTAAATCTGTTTCAGGTTTAATTTGTGGTACTTCAATAGCACTTCCGTTTTGATCTACCGCTACAAAAGTATAAATGGCTTCATTACTTTTTTCTTGCTTACCTGTTATTGGGTCTTCAACAAAAACATCAATAAATACTTCCATAGAAGAGGTAAAAGCTCTAGAAACTTTTGCCTCTAAAGTAACTGTAGAACCTAAGGCTATTGATTTTCTAAACTCTACATGATTAACAGATGCTGTAACTACCACTCTTTTACAATGACGGTGAGCCGAAATAGCAGCAATATTATCCATCCAGTGTAATAAATTTCCACCGTATAAATTGTCTAACATATTAGTATCGTTAGGTAAAACTACTCTTGTAGTAACGGCTAACGATTCAGAAGGTGTTTTTGTTTTCATGCCTCAAAATTAGGTACAATTAATTTAGCAGATAAAAAGATGTTAAATAAAATTACAGCTCATCTATAAAATCTCGCAATAAGCGAAAACAGTCTTCAAACTTGGTAAGCGGTAGTGTTTTAGAAATATCTTCAACATCGTGGTAAGCTGTTATTCCACCTAAAGTGTAAAGAAAAAACGATGGTATTCCTTTTTCTGTAAACCAATAATGATCGCTATTAGCTGCTTTTCCTCTTTTTTTAATTGTTGGCAAATAACTATCAATGGCATTTATACTGTCTAATTTATTAAAGTAAGATGGAAATTCAGTAGCATTAACCACCGTTGCACCTTCACTTCCTGTGCCTAATAAATCTAAGTTCATCACAAAATTGACATTCTCTAAAGGGAATAATGGATTTTCTACATAATGTTTAGATCCCAAAATACCTACTTCTTCGGCACCAAACAGCATAAACACTATTGTTTTTTGAGGAACTTCTTTGTGAACATAATGATAGGCTAAACTTAATAACATTGCTACACCACTTGCATTATCATTAGCTCCAGGAAAATAAACGGTTTTACCCATTTTACCTAAATGGTCGTAGTGAGCAGATACTATAATAAAAGAGTCGGGATATTGCTCTCCTTTTACATATCCAATTACATTTTGCGATAAAAAATTACGTTTAAATTCTTGGTCTATTTCTACCTTTATTGTTCGGTTTTTACGCGTTATTTTTTCTCGCATTATTCGTAATGCTCCATAATCGTTATAAGTTTGTGAAAGGTAATGGGTTAATTTTTTATCTTCTAAATTAATAATGCCAGCAGCACCAACACTGTTAATTTTTATTTTATGAAATTCTTCATTGTTTTTATCCACCTCTTTATCATCAATTACAATAAATTTATCTTGAAAAAAATCCATCGCAACTAGCTTTTTAAACTCTTTTTTAGAGGGTATGTTTTTTTTGTTGTACCAAACCAACTGAAACTCTCCACCAACCGAACTCGAATATGGTTCTACCAAATAATCTACTCCTGCTTCTAGCTTTTCGCCATCAATACTAACCGAAACTTCTTTTGGAAAAGTATTAATGTTATATCTAAAGTGTTGAAAAAAAGTGTCGTTAAATGCTTGTAGATGATTTCGTTTAAACTCATTTTTTAAAAAATCGGCAGCTTTTTTTTCGCCTAAATCGGCAGCTCCTCTACCTCCAAAATAAGGCGTTGTAAGGGTGTCAATAATTTTTCGAGCATAATCTATGTTTTGATTAAACCCAAAAGCAGGTAAAATAATTAGGATAAATACCGATAGTTGTTTTTTCATTTTATAAAAACCTACGCTCTACTAAATTGGTAAACGACAGTACATGCTCGTTTTCTACATCCCAATTATTGGTTGTTCCAACATCCATTAAAATAGCTTGTGCTTCATCAAAATTAGTACAAACATCAATGTTTTTTACTGTTTCGTTAAAAGCTCCCATATCTTTATTAAACAACTCATTAGCATATAAATACCTGTCGTTTAACGAAAACGCATCTACTAATTTAGCTATGGGTAATTGTTCAATATTTGTAATAGGTTTTGTAGGCTCTTCGGTGGTTTGTTGTGGCAAGCTCTCTTCTGCTAAAGTTTTTTCTTCTTCAACTACAATTTCTATTGGTTCATCAACTTTTATTTCTTCTTCAATAATATTTTCTGCCAAAGAATTATTTCCCTCCACCTCTATTTTAGCAGTATCTTCTTTTTGTTGCCTTTTTAACTGTTTTTCTTTTTTTATCTGTATTTCTTCTTCCTTAACTAAGTGTTTTAAAATGATTAATGTTTCTTGCATTTTATTAATCTTAGTTAAAACATAACTAATTTCTAAAGACGGAATTTGTCTATTTCCAGAATAGTTATTAGAGTGTTCAACTACATTTTCTAATAAATCATTTAACTCTTGGCGTAATTGTTCTATTTCCATAATTTAGATGCGATTTTTATCGTTAGCATAAAACTAATAAAAAATTCTAACAGCAAAGGTTAGCCCAAATTTATTTAAACAGTATGTTTTTAGAAAACAATATTAACTCATCAAAGAAAAAAGGCTGGATAGAAGTAGTCTGTGGCTCTATGTTTTCGGGCAAAACAGAAGAGTTAATTAGGCGAATGAAACGGGCACAATTTGCCAAGCAAAATGTAGAAATTTTTAAACCCGAAATCGATACTCGATACGATGAAGAAAAAGTAGTATCGCACGATGATAACGAAATTCATTCTACTCCAGTTCCATCATCATCTAACATTTTAATTTTAGCCAACAATGTTGATGTTGTTGGTATTGATGAAGCTCAATTTTTTGATGATGGATTGGTTTCGGTATGTAATCAATTAGCAAATAGTGGAGTTAGAGTTATTGTTGCAGGTTTAGATATGGATTTTAAAGGCGTTCCTTTTGGGCCAATGCCGGCCATTATGGCTTGTGCCGAATATGTTACAAAAGTGCATGCAATATGTATGCAATGTGGTGAATTAGCCAACCATTCTCATCGTTTTTCTAGTAACGATGCTTTGGTTCAGTTAGGCGAAACCGAAGATTATCAACCCTTATGCAGACAGTGCTTCCAAACACAAACCAATAAATAAGCTTATTAAAAATTTAATTTACGATACCACCTTAGAAATTGACCTCAACAACCTAGTTGAGAACTATCGGTATTTTAAATCTTTAGTAAAACCCACTACCAAAATGATGGTCATGGTTAAAGCTTTTTCTTATGGTTTGGGGAGTTATGAAGTTGCTCAAGAATTAGAAAAAGAAAAAGTAGATTATTTGGGTGTTGCCAATATTTTAGAAGGTGTTGAAATTAGAAAAGCTGGAGTGAAAACTCCTATTATGGTAATGAACCCACAAACAGCAAGTTTTAATTTAATGATTGAACATTTGCTAAGTCCAGTAATTTTTTCTGTACAAAACTTAAACGATTTTATTACTCAAGTTAAAATTCTCAACCATATTACTCCATATCCTATCCAATTAAAAATCGATACCGGAATGCATCGTTTAGGGTTTAACCCTGACGAAATAAGTGAACTTGTTGCTATTTTAAAAGCAAATGAAAAGGACGTTAAAGTAGAAAGCATTTTTTCTCATTTAGCTGCAACTGACGAACCTCAGCAAGATGCTTTTACACACCAGCAAGCAGAGTTATTTGAGCAGCTATCAACCGACTTTAGTAATCATTTTAATTATCATATTGATAAACACCTTTTAAATACCAATGGAATTATTCGCTTTTCTGAATATCAGTACAATATGGTACGACTAGGAATAGGTTTGTATGGTGTTTGTGCTGATAATGATACTCAGCAAAAGCTTAAAACAGTAAGCACACTTAAAACAAAAATATCTCATCTAATAAAAGTAAAAAAAGGCGATACCATAGGTTATAACCGAAAAGGAGTTGCTGATAGAGATAAAATTATTGCAACTATTCCTATGGGGTACGCTGATGGTTTTAACCGTTTGTTAAGCAACGGAAAATGGGAAGTTATTGTAAACAATAAAAAAGCTCCAATTATTGGTAATATTTCTATGGATATGAGCATGATTGATGTCACTAATATTGCTTGTAATTTGGGCGATGTAGTAATTGTTTTTGGGAAAGACAATACCATTTCTGATATGGCAACTCGCATTAAAACAATTCCTTACGAATTATTTACCATAATATCTCCTCGAGTAAAAAGAGTATTTTATAGTAAATAAACAATCCTTTAATCAAGATATTTTGCCGTTTGTCTAAAAGATGACATTTCTTGATTTTAATCATTCCTTTGTTATAATTATTTAACGACTTTTGCACAAACTGTTAAAATTATTAAAACATATATTATGAAAAAAATTACTTTTTTAATGTCATTTCTAATGCTACTCTGTTGGCAGGCAATGGCACAGCCCGCAAATGATGATATATCAGGAGCGATCCAACTAACAGTAGGTGCTGGTAGTTGTACTTCTACTACTTCAGGAACTACTGTTGCAGCTACTAATTCTGGTGTTGCTCACACTTGTGCTAATTATCAAGGTGGTGATGTCTGGTACTATGTAATTGTGCCTGCAGGCGGAACATTTTCTGTAGAAGGAACTGCAAACGGAGGTTTTACTGATGGTGGTATGCAAGCCTACTCTGGGCCTTCTAATGCTTTAGTTAGTATTAATTGTGATGATGATGACAGTCCTTCAGGAAATATGCCTGGAATATATCCTGCAGACGGTTTAACAGGTTTAACTCCTGGTGATACAATATGGTTTGCTATATGGGAGTATGGAGATGATGCTCCTGGCACTTTTGATATTTGTGCGTGGAGTCCACCTCCTGCACCAGCTAATGATGATATATCAGGGGCTATTGCTTTAACTTTAGGAACAGGTAGTTGTTCTACTCCTTTATCTGGAACAAATGTTTCAGCTACTAACTCAGGTGTTGCTCATTCTTGTGCTAGTTATCAAGGTGGCGATGTTTGGTACTATGTGGTTGTACCTGCAGCAGGAACATTTACAGTAGAAACATCAACCAATGGTGGTTTTACTGATGGTGGTATGCAAGCCTATTCTGGCCCTTCTAATTCTTTAGTTAGTATTGATTGTGATGATGATGATAGCCCTTCAGGGTTAATGCCTGCTATTTATCCTACAGATGGATTAACTGGTTTAACTCCTGGTGATACTATTTGGTTTGCTGTTTGGGAATACGGGAATAATGTATTTGGAACTTTTGAGATTTGTGCTTGGGGACCTCCAGCTTGTCCAGATCCAACTGCTTTAACTGTTACAAATGTTACAACAACTTCTGCTGACTTAGGTTGGACTGACCCAACAGGTTCTTTATGGCATATAGAATGGGATACTGCAGGATTTACTCAAGGAACTGGTAATTTTATTAATAACACTACAACAAACCCTCAAAATGTTACAGGGTTAACAGCCAATACAAATTACGAATTTTATGTGATTTCTGATTGTGGTGTTGATTCAAGTGCTTGGGCTGGTCCTTTTGCTTTTAATACTGCTTGTGCAAGTGTAATGGCTCCTTGGAATGAAGATTTTGAAAATTCGGGGACAATCCCTTCTTGTTGGAATCAAGGTACTTCAAACTCTGAAAGTTGGATTTTTTCTACAACTGGAGGTCATGTTGGTAATGCAGGGTCATTTAGCGTGCCAACAACAAGTGGTAACTATTTTGCTTATGTAGATGATTCTACTCCTGATAATACGGGAACTACTTTAGAAAGCCCTTATATTGATGTTTCTGGATTAACTGTTCCTGAACTATCTTTCTTTTTAATTAGTAACAACGAAGGAAACTCCAATGTTAACTTTTCTGTTGATGTATGGGATGGTGCCGCTTGGAATACAGGTGTTTACACTAGTAACACCAATACGCTTAATGGTGATTGGGAAAAAATTATTGTAAGTTTAGCATCTCTTACTATTACTGGAGATATTCAATTACGTTTCATTGTTGATGAGCCAAGTAATGGTGATTTTTATGATGATGTTGCTATTGATGATGTTGATATACACGAAGCTCCAAATTGTCCAGATCCAACAATGTTAACAATTACGAACCTTACAAGCACTTCTGCCGATTTAGGTTGGACAGACCCTACAGGTTCTTTATGGGACATTGAGTGGGATACTGCTGGATTTACACAAGGTGCTGGTAACTTTATAATTGGAACTACAACAAACCCTCATAACTTAACTGGTTTAACCCCTAACACTAATTACGAATTTTACGTAAGAACTGATTGTGGCGTTGACTCTAGTAACTGGGTTGGTCCTTTCCCGTTCTTTACTGGATATTGTCAAGTTGTTTCTACTAGCCCATCTTCTTATATGGATGATTTTTCAACCACTGGTGGTTCTACAAACATTTCTAACTTAACATCTGGTTATGCAACTAATGGTTATGAAGATGCAACAGTTATGGTTGTTAGCCAGTTTGCTGGAGCTTCATTTAACTTTAACACTCAATTTATTGGAACAACCGTTGGTTATAATATTTGGGTTGATTGGAATAACGATTTAGATTTTGACGATCCAGGTGAAGATGTTTATTTATCAGGTGGTTACGTTTCAAGTGCTTCAGGAACTATTACAGTACCTGCAGCAACACCTGTTGGAAACTACAGAATGAGAATGAGATGTGATTATAATGCAACTAGCCCTAATGCTTGTGGTCCAAGTGGTAGTGGAAGAAATGAAACAGAAGACTACACTATTGCTGTTGTTGCTCAACAAGCAAATGATATAGGTGTAATTGCAATTGAATCTGCTCCAACAGGATGTGGTTTAGGAAACGAAACCGTAACGATTAAAGTTAAAAACTTTGGTACAGCAGCTCAAACAGGTTTTGATGTAGCTTATGCATTAAACTCAGTAGCTATTACTCCTGAAACTGTTAGTGCAACAGTTAACCCTGGAGATACGTTAACTTATGTATTTACTACATTAGCAAATATGTCAACTTCTGGTGCTTACACAATAGATGCTTGGACTGACTTAACTACTGATGGAGATAATAACAATGATACCTTAAATGGTTGGATGACTGAACATTTAGCATCTTCGTTAGCTTTTAGTGGTAATATGGCTATTCCTGATAATGATACTGAAGGAATTAATTCTATTATCTGTACTAATGGATTAGTTAATAATATGTTGGATAGTTGTTATACATTGTCTGCATTAGTGATTGATTCTTTAACACATACTTTTAATGGCGATTTAGATATTTGGTTAATTTCTCCTGCTAACGATACATTAGAAGTTTCAACTGATAATGGAGGGTCAACTGATAATTACATTAATGTAACATTTACCGATACTGCTTCTGTAAACATTAATGGGAACAACCCTGTTCCTGGATTTTACCATACAGAAGAGTTAGCTGGTTTAGCTAAATTTAATGGTACTAACCCAGAAGGAGCATGGACATTATTAGTTAAAGATGATGCTGGAGGAGATTTAGGTGTTCTTTACGATTGGCATTTAGAATTTACTGACCATAATTTTACAGTTAATTTAGGTGTTGATACGAACCTTTGCCCTAACCAATCTATTACTTTAGATGCAGGTGCAGGTAATTATACTTATGCTTGGTCAACTGGAGATAACACCCAACAAGTAACTTTAGATACTAACACTTTAGGTGGTAACGGAACTTACAATATTGTTGTAACTGTAACCGATACTTTAACTGGTTGTGCTACTATCGATACTATTGTTGTAGATTTTTCTCCTTGTGCAGGTATAAATGCATTAGCAAACAATGTTAATGTTAATGTATATCCAAACCCTAACAACGGACAGTTTACATTAAATGTTAATACAACTGATGTAAATGAGTTATCTATTAAAGTAATTAACTTACAAGGTCAAGAAGTTTACAATAGAAACAACTTCGATAACCTAAACACAGTTAACGAACAAATAGACTTAAATGATAGAGCAAATGGTATTTATTTTGTAATTGTTACTACCGATAAAGGTTCTGTAACTCACAAAATGATTATCCAATAAGTTTTATAGACAGGTAGTAAAAAGCCCGAAACAAAATTGTTTCGGGCTTTTTCATTATTAAATTATTATTGTTTAATAACCTGTTTTAGCTCTCACTCTTCGTAAAACATCTTGAGCAACTAATCTAGCCTTATCTGCTCCAATTTTTAGCTGAGCATCTATCTCATTCTTGTTTTCCATGAAATAATTAAAACGCTCTCGCTCTACTTTAAATTTTTCACATATCAGCTCATACAAAGCTTGCTTAGCATGTCCATAACCATAACCTCCTGCTTCATAATTATTTCTCATCTCATCAATTTGTTCCTTATTAGCTAACAATTGATATAAAGCAAAAGCATTACAAGTATCAGGATTTTTAGGATCTTCAAGCGGAGTACTATCTGTTTCTATTTTCATAATTTGCTTACGGAGTTTTTTATCATCTAAAAATATGTTTATCGTATTATTTCTAGATTTACTCATCTTTTCTCCATCAACACCAGGAATTAACATCGTATTTTCTTGAACCTTTGCCTCTGGCGGAACTAAAGTATCTCCCATTTTATGGTTAAACCGATTAGCAACATCTCTAGCCATTTCTAAATGTTGCAATTGATCTTTCCCAACAGGAACTTGTTCTGCATCATATAATAAAATATCTGCAGCCATTAACATTGGATAAGAAAATAAGCCAGCATTTACATCTTCTAATCTATCAGCTTTATCTTTAAATGAATGAGCTAGTGTTAACCTTTGATAAGGGTAAAAACAACTTAAATACCATGTTAGCTCAGTTACTTCTGGCACATCAGATTGACGATAAAAAACCGTTTTATTCACATCTAAACCAAAAGCTAGCCAAGTAGCAGCAACAGCATAAGTGTTTTCTCTTAATTCATTACCATCTTTAATTTGAGTTAATGAGTGCATATCCGCAATAAATAAAAACGATTCGTTGTTTTCATCTTTGCTCATTTCTATTGCAGGAACTATTGCTCCTAATAAATTACCCAAATGTGGTATTCCTGTACTCTGTATTCCTGTTAAAATTCTTGCCATACAACAAAAGTAGTGTTTCTTTTAAATAGATGATTAATGGCTTTATATTTTTTCTAAGCAGTTCTATTCATAAATTTGCTGCTTACTAAATGAAAAAGTTAACAGAAATATTAGGAGGTGTATGGAAAATATACGCAGGATTAATTCTTAGTCTTTCATTATTACTATTATATCCTATTTATGCTTTGCTTTTATCAAAAGAGAATTGGTATAAAAATGCTTTAGCACTTTTAAAAATCCAAACAGGGTTTATTTTATTACTAACTGGAGTAATTGTTAAAGTAGAAAACAAAGCAGCTTTTAAAAAAATTACTAACGCAGTAATAACTCCTAACCATACATCTTATATTGATATTTTAGTGTTGTATCAAACCATTCCAAAATACTTTTTGTTTATGGGAAAACATACTCTAAAAACAATTCCTGTATTCAATATCTTTTTTAAGGATATGAATATAGCTGTTAACCGAAAAAGTATTATTTCTGGAAAAGAAGCTTTAAAAAGATGTGCTAAAGAATTACAAAAAGGCAACAGTGTTGTACTATTTCCTGAAGGAACAATACCTGATGATGCTCCTAATTTATTGCGATTTAAGAGTGGTGCTTTTAAATTAGCAATAGAAGAACAAAAACCCATAATCCCTATTACTTTTTTAACCAACTACAAAAGATTACAACTAAGTTCTGGCTTATTTTCTGGCAAATCTGGACCAGGCATTGCCAAAGTTGTTGTTCACGAACCTATTTCAACAACAGGGATGACTATAGAAGATTTGTTGCCCTTACAGGAGAAAGTATTTAATATTATTAATCAAGAATTAAAGAAAAGTTAGAGGAAGTAAAAATACGTCAAGTAAGAGTTTTGATTATATAAAAATTCCTAAAGTAATTAAGAAGTAGTTTTAGTCTTCTTTAGCTATAGTTTCTGAATACAAAACCTCAACTAACTTTTTATTAGTTATCTTACTTTCTGTCCAAGCCATTAAATTAAAGTATTTCAAAAAAATATCGACAAATCCCTCTTGGTCGTTTTTTTCTAAATTAGATTTTAAATTTTTTAGATTATCTTTTTCTAATTTCTCCGTTTTAAGAAAATCATTAAAAAACTGAATGATATATTTTTCAAATAAATCTAATTTGTTTTTTGATTTCAAGAAATACTTTAACTGGTTTAAATAATATTCTATCATATCAATATTATTCTGTTCTAAATAAATAAAAAGAATAAAAGCTCTTATAAAGGTCATTTGTTCAGAGAGTGAATCATAATGCTCTTTATTAATTAAATCGTTTAAAATTTTAAGGCTTTTATCATATTGCTGCTCTATAAATAATAAAACACTTAAATTCAGCAACAAACTCCTTTGTATGCTATCGCCAATAGTTCTATGTTGTTGTTCCAGCAATAAGGTAACTTCATCAATCAACTGCTTACTTTCTTTAACATCCCCTGTTTCTACAACATAACTCAATTTAATAGTGTAATATAAAGCAAGGTTAAACGAAGAGGTAGTTTTATCAAACATTTGCGAAGCACGATTAAACTCTATTTGTGTTTTTTTATAGCTTTTTGTCATTAATAGTGCATTCAAGTAGTTATTATATGTCAAAAAGTAAAAATCTCTATGATATGAAGTGTTTAATTTGGGGTTTTCTTCTAATAAATCTAATATTTTTCTAAACCATTTAGGTTGTTCATCCAGCCTATTATTCATTATAGAAATTAATCCTTGTATATAAAAAAATCGGTATCTTGAATCAAATGAATCTGCCTTAGAATAATCTGTAATTAAAGGGCTATTAATGACCCTTTCTACTATTAACTTATCTTCTGCTGTCATTCGTTGAAAGTTAGATGTTTTAAAAACTAATAAAATCTGTCTTTCTAAAGCCCTATAATTATTTATAGTTAAAAGCTTATTTATAGCCTCTTCCTTTCTTTTATAAAATTCATTCCACTCTCCCCTTGTTGTAGATGCTACAGTCTTATTCATAAGGGTTTCCTTATACTCATAAAGCATAATTAATTGAGAATAGTTTTCAATACCTAAAAAATACGTTTCGTTTTTATTAATCAACTCTTTCGCTATATCAAAAAGTCCTTTATCAATATAATTTTCTATATTCTTTAAAATGGTATAACCTACTTGTCGATGAGATGATTTTTCATGAAAAACCCTTAATGATTTAAGTAAAGCATTTTCTAAATTCTTTTTCTCAATAGAAACATTTTTAATACCCTTTTTATCAATACTTTTTGATAAACTTTTTTCGTCATAGTTTTCTTGCTTATCAATTAATCCATATAAACTAAGGTAGTTTTGGTCTCGTTTATTGAGATTAGCCAATAATGTAAAATGCCTTTTTTCGGCAGTATTAAAACTTTTAATTATTTGGTGTAGTCTAAGAAATTTTGACATATTTAATTCTAAACGATATTATCTTATAAAATTACTTTAAAACAAAAAGATTTTTATGGTTTGAAACATATATTTTAACATCTCTTATCTTGTTGATAACCTGTATCTTATGGTTTTTGTTGGTTTTTAGAACCTTTAAATTTATTAGCTTTTTAATTTCTTTAGAGCATAAGTGTTAGTCATCTTTGCTAAAAAATTATTTAGATATGAAAAAACTTATTTTATTAGTAAGTGTTTGTGCTGTTTCTTTTTTAACAAATGCACAAACGTATGATTGGGCTAACGGGTTTGGAAGCACAACAGGGAATGAAAATGCTTATACTACAGCTATTGATAAGCAAGGAAATATTATTACGGCAGGTACTTATCGGGGTAATATGGATGTAGATCCTGGTCCTGGGGTAATTACTTTTAACAATAGTGGTAGTGCTGATATCTTTATTCAAAAAGTAGATGATCAAGGTGTTTTATTGTGGGCAAAACAAATAAGTAGTACAAATGGAGATAATGTTAGAGGAATAGCTGTTGATGATAATGATAATGTATATCTAACAGGATCTTTTCAGGGGACTGTAGATTTTGATCCAGGTTCTGGAGTACATAACTTAACAGCTAATACATCTTTTGCTGGGGTTGATGCTTTTATTCTAAAATTAAATGCTAATGGTGACTTTAAGTGGGCTTACAATTTTGGTGGAACTGGAAATGGTGTTGGTGTTTCAGGGTTTGATGTAACTACTAAAAACGGTTTTGTCTATTTTGTTGGAGAGTTTAGTGATAGCGTTGATTTTAATCCTGGACCACCTATAGATACAATTAATGTGGGTAATTGGAACCATATATATATTACAAAATTCGATACTGCAGGAAATTATATATGGGCAAAAAATATGGGAGGCGGACAAAACTGTCAAGGAGTTGCTATAGCCGTAGATAAAAATGAAAATGTTTATACTACAGGGTATTTTCAGGGAACAGCAGATTTTGACCCAGGGATAGGAACTTTTAATTTATCTTCTAGTGGACAAACTGATTGTTTTATCTCCAAATTAAATACTAATGGGGACTTTGTTTGGGCTGCTCAACTTGGTTCGAATGGCTATGAATATGGTTATGACATTATTATAGATAAAAACGATGATTTATTGATTGGTGGAACATTTACTAATGTTATAGATTTTAACCCAGGAGCTGGAACTTATAATGTAACTGCTGGAGGTGTTGATGGTTTTGTGTTAAAATTAGATACTAATATGAATTTTAGCTGGGTTAAACAATTTGAAAATTCATTAACTGACATTACCAATGTTCATGGACTAAATGTAGATAATTCAAACAATATATACATTGCTGGATCCTTTAGAGGGACATGTGATTTTAACCCTGAAGGAACTCCTGTTATTATAACAGAAGCCGGAAACTCTAGTAGTTTTGATGGGTATATAACTCAACTAAATAGTTCTGGAATACATCAGTGGACAGAAACCATTGGTAATTCTGGTGCAGATGGCTGCCAAGATATAGTATTGAATAGTTTTAATGAAATTATTTTTAGTGGTTTTTATTCCTTAACTGTAGATTTTGATCCTAACACTAGCACAAGCAATTTAACATCTAATGGTAGTAATGATGCCTTTGTATGTAAATGGGAAACTTGTCCGGTTGCTACAAGCACAGACATACAAAATGCTTGTGGTAGTTTTACATGGATTGATAATAACACTTACACTTCATCTAATAATACCGCTACTCATACTATTATTGGTGGTGCTGCTAGCGGTTGCGATTCTATAATAACGCTTAACTTAACTATTAACACTGTTGACACTACTGTAGTTGTTAATGGAAATACATTAACTGCCAATGCTTTTGGTGCTTCTTACAGATGGTTAGATTGTAATAACAATATGGCTGTTATTTCTGGAGAAACAAACCAGTCGTTTAATCCAACAAATAATGGAAGTTATGCTTTAGAAATTACACAAAATGGTTGTACTGATACTTCTGCTTGTCATAATATTGTGTTAACTGGTATAGGCGAGTTAAATCAAAATAATATTAATATTTACCCAAACCCAACTAACAACTTAATTACTGTTGAGTTAACACAACTATTTGAAAATTTAACTGTAGAACTATTAAGCATTGATGGGAAAATAGTTAAACAACAAACTATAAACAACTCTCAAAAATTTACATTGGATTTATCTAACCAAAGTAAAGGCATTTACTTTTTAAAAGTAAACGCATCAAATACAATAAATCAATTTAAAATTATTAAACAGTAAATAAAAACTATGAAAAAAATAGCATTAATAACAAGCCTTTTAATTGCAAGTCATGGATACATGAATGCACAATTTAATGTAAAAGGAAAATTAAATAAGCTTAAAAATTCTACTAAAAAGGATGATGTTAAGCCTAGTAGCTCTTCATCATCTTCTACTAAAAGTGTTAGTAGTGCAAGCACAAAAAATGATCCGCCAACGGTTAGTTCGTTAGAGTCTAATAAAAAGTCTATAGAAAAGAAAATAGCTGCTTTAGAAACAAAACCCGATTTATTAGAAATAGAACGATTAGAAAGTAGTTTAAAAAACTATAAACGAATTATTGATAATACAAAAACAAAATACCCTGATTATAAAGGTATTTCTAAGTATGAATCGTTTTATACTGAAGCAAAAGCAAAGCACGAAAAACTTAAAGGAGGAGACGAGGCAGTTAGAAAAAATTATAGTGCATTTAAAAGTACCATAAGTGCAAAAAGAGCTTTAGAAAAAAATGAAAGGCCTCATGAATTAAATCGAATTTACTATAAAAATTATGCTGAATTAAAAGAAAGCTATAAAACTCATGGAGCAAAAGATGCAGAAGAAAAAGAAGAAATTGATAAATTTATTAATGAGTTAGATCAATTTTATAATTCAGACTTTGAAAAAAACATAGCAAACTTTGAGTTTTATAAAAGTATGATGAAAGCAGACAAAGTTATTACAGAGAAGCGAAAAACTGTTCCTAATACTGCTAAAAAAGAAATTGAAAAGGCTATAGGCAATATTGAATATGGTATTAAAATAGCAAAAGACCCTAATCTTACTTTAGTTCCTTTAAAAAATAAATATGAAAAAATTAAAACAGAAATTGATGAGTATGTTTCAAGCGGAGCTTTTAAAGCATATACAGATTCTTTAGATTTAGAAAGATCTAAATCTGTTTTCCCTGCTAAACCTGGTAGCATGCATAACTCTAGCAATATTGCAATTGTTAAATCTCGTTTTCCAAAAGAAAAAGGAACAGCATTAAAATATACCATAACTTCAAACTCCTGGTATGTTGACAAAAATGACTTAGGAATTCCTATAAAGAAAAATTTAACTTTTCAAGTAATTGCAAAAGATAAAAACGGAAAATGCCATGTAATAAATGGATTTATTTCTAAAAATTATGAAGGCAATGGAAAATATGGTAGCGTATATATCAACAAGCAATCTTGGGTTTTTGATAAACTGATTTTTTGCGGAAATGTAAAATAATAAAGTTAGTAATTTGTTAGTTAGAAGTGCCCTTCCATTTATTGGTTGGGCATTTTTTTTATGGAATTATGAATTTGTATTGCCTTTTTAAAACTTATCTTTTTTATTTTACTTTCTATCCATGAATTTAAATCAAAGTATTCAAGAAAAAAATTATTCCCACTTTTTACAAGAAACTCCTTTATATTTTTTTTAAAATCTAGATAGTGCCCACTTGATAGTCTCCCGTTGTCTTTAATATAAATTTTGAAAAAATTAATTATCTCCTTATTTAAACCAGAATTATCATTAATCTTTTTTTGGAAATAAACTGTAGAGTTATAGTAATACTCTACCATATCTATTTGGTTTAACTCTAAATAGTTAAATAAAATTAAAATACGACTATAGGTAAGATAACCGTGAAAGTTGCTAAAAGAATCGTCTTCTATTATTAATTTCAAATGATTAATACATTCTTTATACTCTCGATTAACAAACAAAAGAATATATAATCCAAACATTAAATCTTTTTTTAAATTAAAGGGTATCTCATTTCCTGAATGAATTAATAATGAATTAATTTTTTTTATAAGAGCATTAATCTTGTTACTATCTCCAATTCTAATAACACATAATATTTCATTGGTATAAAATTGATAATAAACAAATGTGGTTATTTTATGCGTTAATAAACCCATCCTCTTAAAAACAGTTTCTATTTCTTTATTTGCTGTAAACAAATCTTTAGACATAATTAATGCACTAATATAATTGCTATATGTACTATAATAATATTCTTGGTAAAATGGTTCTTTAATCAAAGGGTGTTTATCAATCGAATCCAATAAAGATTTAAAAAATTGTGCTTCTAAATGGTAATTCTTTTCTAAAAGAGCAATTAATGCATTCGCTTGTAAATATCTATATTTTGCTTCTAACGAATTTGCTTGAGTATCATTTTTAATTAATTCAGTGCTTTTAATATCTTGTAATTCTTCCCATTCTTCTGGGCTTATTTCTAAAAACCTCGTTTTAGAATAAATTTGCATCAAATTTCTTTCTATACGCCTATATCTATTAATAATAATGTTCTTTTCAAGAAACTCTTCTTTTTTTTCAAAATATTCATCCCAATCATTTTTTGTTGCAATTGATGGTTTTTTAATTAATAAAATTTCTTTGTAATCATATAGAGCTGTAAGCAATGAAAAATTCTCATGAGTTTTATATATTTTTTCATTTTTAGCTATTAATTTATTTGTTAAATCATAGATGTCTCTTTTTATAAGTAAATCTATAGTTGCCAACTCTTTGTATCCTATCGATCGGGTTGTCGATTTTTCATGATAAACCCTAAGAGACTTGAATAACGCATTTTGCAAATTCTTTTTTTCCGAAGATAAATGCTTTGCAAATTTTTTGCCTGCCAATTTTGTTTTAACTTTTACCTCATCATATTCTTTAAGCTTATCTAGTACATCAAACAATTCTATATAATTTTGGTTTCTATCATTCGTTTTCGAAACTAATTTAAAATGCCTTTTTTCAGCACTTGTCATTGTTTTAATTAAGGTAAATAAATCATCTTGTTTTTTCATCAGAACAACTATTTTTTTGTTTCTTAATGTTTTGTTTTTCAAGTCATTAAGGCATATTGTTGTTCTTCAAAACTACTAATTATAAGGCAATTATTGTTCATTTCGTTTTAATCTATAGTGTTCTTTTGTAAAGAATTTAAAATATATAATTATGAAAAAATTAAACTTTTACACTTTTTTACTGTTACTACTAAGTATTACAGCAATAAATGCACAAACATTTGAATGGGCAAAACATATTGGTGGAGCTGGTTATGATCAAGGTTTTGAAATAATAACAGACAAAAATGATAACGTCTATTCTGTTGGAAGGTTTGCAGGAACAATTGATTTTGACCCAGGACCAGGAACATTTAATTTAACAGCAGCACCAGGAGGCTATGTTTCAAAGTTGGATAAAAATGGAAATTTTATTTGGGCAATTGCAACAGCAAGTGTTCAAGAATTTTTTGTTGACGATACAGGAAATGTATATATAACTGGAAGTTTTCTCAACACAGTTGATTTCGACCCAGGCCCTGGAACATTCAACTTAACCTCTAATGGTGTTGGAGATGCCTATGTTTCTAAATTAGATTCAAATGGCAACTTTTTATGGGCTAAACAATTTGGAGGTACAGATAATTTAAGAGCATGGTCTATTTCCGTTGATAAATTAGGATACGTATATTCTATAGGCGACTTTAAAGGAACTGCAGATTTTGATCCTGGTACAGGAACATCTAATTTAACTTCTACAGGCTCAGATTATGATTCTTATATTTCAAAACTAAACCCTAATGGAGATTTTGTATGGGTAAAAAGAATTGGAGGTTCGGGAGACCAGTTAGCGTACCATATTGCCCTAGATAGTTCTAGTAACATATATACTTCTGGTACATTCGACAGTAATACAGATTTTGACCCAGGTTCTGGTGCATCTTATATGAATGCCTCCGGTACATTTGATGCATTTATCCAAAAGTTAGATAGCTCTGGTTCATTTATTTGGGCAAAAAAAATTGGTGGTGTCTCTTCGGCAAGCATTATTGATCATGAAATTGATGTGAATGGAAGCATCTATTTTACAGGTTTATTAAATGGCACTATAGATTTTGATCCAGGGCCAGGAACACATAACCTAACTGGTAGTTTAGATTCATACATTGCAAAATTTGATAAAGATGGTATTTTTCTTTGGGTAAAAAGACTGGCTGGATCTACACACATGAATTCAATTTGTTTAGACACAAAAGATGGGGTTTATAGCACAGGATATTTTTACAATACTGTTGATTTTGATCCAGGACCAGGAGTATTTAATATGACTGCTCCCTATAACATTTTTCTATCAAAACTTGACACCAACGGTAATTTTTCTTGGGCAAAAGAAATGGGGGGAGCAGCTAATACTAGTGATATTGGACATTCAGTTCTTGTAAATTACAGAGGAGATATTTATTCTACAGGCAAATTTAGAGATACCGCGAACTTTGACTTTGGTATTGGAAATGTAAATTTTGGTGCCAATGGCTTAGATGACATATATATTCACAAAATAAGCCAATGTGTGAATACTACAAGCACAGATGTTCAGACTGCTTGCGGAAGTTTTACATGGATAGATAATAACACTTACACCTCTTCCAACAATACCGCAACCCATACTTTAGCTGGTGGTAACGCTAATGGTTGCGATTCAATTATTACACTTAATTTAACCATTAATCAAGCAACAAATGGTACTGATACTCAAGTTGCCTGCGATAGCTTTACTTGGATAGATAACATCACTTACACTTCTTCTAATACAACTGCAACTCATACCTTAGCTGGGGGTAATATGTTTGGTTGTGATTCTATTGTTACATTAAATTTAACTATTAATACTGTTGATACTACTGTAATTGTTAATGGAAATACATTAAACGCAAATGCTTTTGGTGCAACTTATAGGTGGTTAGATTGTAATAATAACATGGCTGTTATTCCAGGAGAAACTAATCAAGGCTTTAACCCAACAAATAATGGTAGCTATGCTTTAGAAATTACCCAAAATGGCTGTACAGATACTTCTGCTTGCCACAATATAGTTTTAACTGGAATAGGTGAATTGAATAAAAGCAATATTAGTATTTATCCTAATCCAACCACTAACTTAATTACTATAAAACTAAACAACTTATTAGAAAACTTATCAGTTGAATTAATAAGCATTGATGGAAAAATAGTTCAACAGCAAAAAGTTAATAATGCTCGAAAATTTACGTTGGATTTATCTAATGAAAACAATGGTATTTACTTTTTAAAATTAAATAGTGAAAAATCGACTAATCAATTTAAAATTATTAAACAGTAAATATTTTATCTTTATTCTAAATAAAAAAATATGAAATCTAAATTTTTATCAATAAGTATAGGTGTTGCAACAATGTTGCTAGCAACAGGTTTTTTAATTCGGTCTGCCAACACTGCTTATGCCGCTCCATCACCTAGTTTGTTTTTAGAACAAGGTACAAGTCAAATTGGAAAGTATCAAGCATGCTATGAAAAAGGTACTACTCTGATTCTTGATACAGAGACAGGAGAAGCTATTTTTTACAAAAAAAGTGAATCAACTAAGTGGGAATGGAAAAAGATGGGTAGTCAAATTCCTAAAAACCCTTTTGGATATTAATGCTTCTATCTAGTTAAAAAACCCTACAGAAATGTAGGGTTTTTTTTATATTGTTTTATAAAACTGTTCAGAGGCATGTTGTTCTGCTTTCTTTTTAGATTTTGCAGTACCTTTCCCTTTAAGTTCATTATTTATAATCAGTTCTGCTACATAAAGGTTTCCTTGCTTATCTTCTTGCTCAGTAACTTTAAAATCAAAACTTAGTTTTTCTTTTTGACACCACTCTATCACCCTACTTTTAAAATCGGTTTCGGTGTTTATAATTTCATCTAAATCAATATGTGTTTGTAGTAACTTTTGTTCAACAAACCGCTGAGCATACTTATACCCTTTATCTAAATAGATAGCTCCAATTATAGCTTCCAATGCATCACCATAAATTGATTTAGATTCTTTTTCAATTTTAGCATTAATTAATTCTTTAAAACCTAGCTTAACACCTAAATTATTTAAGTTTTGACGGCTAACTACTCGGGCACGTAATTGTGTTAAAAAGCCCTCATCTTTAAACGGAAATTTATTGAAAAAATAGTGTGAAACGATACTATCTAAAATAGCATCACCTAAAAACTCAAGCCTTTCGTTACTTTCAAAAGGCTTGAGTTTATTATGTTGTACAAATGATTTGTGTAAAAATGCTTGATGATAAAGCGATAGGTTATTAGGATAAAAACCTATTATTCGCTCTAATTTTAGAGCAAAATCATCTTTCTTTTTAAAGACCTTTCCTAAAAAAGTCAACTATGCTTTAAATTTTTTAAAGATAACCGAAGCGTTATGCCCACCAAAACCAAAGGTATTACTTAGTGCAGCTTTAACCTCTCTTTCTTGAGCCTTATTAAATGTAAAGTTCAATTTAGGATCAAAAGATTCATCATCTGTAAAATGATTAATTGTTGGAGGAACAATATTTTCTTTAACTGCCATTAAGGTTGCCATTGCTTCTAAAGCTCCTGCAGCACCTAATAAATGACCAGTCATAGATTTTGTTGAACTTATGTTTAAGTTGTATGCGTGATCTCCAAATACATCTAAAATTGCTTGACTTTCGGCAATATCTCCTAAAGGAGTTGATGTTCCATGTACATTGATGTAATCAATTTCTGTTGGATCCATTTCTGCATCAGCTAAAGCATTTTTCATCACATTGTTTGCTCCTAAACCTTCTGGATGTGGTGCTGTCATGTGGTGTGCATCAGCAGATAAACCTCCACCAACAATTTCTGCATATATGGTTGCTCCACGAGCAATAGCATGATCGTAATCTTCTAAAATTATTGAAACTCCACCTTCTCCCATTACAAAACCATCTCTCTCTTTATCAAACGGACGAGAAGCAGTTTCTGGAGAATCGTTTCTTGTAGAAAGTGCGTGCATTGCATTAAACCCACCAATTCCTGCTTCATAAACAGAGGCTTCTGAACCACCAGAAACAATAACATCAGCTTTATTTAAACGAATGTAATTAAAGGCATCAATTAAAGCATTGGTAGATGAAGCACAAGCAGCAACAGTAGTAAAGTTTGGCCCTCTAAAACCAAACTCCATAGAAATTAATCCTGAAGCAATATCAGCAATCATTTTTGGTATAAAGAAAGGGTTAAATCGAGGTGTTCCTTCGCCAGTAGCAAAGTTAGAAACTTCATCTTGAAAAGTTTTTAAACCACCTATTCCTGAACCCCAAATTACACCAACTCTATCTTTGTTTACAGCTTCTATATCTAATTTCGAATCAGCAACAGCTTCTTTAACGGCAATTAATGCAAATTGTGTATAAGGGTCTATTTTTCTACCTTCTTTTCTATCAAAATGATCGGCAACATTATAATTTTTTACTTCGCAAGCAAATTGTGTTTTAAAATTTGATGCATCAAACCTTGTAATTGGAGCACATCCGCTTACACCAGCTTTTAAGTTTTTCCATGTTTCTGGGAATGTATTTCCCACAGGAGTAATTGCTCCTAAACCAGTAACTACAACTCTTCTTAATTTCATAAACAATAATTTGTTTTTATAAACTGAAATAGCCTTGAATTAATATTCAAAGCTATTTCATTAAAACCTTATAAAACGCTTTTTATTTTGCGTTATCTTCGATGTATTTTACAGCATCACCTACTGTAGCAATTTTTTCTGCTTGATCATCTGGAATTGCAATGTTGAATTCTTTTTCAAATTCCATAATTAATTCCACAGTATCTAAAGAATCAGCTCCTAAATCATTAGTAAAGCTTGCCTCCATAGTTACTTCGCCTTCGTCAACTCCTAATTTATCAACGATAATAGCTTGTACTTTTCCTGTAATATCTGACATGATATAATATTTTAATTGTTTACAAGGTGCAAAGAAAATTATTTATCTCTACATAATCAAATTATTTCGCATTATTTGTAATGCACCATTATTTCATTTAACTCTTTTCTAGTAATATCAGGTACTTCTGCATTGTTGGCAGGATACCCAACAGGCATTAATAAAAATGCTCTTTCATTTTCTGGTCTATCCAATACTTTGGCTAAAAAGTTCATAGGACTTGGTGTGTGTGTTAGCGTACACAAGCCTGCATTATGTATAGCTGCTATTAGCATTCCAGAAGCTATACCAACCGATTCATTTACATAATAATTATTGCGTTTTTCTCCGTCAATCATTTCGTAAGCTCGTTTAAACACAACTATAATGTATGGAGCTACATCAATAAATTCTTTTTCCCAATTAGTTCCAAAAGGTTCTAAATCTTCTAACCAACGCTCACTCATTCTGCCCGCATAATTTTGTTTTTCTTCCTCTTCTGCAGCAGCTCTTATTTTAGCTTTTAAATCGGCATTAGAAATTACACAAAAAGTCCAAGGTTGTTTATGTGCTCCTGATGGGGCTGTTGATGCCGTTTTAATAATATTTTCTATTACTTTAATATCAACTGGTTTATCAGAATACTCTCTAACACTTCTTCTTTCGTCTAAGTGCTGATAAAAATCTTCACTAGCTTTAAGTTGTTCACTTTCTGTTAGTGTTTTTTGTTGGTAAGGAATAAATTTCTGCTCCATTGCTGTTTTTAATTTTTCTATTTTTGAGGTGTTGAAGATAATAAAACTATGACACGTATTGCAATTTTTGCTTCAGGAAGTGGCTCAAATGCCGAAAACATTGCTAATTATTTTAGTAAAAGTCAGCAGGTTGACATTTGCTTGTTTTTAACCAATAATGCAAACGCTTATGTTTTAGAGCGAGCTAAAAAATTAGGTGTAAAATCGAAAGTTTTTACCAAAGAAGAATTTTTAATAACAGACAAAATAGTGCAGTTTTTGGCAAAAAACGACATAAATTTTATTGTTTTAGCTGGTTTTTTGTTAAAAATCCCTCAAAACTTAATAAATGCTTATCCTAATAAAATTATAAATATACACCCTGCATTGTTGCCAAAATTTGGCGGTAAAGGAATGTATGGAGATAATGTGCATAAAGCGGTTGTTGAAGCCAAAGAAACGGAAAGCGGAATTACTATACACTACGTAAATGAAAACTACGATGAAGGAGAAATTATCTTCCAAGCTAAATGCGAGGTTTTAGAATCTGACACCTACCAAGATGTTACAGCTAAAATTCATGAGTTGGAGTATGAGCATTTTCCTAAAGTAATAGAGTCCATAATATGTTAAACAAAGGTAAAACCATTGAAACAGATAGGTTTATACTAAGAAACCTAGAAATGAAAGATGCTAAAGGGATGTTTGAATTAGATTCAGACCCTGAAGTATTAATTTATTTAGGAAACAACCCTCTTACTTCTGTAGAACAATCAAAAAAGATTTTAGAAAATGTACAGAAACAATATGAAAGAAATGGTATGGGAAGGTGGGCTATTATTGATAAAACTACCCAAGAATTTGTGGGTTGGACAGGTTTAAAATTAGAAGAAAATCTTAGAGATTTTAATTATCATGATTTGGGTTATCGTCTTAAAAAGAAATATTGGAAACAAGGAATAGCTACAGAAACATCAATAATTGCTTTAAAATATGGTTTCGAAAATTTAAACCTAGAAAAAATATGTGCTACTGCTCATATCGACAATGTTGGCTCTAACAAAGTTTTACAAAAAGTAGGTTTTAAGTTTATTGAGGTTATTGATATAGACCATGAGCCTTGCAACTGGTACGAGTTAAAAAAAGAAGAGTGGGTGCTTTTTAATAGCCATTAGGAATTCTATCATTAAAAGAAGTTATATTTCCTTAAAAGAATTATTCCATTAGCTTTACAACAAAAAGTACGATGCGTAATCTACTCATATTAATATTTGTTTTTTCCTTTTCTTTCGGTTTTTCACAAGAAGTTCCCCCGCTATTTATTAAAGATAAAAACATTGTTTTAGGAGAGGTTAGGGATTACTATTTAAATACATATCAAAACCTAAACTCCTGTGATAGTGCTGCGAAAATTACATCATCAGAATTAAAAAAAACGAACACTCATTATTATGTTTTAAATGAACTCGCTCGTATTCAAATACTATCCTTACAAGGAAATAAAGTACTTCCGTTAGAACAATTAGAGCAATTAAACAAAAACCATATAAGCAATGACAATCCTATTTTAAAAGGATATTATTATAATGTTTATGGGAGTATTTTATATCATTTTGAAAAACCAAAACAAGCCCAAATCAAATATAAACTTGCTGTTCAAACCTTTTTAAATTCCTCTGATTCCTCTGGTTTAAAAGGAAACTTAATAAACTTAGGGAACACTTATTTAGATTTAGGGAATTCTGATAGTGCCATTTATTGCTACAACAAAGCTCTTCAACTCGAAAAAAAAGGAGTAAGTATATTTAGTGAAACCCTTAAAAGCAACATTGCACAAGCTTATCTCAGAAATGGACAATTAGATTCTGCAAAGTATTATTATCAGAACCTCGTTTTTGCTTTTAAAGAAGAAAAAAATAGTTATAAGCTAGTTAACGCTATGTTAAACCTTGGAATAACTTTTCAAAAAAATAATGAGATTGACTCTGCAATATTGTACTTAAATAAAACCAAAGACCTTGCAACTAAATTTAATTTATCAGGAGCTTTAAAAAAAGCTTTGGTACAACTTGCAAAAAGCTACCAAGCAAATCATCAGTATGAAAAATCACTAAATCATTTTTTTAGTTACGATAGCCTTTTAGCACTTCAGCATAAAGCTAATGTAGAGCAAAAAGTAGGAGAAATTAATCTTGCCCATCAAAAACAAATTCATGAAACAAAACAAAATCTTATAAAAGAAAAACTGAAAAGTCAGAAAAGAAAAACCTTTTATTTTACTATAACAAGTGTTTTAATCGGAGCTATTTTAATGGTGATTTTATTTTCTTATCTAAAAATTAGGGCAAAAAATAAAACATTAATACAAACAAACCTAGCTAAAGCTAAAGCCGATAAAAGAAGTTTTGAGGTAAATAACAATGAAATTGATAAAGCTTTAATTGATAAGTTGGTTAAAGCTTTTAAAGAGGATAAGGTTTATTTAGACCCTAAACTATCCTTAGAAAAACTTGCTAAAAAAGTAGGAAGTAACAGAACCTATGTTTCTAAATCTATTAACGCATACTTTAAAATTCCTTTTACAGAGTTAATTAATCAATATAGAATTGATGAAGCTTGTGTATTGCTTAGTTCAAAAGAATATGCAAATTATAGTATTGAAGGGATAGCACAAACGGTTGGTTACCATAATGTTTCATCATTTAATGCCGCCTTTAAAAGATTAACAGGAACTACCCCTTCAAAATTCAAAATAAATTCATAATCAACAACTTATAAGTGTTTTTATATTGATAAATTGATCAATTTACAATAGTATTCTTTTTTTTACAGCTTAGTGTTCAAGAGTTTTGCTCAAAAATTTAAACTATGAACACACACAAGAAAAACACGTTAAACTTATTTTTAAGTTCTCTTCTATTTTTAGGTTTTACTGGACAAATTGTTGCACAAAACTGTAAAGAAGTTGTAGGTTATTACCCTAATTGGCAATGGTATGATAGAGCAAAACTCGTAAACCCTAGTTCTATTGATTATACCAAATACTCAATATTAAACTATGCTTTTTTTAAGCCCGAGCCTAACGGAACCATTAGCAATACCGATTCTTGGGCAGATGATAATTTGCTGTTGGGAGAAATGAATTGGAGCAATAATACCCGAGATTTTACAACTACCATCGTATATCATGCTCAACAAAATGGAGTGAAAATTTTGCCTTCTATTGGTGGTTGGACACTATCTAGCGATATGCCTGCAATTGCTGCCGACCCAACAAAAAGAGCAACTTTTACTCAGGCTTGTGTAAATTTAATAAGCACCTATCAATTTGATGGGATTGATTTGGATTGGGAATACCCTGGTTTTGCTACTCACAACGGTACTCCACAAGATAAAGCAAACTTTACACTTTTACTTAACGAAATTAGAGTTGCTATAGATAATTATGGAAACACCATAAATAAGCCTATGCTATTAACTATTGCCGTAGGTGCTGCTCCCGATAAAATGGATGATGTTGAATGGAATAATATTTCTCAGGTTGTGGATATTATTAACCTAATGTCGTACGATTTTTTTGGAACTTTTGACCCTATCACAAATCATAACAGCCCACTATATGCTCCTGCACAAGGAAATAATGAGTTTAATATTGATAAATCTGTACAAAGGCTAATCAATAATTATGGTGTTAACCCTAATAAAATAACTGTTGGGGTTGCTTTTTACGGTAGGTCGCATAAAACAACAGGAACACCTGGATTACATGCTGCTGGAACAGGTACTGCTGATAATGTTACTTTTCAAGTAGATCAAGGAACTCCTCTTTATTATAATGTTTTAGAAAACATGAATTTGTTTACCAAACATTGGGATGCACAAGCAGAAGTACCCTATTTAACAGGAAAAGGAGGTTTAAAAACATTTGTTTCTTATGATGATAAAACCTCTATCGCTAAAAAAGCAGAATATATCGTTGATTATAATTTAAGAGGTGCTATTATTTGGGAAATTACTGGTGACTATTTAGAAACCTCAAGTGGTTCAGGGGTTATAAAATCAACTCCTTTAGCGGATACTTTAAATTATACTTTTTGCAATTATTTTGGAACCCCAACCAGTATTAATCCTGAAAGCAACGCTTCAACCAAACTAGAGGTTTACCCTAATCCCTCTCAAGGAAAATTTTTAGTTAAAACTTCTTTAACAGGTGCAGAAATTACCTTAACAGATATTACAGGGCAAATACTATTAAAGAAATCCTTAAAAAAGAGCATACAGCTAAATATTTCTAACTATAAAAAAGGCATTTATTTCCTTACTATAAATAATGCTGTTGAAAGTGCAACTCAAAAAATTATTTTGACTAATTAATAATTACATTATGAATGGATTTAAAGAAAAAGAGAATTATAATTACACGTTAAATCTTCAAGAAAAAAAGCTTACTCTGCCCAAAAGCGAGTTAAAAAATATTTCTCAAATTGTTTCAAAAATAAAAGAACTTACGTGTTTGTCTTATTTTGAAATTTCAGAGTTAGAGTTTAAGATTACAGCGTAATACATAGATGTTTTAGTTAATTAAAAAAGAGGGGCTTCCCTCTTTTTACATTTTATCAAAAACAAACCCTCTCTCCATTAAGTTTTCAATAGCTTTTGGTAAAGCATATTTTAAGTTTTTAGAGGCCTTTTCACTATCATGAAACACAATAATTGATCCTGATTTAGTATGCTTTATCACATTTTCTAAACATTTTTCTGGAGATATTTTCTCATCAAAATCACCACTTAAAACACTCCACATAATAATGTTGTATTGTTTTTTTAGATGTTTAGCTTGACTCTTTGTAATTCTGCCATAAGGTGGTCTTAAAAGTGTAGAATTGATTAATGATTGACTTTTTTCAAAATCCTTAAAATAATCCTCATCTTTTGTTTTCCAGCCACTAAGGTGAGTGTATGAGTGATTTCCAATAGCATGGTCTTCATCTAAAATTCGCTGATAAATTTTAGGGTAATTTTCTACATTTTGACCTAAACAAAAAAAGGTCGCCTTAATATTAAACTGCTTTAATATATCTAATGTCCAATCTGTTATTTCTGGAGTTGGTCCATCATCAAAAGTAAGGTAGATTTTATTTTTGGTATTGGGTATCTCCCAAGTTAATTGAGAATATAGAGCTTTTATAATTTTAGGTGATTTTGGTAAAAACATCTTTCGTTTATTGTTCTACCTCAGCTTTATCCGTTCCCATCATATTACTTACTATACGCTCAGCAATTAAAGGGAATTGTTCTTTAATAATTTTATCTATTTCGTTTTCTCCCGAAGGAAATCTAGATTTAATTGCACCAGAACTAACTTCTTTTCCTTGTGCGTCAAATATAGTGTAGTGTACTTTAATTTCTCTTTGATAAGCTTCATCTGTAGCCATGTATCGTTGGTCAGCAGCTCTTTTTATGTCTAATTGATTTACAAAAATATAATATGATGCTTTATATTGCTTGTCTAAGTTTGGCAATAAATTCTCGTTAGAAATAGCCGTTTTCATATATTTCTCTCGATTATCTACCTGAGAAACAACCTGTCCATTTTTAATTCCTGCATCTATGTATTCTTCTTCTTTTTCCTTTTTCTTAAACTTACCTATTAACTTTTTCCCTACTGTTTCCTTTTCAACAACCTCTTCTTTAGGCATTACTTCATATTTGTAACCTATAGAATTATAAATATATGCTAATTCTTTTTTAGCCTCTGATGGCTCAATAGAATAAAATGATAATGGTTTGTGATACTTTTTTAAAGCTATGTATATGTTTTGGTCTAACGCAGCTCTAAACTTTGCCTTTATTTGATGAAAGTTAAGCTCTGTTTTTTGTGATATATCCCTATCAATATCCGAAAAATACATTTTAGATTCGAAAGGAACAACCAATACAGAAGATTGATTAGCTATACCCGACTCTTCATTGTTTCCTGTAGTAGTATTTTGTGCTAAACTCTGTGAAACAAAAAAAGTGGCAACTACAATTAAGACTAAATTCTTCATACAATTTATATTATACACTAAAAGTAAAGGTACATCAATATTGGTGCTAACCTATATCAATATTAGTAGCTTTTGAACATTAAAGCGTTAATTACTGTATGAAGTTGTCAATTTTTGTGCCTTAATACAAAGTGTTTACTTTTTGTATTCGTAAGGTAGTACTTTAGAATATTTATCTTTAGAAATTACTATCATAGAGTGCATATTTCTAATTTCTTCTATTGGTGATAATTTTTCTTTAACTAAGGCATCAAAAGCCGTGATGTCTTTAACTATTATCTTTAATAAATAATCTGCCTGACCAGTAACATTGTAACACTCCATTACTTCATCTATTTTATTAATCTGATCAATAAAATTATTAATGGCATTATCTCTTTGTCTGATTAATGAAATTTGCATATAAGCTGCTAAACCTAAGTCTAATTTTGATTCTTCAACCAACGCATGGTAGCTTTTTATAAAGCCATTGTTTTCTAATTTTTTTACTCGCTCTAAAGTTGGTGCAGGAGATAACCCTATATCTTTTGATAATTGTAAATTAGTAATTTTTCCGTTTTCTTGTAACCGTTTAAGAATTTTTAAATCTAACTCGTCTAATTTCATAGGATTTAATTTTAAAATGTTTTTAAAAATAATCTTTTAAAAAATCAAAATTAGCGAAATTAAAATTGGAAAAACCCTGTTTTATTTAAAAAAACTAAGCCTCTGTTTTGTATAAAATTGGTTTGCTAGGCGAAGCATCATTTTCAAAACTTGCTATCTGAAACTGTAAAATATAATAATCATCTTCAATTTCGTTAGGCACATATATTAATTCTGTTATTGTTTTTTCTATTTGAGGATTATTAGGGTAATCCCAAAAAATATGGTGAGAAATCAATTTTCCATCATCTTGTTCTCTATCTACAGATGGTGTGTCAATTAAAAAATGTTTTACGCCATTATCTACCAAAAACTGCATGGCTTTGTCTTGTACATAAGTTGGATTAGTATCTGAATATTGTTTTCCTAACTTAATATCACTGTTGGGTAGTGTTCTTATAATAATTGCATCTGCTTCATTATTCTTCCAAAGTTGCTCTACTTGTTCTAGCATAATAACGCTATCACCATCTACATTATAAGGTGTAATAGTAACTAGTTTAGCATAAAATGTAAATTGTTTTAAACATTGGTTTATAGTGTGTTGCTCTTTGCTAATATGCCCTACACACTCCGTATGGGTTCCATGTCCGTGTGGATTAAAAAAAATGTTTCTAAAATTTACCGCCCCACCAAGGTTCACATCTCCCACAAAACCATTTTCCATAACAGGCTTAAATTCTGGTGGATTTACATACCAAGCCGTTGGATTTTTTGGATTTCCTTGTAAGGGCATTGAAATGTCTATGGGTTTTGATAAATCAATTTTGAAAGTTGTATTTCTATATTCTATGGTTGTTTTCATTTTTTTAATAATTAATCGATAGTATAAAAATAAACAATATTAAAGCAGATAAAAGAATTGAAAATACTCCTCCGTAAATAAATTCTCTTTTCTTCTTTATTATACCCACAACAATAAACCCAAGCCATATTAAATGAATCCAGTTGTAATTAACAATAAATAAAAAAGCCATAGAGAATGCTGTTATTATTGATGGAAGTATTTCTAAATTTTCAGTCTGTTGAGGAAGAAAAATAACAAACACCAAATAATATAACAGTGTCAATATTATATTAAGTAATAATATTTTATATCTCGTTTTCATTTTGGTAAAACAATCACACCTCCCTAACCCTCCTTTTTAGGAGGGAATTAAACGTAAAACAAATCCGAAGCAATTTTATCTGCTATAAAAATTCCTTCTTGGGTTAATGTTATTGTATTTTTTTCAATTTTAAGGAAATCTGTTTTTAAATACTGCTCTAACTCTTTATTAAAATGCTGATTAATAGCTGAACTAAAATTGGTTTGAACATAGTCTTTTTCTATTCCCCAAATGGTTCTTAATCGAGTTAAAACATACTCATTATAAGCTGTTTTTTCATCTATTATTTCTTCTTCAAAATAAGGTTTTCCTTCGTTTATAGATTTAATGTATTGAAGGTTGTTCGAAACATTCCAGCTTCTCATCATCCCCCTTTCTCCCCCTTCAAAGGGGGAATCTTGCAGGAAAGAGTGTGCTGATGGTCCAAAACCTAAATACTCCTCTCCTTTCCAATAGTTACTATTGTGTTTTGAATAAAAACCTGCTGCACCAAAGTTTGAAACCTCGTATTGGATTAAACCAAATGCTTCCGTTTTAGCCATTAACAATTTAAATTGTGTAATAGCTTCTTCATCGGTTGGCAAACTTGTTTGCTTAGTTTTTACCTGATGGTGTAAAGCTGTTTTCGGTTCTACCGTAAGGGTATAAGCCGATAAATGAGGAACATTAAGTTGGTTTATTTTATCTAAATTTTGCTCCCATTTTTGCATTGTTAATGTTGGAGTATTGTAAATTAAATCAATAGTAATGTTTTCAAAACCAACATCTTGACTCATTAAAATACTTTTTTCGGCTTGAGTAGAATTATGTGCTCTATTAAAAAACTGTAAATCGTCATTAAAAAAAGATTGTGTACCAATACTTAATCGGTTAACATCAACTTGTTTTAATTCCTTTAGCTTTTCTCGGTTTAAATCATCTGGGTTACACTCAAATGTAAATTCAACTTTATTAGCAACATTGTAATTTTTATAAATAGAATCAACAATCAATTTCAAATCATTAATCTCTAATAAACTTGGCGTTCCTCCTCCAAAATAAATGGTGTTAATCTCTGAGGTTAAAAGGTTTTTTTTTAGCTCAATTTCTTTTACTAATGCATTAATTAAATCTGCTTTGTGTTTTAAAGATGTTGAAAAATGAAAATCGCAATAACTACAAGCTTGTTTGCAGAAAGGAATATGAATGTAGATACCTGCCAAAATGGTTGATGAGTTTATTTGGTTATAAGTTTAATCAATCTCCTTGACCTTTGCCGAAATAATATTGACACAAGCTTTCTCCAAGAAGGAACTATTTGTTCAGTACAATTCTAAAAGTTGTTCCTGTTTCGTCCGACTGTTTTACAAAAATTTTCCCTTCATGGTAATTTTCTATAATTCGTTTTACTAAGGATAAGCCTAAACCCCAACCTCTTTGTTTGGTTGTAAAACCTGGTTCAAAAATAGTTTTCTGACTACTCCTTGGTATTCCTGTTCCTGTATCACTTATGTCGATATAAACAAACTGCGATTGATCAGTAATATAAATTGAAATATCTCCCTCACCCTTCATTGCGTCAACTGCATTTTTAATTAAATTTTCTAATACCCAACTAAATAATGATGGATTCAATTTTGCCGTAACTTCTGAGTTGTTTTGCGTTGTAACAGTTACATTAACTTTTTTAGAAATTCTAACCTTTAAATAACCTATTGTATGTTCAATTACAGATTTTAAGTTTTCGTGTTCCAAAGTTGGTACAGAACCTATTTTAGAAAATCGCTCAGTAATCATTTCTAAACGAGTAATATCTTTTGACAACTCATTAATGGTACTTTCTTCTATCTCTTTGGTTTTTAAATACTCTACCCAAGCAATTAATGATGACAATGGGGTTCCTAATTGATGAGCCGTTTCTTTTGCCATACCAACCCAAACTTGGTTTTGCTCTACTTTACGTGATGTGCTAAATAAATAATAAGAGATTAATAGAAACAGAGCAATAATAAATATTTGAAAGTAAGGATAGTATTTAAGTTGCTGCAACAACTCCGAATCTTTATAAAAAATATAGTTTTTAGAACTGTTGTTGATGTTAATAGCTATAGGCTCATTTTCTAATCGCATTTCATTAATGGTAGCTTGCAAAAAGTCGTTGCTAACACCAGTTTTACCACCTTCTAAATTCCCATATTCAATTATGTTGGTTTGTGTGCTATCAGTATAAATTACAGGTACAGATGCCGAGTTTATTACAATTTCGGAAATAAACGACTCTATTAAATCGTCTAAAACAATTTTTAATTCTGAGAAAATTTTGGAGTCTTTATAAAATAATTTTTGGCGAAAAGTATAACCAGATATATGGTAAATTAAATCAATAGGCTCGTTTTCGTTCGTTTTCATTTGAGCCAATTCTTCTTGTAAAAATTGAGTAGTATCATCACTCGCTTTTAAATCAAAATTTCTCCAATTTACGATATTATCTTTCTCATCAATAACAATTACAGGTATGGTGGTATTACCCGAAAGAATATCTAAATAAAAGGTTAAATCATCATGATTGTTGGATGTTGCTGCTCTTTTATTGGCTTCTGCCCAAAGCTCAATTCTATTGCGTTCTTCATTAGAAATTTTATCGAATAACTCACCTGTATAGCTTACCAATGAAGCTTTGTTTTGGATAGCTTCTGCCCAAAGCTGTACTTTGTTACGCTCTTCTTCAGCAATTTTGTTTACCAAAATATTGGTGTACCACAACGATGCTGCAATAATTAAAATTGCTGCTCCTGCTAATAATAGTTTCCAACGCTGTTTTTTCGAGTATATATTCACAACCTAAAATATAGTGCTAAAAAGACGTGTGAAAGTAAGCATTAGTTGTAAAAAGAAAAGAAATAAGAAGGGTTATTTAACCAACACCTTAAAACTTTCTTGTTGTTTGTTTGATGTAACTTTTACAAAATACAAACTAGTTTGTAAGTTATTTAATGGTAGCTGAAATTTATTTGTGGCTCTAACTCTTTCTTTTTTAATTAGTTTTCCCAACAAATCATAAACCTGAACCGTTAAGTTTTTTTCCAATTGATTAGAATTAAAATAAAATTGATTGTTAGCAAAATACCCTTTCCATTTTGAGGATTGTTGAGCTTCTTCTACACCAACATTTGCCGCAACATAAGCTTTAATTATTATAGGTAAATGGTCCGACATATAATACAAAGCATCTATAACATTGCTAGGTGCTGATGTGTTTGTTGGAGAAGCATTTATCGATTTATTAAAATGGTTACCATCATTACCCAAAGCTGTATAAGAGTTTGGTACATACGTTAAGCCTTTTGCTCCAGTTGGTAAATCATTATTAAAAAAGATAAAATCAAAACGATCATCCATACCACCAAAAGAACCTCCATCACCAATACTTCCAGAACGTGTACTTTGTGTATGCACATGAGCAAAAGAAGAGTTGTTGTTCCATGCTCCAGGAGTATTGATAGGGTCTAACAATTTAACATTTCCTCCATTTAAAATGGTGTTAAAAGCCGGTTCTGTACTAGCGTATAAATTAAAATCGCCACCTAAAATTACATTCTCCAAATTAATTTTAGAGTCTAAATAGTTTTTTAATGTAACTGCTTCTTGGTTTCGTTGTTGCTCATTTGATAATCCAGTACTGGCTTTTAAATGTGCCATATAGCAATGAATAAAAACAGTATCGGATTGTGCAGTCATATTCAGAGCATCATAATACAACACATATTCGCTTATATTTCTTAGTGTCGTAGCTATTTCGCGTTGTGAATATAGTACTAGTTTATCGGAATTATAATACATCATATTATCGGTGTCTGGTCCGTTGTAATAGGTTGCTTTTTGGTAAGATGTTGTTGCTCCAACATTTAAAGCATCGTTTAAAATGGTTGTTGCTCCCGAAGAAGATGTAAGCTCGGTTATCATAAAAATATCTGGCTTAACATGTTTTATTATTGGCTTTAAAGTATCTGCCTTTGAAGGGTTAGACAAAGGATAATTTAAAATATTGTAAGACATTACCGTAATGGTGTCTTGGGCTTTTAAACCACAAAACACGCATATTGTAATAACTAAAAATAGAATTCTCATTTATTTTTTCTCCTTAATTAAAAATAAATAAACTGGGAAATGGTCGCTATATCCTCCGGCATAAGCTCCACCAGCAAAAGTTCTGTATGGATAGCCTTTGTATTGCCCTGAAGCATTTATTAAATACGTTTTATTAAAGATTATTGTTTTATATAATTTATATGTTGTGTAATCTTTGTCAATTAATGCAGGGCTTAATAAAATTTGGTCAAACAAATTCCAAGTATCACGATATGCTAAAGTTCCTATTCCTTTTTTATAATAGCTTTCCCAAGGATTATACATCTCATCTTTTTTTACAGCCTCTTTTTTTCCATTGCCTTTTAAATAATTTTTAACACTGCTATCTGTTGGGTCATCATTCAAATCGCCCATATACATTATTTTAGCATTAGGCTCTACTTTTTGGATAGAATCAATAATCATTTTACCTAAAGTAGCTGCAGCTTCTCTTCTTGGTCTGCTTCGTTTTTCTCCTCCCCTACGAGATGGCCAGTGTGTAACAATAACATGTACTTTTTCATCATGCAAATAGCCGCTAACCAATAACTGATCTCTTGTATAAAAGGTAGTATCTATTGTTCTTAAAGAAACACTTCTGCTCGATTCTACTTTAAAATATTTAGGATTATAAATAAATCCAACATCAATTCCTCTCTTGTCTGGCGAATCGTAATGCACAATTTGATAGTTTCTATCTTTTATAGCTTCTTCTTGCACTAAATCCTCTAAAACACTTTTGTTTTCAATTTCCGAAACACCTAACATAGCAACACCATCAGGGGTAACATCTGTACCCAACTCTGAAATAACTTTTGCCATATTTTTAAGTTTTTCATTGTACCTAGAAGAAGTCCATCCTTTTGGTCCTTTTGGAGTAAAATCTTCCTGTAAAATTTTGTTTGGGTCTGGATCAACTAAAGTATCAAACAAGTTTTCAAGATTGTAAAACCCAACACAACTTAATAAATATTCTTTTTTGTTATTGCCTTGAGCATTAGTTATATACGAGAATACCGTTGTTGTTAACGCTAGTAAAATAAGGTGTTTTATTAACTTCATGGTTTTAAATTTTTGACAAAGTAAACAAATAAAAAAGTAGCATTTAGTGGTAGGTGTTGAGTTAACCAAAATTTATTATTAATAAATTATTAACAAAACGTTTATTGTAAGACTTTTATCATTTTAAAATTTTACCTTTGTGCCGTTGTTGTAGCAATAATATTTTGTGTTTAACAACAAAAAGTGATCACCCTAAGAGCTAAGACCTCTAACCGCTTTTATTTTTATACTTTTTTTAATTTATTAATGAGACTATTAAAAATAATACCGGCAACATTAATCATTAGCATTTTAACTGTTAATGCTCAAAGTGATACTACAAAAACTATTGAAGCCGACTCTTCTCAAAGTACACAAAACGTACCAACATTTACCACTTCGTTAGATTTATCTGAAGAAGGACAAGAAACACAAGATATTTCAGGTTTATTACAATCATCAAAAGATGTTTTTACCAATGTAGCAGGGTTTAATTTTAGTGCTGCTCGTTATCGTGTTAGAGGTTACGATTCTGAAAACTTTTTTGTTAGTATGAATGGTGTAACATTAAATAATCCTGAAGGAGGTAGAGCTATTTGGGCTTTTTGGGGAGGATTAAACGACATTACTCGCTATCAAGAATCAAAACCTGGTATTAGTGCTTCATCATATAGTTTTGGAGGGATAGGAGGTTTTTCTAACATAAATGCTAGAGCAAGTTCTATTAGAAAAGGTTCTAGAATTTCTTATGCATTAGCTAATCGTTCGTACCAACACCGAGCAATGGTTACACATGGAACAGGAATGATGGATAACGGTTTTGCTGTGGCTGTTTCTGCTTCAACAAGACTATCTAACGAAGGTTATGTTGATGGAACTTATTACAGTGGTGCAAGTTATTTTTTATCTATCGAAAAGAAGCTAAACAATAAACATAGCTTAGGTTTGGTTGCTTTTGGAGCTCCAACCGTTCAAGGAAAAAGAAGTATTTCTACACAAGAAACGTATGATTTAACAGGTAATAATTACTACAATTCTTATTTGGGATACCAAAATGGAGAAAAACGTAATTCTAGAATTAGAAATAATCATAAACCTATGGTTATGTTAAACCATTATTTTGATATTAATGAAAAAACAAAACTGAATTCATCGGTGTTTTATTCGTTTGGTAAACAAGGAAACACTAGACTAAATTGGTACGATGCTGCCGACCCAAGACCAGATTATTACAAAAACTTGCCAAGTTATTACAACCAGCCTGGTGATGAAGGAATGTTTGCTCAGTTAACTTCTTTATGGCAAAACGAAGACCCATCAACTACTCAGTTAGATTTTGACCAAATGATTTTTGCCAACAAAAAGAATTTATACACCGTAAATAATGCCAATAATTCTGGCTCAAGCGAAACTGGTAATAGAGCAAAATATATCATTGAAGAAGCTCGTAATGATATTTCACATTATGGCTTTAACACTGTAATTTCTCATCAAAAAACAGAAAATTTAATGCTAACAGGTGGATTAACTGTTAGCTTATATAAAAGCGACAATTACAAAATAGTAAACGATTTATTGTTTGCAGATTTTTGGGTAGATGTTGACCAATTTGCTGAGCGTGATTTTGCAGATGAATCTGTTGCACAAAGTGATTTAAACAATCCTAACAATGTTGTTCGTGAAGGAGACCGTTTTGGTTATGATTATGATATTTCTGTAAACACTTACAGTGGTTTTGCACAAGCCGAAGGAACAACAGCTAAAATTGATTGGTTTGCAGCATTATCTCTTTCATCTACCACATTTTGGAGAACTGGAGATATGAGAAATGGCTTATTTCCAGATGACTCGGAAGGAGATTCTGAAAAACAAAACCATTTAAACTATGGTGTTAAAGGTGGTTTAGTATATAAAATTACTGGGCGTCATTTAATCCAATTAAACGGGGCTTATTTAACTCGTGCTCCTTTTGCTCGTAATGCTTTTGTTTCTCCAAGAACAAGAAACCAATTAGTTGTTGGACTAGAAGATGAAAAGATTATGTCGGGAGATTTAAGTTATTTGGTTAGATATCCTAAAGCAAAAGTTAGAGCAACTGGTTTTTATACTACCATAAAAGATAAATCATGGGCAAGAAGTTTTTACCATGATGAATTAAACACTTTTGTAAATTATATGATGACAGGTGTTGACCAATTGTTTATGGGTATTGAGCTTGGTGCTGAAGTAAATGTTACGCCAACAATTGTTGCTTCGGGAGCTTTTGCAACAGGTCAATTTTTATATGATTCTCGTCCAGTAGCTACTATTACTCAAGATAATTCAACAGAGCTACTAGCAGAAAACAAAACCATTTATTTTAAAAATTATAGAATAGGAGGAATTCCTCAAACAGCAACGTCTATTGGCATAAAATATAACTCTCCTAAGTATTGGTTTACAGGAGTTAATTTTAACTACTTTACTAATACTTATTTAGATGCAAACCCTGATAGAAGAACAGAAGAAGCATTGGCTAAATATGTAACAACCGACCCTCAAGTTGATGGTATTGTTGACCAAACTAAATTAGACGATGATTATGTTTTAAACTTCTTTGTTGGAAAATCGTGGAGACTAAAAAACAAGTATTATTTAAGACTTAATGTAAACGTAAATAATATTTTAGATAATACTGATTTTGAAACAGGTGGTTTTGAACAATTACGATACGATCAAAGTGATATTGACAAATTTCCACCAAAAATTGGGTATATGTTAGGAAGAACCTACTTTGCTATGGTTACTTTCCAATTTTAAAATTTATTAAAAAGATTAAAACAACAACAATGATAACTACAAAAAATCTATTAGGAACTTTAGCTTTAGCATCAACTGTTTTATTTACAAGTTGCGAAAAAGAGTTTGACGAACCGCCAGTAAAAACATTACCAACAGGAAGCATTGTTACTATTGCTGATGTTAGAAATATGTGGCAAACTGAAGATGTAAAAATTACTGATGACCTTTCACTTTACGGTGTTATAACAATGGATGAAACTTCGGGAAACATATATAAAGAAGCTTACATTCAAGATGCTACCGGAGGTATTGATTTAAGGCTACTTTCTTCAGGTGGTTTATACGAAGGAGATTCAGTAAGAATTTACCTAAAAGGTACTGTTGTTAGTAAATACAACCAAATGATGCAACTTGACTCTGTTGATGTTGACAATAATGTTATAAAGCAAGAAACGGAGCAATTTAGAGCTCCAGAAGTTGTTGCAAATATTTCTCAAGTAACAGCAGGGCATCAAGCAAAGCTTATAAAGCTAAACAATGTACAATTTTCTAGTGCAGATTTAGGTCAAACTTATGCTGATGCACAAAATCAACAATCAGTAAGTAGAATTTTAGAAGATGCAAATGGAAATTCTATAATTGTAAGAACTAGTGGGTATGCCAACTTTGCTGGAGATACTGTTCCTAGTTTAAATGGAAGTTTTATTGGTGTTGTTAGTCAATACAATAACGATTTACAATTATTAATTAGAAGACCAAGCGAATTAGTTTTTACTAATGAAAGAAAAGAAATCAAAAACTTTGAGGACAACAGTATTACATCTGGAGGTTGGACTGTACAAACACCTGTTGGGAGTATTTCTTGGCATGTAGCAAACTTTAGTAACAACAACTACGCAAACATGTCTAACTATGTTGCTCCTAATAATTTAGCTGCTGAAAGTTGGTTAATATCTCCTTCTTATGATTTTAGCAATTCATCTGCTCCTACACTTCAATTTAAAAGTGCATACAAATACAATGGCCCAACAATGGAAGTTTTAGTTTCTACCGATTACGATGGTGTAAGTGCTCCTTCTACTGCAACATGGACTCCTTTATCACCAACTTTATCTCCTGGTAATTTCACTTGGACTAATTCTGGTGTAGTTAGTTTATCAGCATATTTACAGCCTAGTGTTTACATTGCGTTTAAATATACTGGGTCAACAAGCGATGGTAGTACATGGGAAGTTGATGACATTAATATCTCTAAATAAAAATTTTAAACTATAAATTAAAAACTAAGTATTATGAAAAAAATCTTTACTCTTTTAACAGCGGTTTGTATTGGAGGTTTTGCTTTCGGACAAACTATTTTTCAAAGTAATTTAAGCTCTTGGGCCTCTGGCGATCCAACAGACTTTATGAATACCGCTAGAACAAATATTACTTCTGCTAATGTGGTTGAACAAACTGCTCTTCCTACTTATGGTACAAGTACTGCCTCTTTAGTAAATGCTACAACTGGTCATAAAAGATTTGTAACAGATGCTTTTACTGTAACTGGTGGACAAAGCTACCTTATTGAAATGTGGGTAGCTGCTTCAAATTCTGGAGATTTAAGAACTGGTTATTATGATGTTACAAATAGTGCTTACAACTCTCTTTACAACCCATATATGTCTATTCCAGATTCTTCAATGGGTAACTTAGTAAGGGTTGCACAGGTTGTAACAGTTCCTGCTACATGTACTAGTGCAGAGTTTATTTTATCATTAAGAAACACTGATGCTACTACAGCATCTTTTGGCATAGGAATTTTATTAGATTCTATCGCTATTACAAGCACTACCCCTCCACCTGCAAACATCAAAAAAATATACGATATACAATACACTACTGCTCCTAGTGGAGATTCTCCAGAAGATGGAAATATCGTTACTACTAGAGGTGTAATTACTGGTATTGTAAAATACGGTTCTGCTCGTCACTCTTTCTTTATTCAAGATAGTGCAAAAGCATGGAATGGTATTTACATATACAACACTAACGACTCTACTTTGGTTATTGGCGATAGTGTTGAAGTTACTGGTACTGTTGATGAGTTTTTTAATACAACTCAAATAGGATTTGTTTCTAACATTACTGTTTTAAACTCTGGAAATACTTTGCCTACTCCTGTTGCTAATACAACTATGAGTGCAAATAGTGAAGAGTGGGAAGGTGTTTTAATTAATGTAACTAATGCTGAGTGTACTAGTAATACTGTTGGTAATGGAATGTGGGAAATAAATGACGGTTCTGGTGGGCTAAAAGCAGATGATGACATTTTCTTTTACCACTTAACTGCTGTGGTTGGTACATATTATGATGTAACAGGAATTGGTCATTATTCTTTTAACGAATACAAAATTTTACCAAGAGATTTTAATGATATTTCTACTTCTACAAGTGTTGATGAGTTATCAAACAATACTGTTAGCGTTTATCCAAACCCAACTAACGGAATCTTAAACTTTAATATGGTTAAAGAAAACTCAACTATCAATATTATTGATATCACAGGAAAAACATTAAAAACAGTTAAAACTAACACTACTAAAGTTAGTATGAATTTAAACACTTTTGCTAATGGATTATATTTTTATAATATAACTGATAGTGAAGGGAATACTGTTGCAACTAACAGATTTGTTATTGCAAAATAGTTTAGTTTAATTTGATAGGATGAAAAGGCGAATCGTTTGATTCGCCTTTTTTATTTATGTAAAATCCCTTACTTTTAAGACACTAAAAAATTACTACTATGTCTATTAAAATAAATTCTTTCGAAGAGTATAAATCTCAATACCAACAAAGCGTAGAAAACCCTGAAAAATTTTGGGAAAACATTGCCAACACATTTGTTTGGAAAAAGAAATGGGATAAAACTTTAGAGTGGAACTTTGATGAACCCAATGTAAAGTGGTTTAAAAATGGCAAACTAAACATTACCGAAAATTGTTTGGATAGGCATCTTCAAACTAAAGGAAACCAAACTGCTATTATTTGGGAGCCTAACAACCCAAATGATGAAGTAATAAAACTAACTTATGCTGAACTACATCAAAAAGTGTGTGCTTTTGCCAATGTTTTAAAAAACAATGGGGCAAAAAAAGGCGATAGAATTTGTTTGTACATGCCTATGGTTCCTGAGCTAGCTATTGCTGTTTTAGCTTGTGCCAGAATAGGAGCTATTCATTCTGTAGTTTTTGCAGGGTTTTCTGCTAAAGCTTTGGCTGATAGAATAAATGATGCTTCTTGTAATATTATTTTATGCTCTGATGAAGCTTACAGAGGAGCTAAAACTATAGCTATAAAAGAGATTGTTGATGAAGCTTTAACATCTTGCCCAAGCATAGAAAAAAATATTGTTTTAAAACGAACAGGAGCTGCTGTAAATATGGTTGAGGGAAGAGATGTTTGGTGGCATGATGAGTTAACAAAGGTTAATACAACTTGTGAAGCTGAAGAAATGGATGCTGAAGACGAATTGTTTATTTTATATACTTCTGGCTCTACAGGACAACCAAAAGGTGTTGTGCATACAATTGGTGGTTATATGGTTTATACCAATTACAGTTTTCAAAATGTTTTTCAGTATAACGATAATGATATTTATTGGTGTACGGCCGATATTGGTTGGATAACAGGACACTCATACATTGTTTATGGTCCATTATTAGCTGGAGCAACAACGGTAATGTTTGAAGGAATTCCTACTTGGCCAGATGCAGGGCGTTTTTGGGAAATAGTTGATAAACACCAAATCAATATTTTTTACACCGCACCAACGGCAATTAGAGCTTTACAAGCTTGCGATATAGACTTTGTAAACAAACATAGTTTAAGCTCTTTAAAAGTACTTGGAAGTGTTGGAGAACCAATAAATGATGAAGCTTGGGAATGGTACCATAAATATATTGGAAAAGAAAAATGCCCCATTGTAGATACTTGGTGGCAAACCGAAACAGGCGGTATAATGATTTCTCCATTAGCAGGATTAACTCCATTAAAACCAACTTTTGCTACTTACCCATTACCAGGCATTCAACCTTGTTTGGTTGATGCTGATGGCAATGAAATTGAAGGTAATAATGTTGAGGGTAACTTATGTGTTAAATTTCCTTGGCCATCAATGCTAAGAACTACTTATGGCGACCACGAACGATGTAAAAACACCTATTTTTCTGCCTATAAAGGGAAATACTTTACTGGAGATGGTTGTAAAAGAGATGAAAATGGAATGTATAGAATTACAGGCCGTGTAGATGATGTTATCAATGTTTCGGGACATAGAATAGGAACTGCCGAAGTAGAAGATGCTTTAGATACACATACTTCTGTTGTTGAGTCTGCTGTTGTTGGTTACCCACACAACATAAAAGGACAAGGGGTTTATGCTTATGTAATTTGTGCAAAAGAGGTAAACGAAGAAGAATTAAGAAAAGAACTTTTAATTCAAGTAACCAAAGAAATTGGACCTATTGCAAAACCCGACAAAATACAAGTAGTTAAAGGCTTGCCCAAAACACGCTCCGGTAAAATTATGCGAAGAATTTTAAGAAAAATTGCTGAAGGAGATGCTTCTAATCTTGGTGATACAAGTACTTTGTTAGATCCAACCGTAGTAGATGATATAAAAAATAACGCCCTTTAAAATGACTCACGGAACACATAATGCTGAAAAAGACAGCAGAAACGATAATGTTTTAATATCTGTAAACGGAGAATTATTCCCTCGAAACGAAGCAAAAATTTCGGTTTTTGATAGTGGTTATTTGGTTGGTGATGGAATATGGGAAGCTGTTCGTTTACATAAAGGAATATTGGTTTTTTTAGATTTACATTTGGACAGACTTTGGAGTGCTGCCGCAACTATTGGCTTAGATTTAAAAATGACCAAACAAGAACTAACCAATAAAATATGGGACACCTTAAACGCTAACAATATGCACGACAATGTGCATGTTAGGTTTATGATTACCCGAGGAATTAAAAAAACACCTTCGCAAGATCCTAGATTAACTATTTCTGGACCTAATATAGTAATTATAGCAGAACACAAATTGGCCTCTAAAGAAAGTAAAGAAAAAGGCATTACACTTTTTACCAGTACCATACGCAGAGGAACCCCAGATTATTTAGACCCTAAGCTAAACTGTCACAGTAAATTACATGAGGTACAAGCTTTAATACAAGCTCTTGAAGCAAGTGCTGATGAAGCTTTAATGTTGGATGTAAATGGAGCTGTTTCTACCTGCAATGCTACCAATTTTTTTATGATTAAAAACGGGGAGGTTTTTACCTCAACTGGTCAGTATTGTATGAATGGAATTACTCGAGGAAACATTATTCGCGTTTGTAAAGAAAACAACATACCTTGCCACCAAACTAACTTTTCGTTATTTGATGTTTATGGTGCTGACGAAGCTTTTGTTACTGGTACTTTTGGTGGGGTAACACCCGTTACAAAAATTGATGGAAGAACTATAGGCAGCGGAAATTTTGGAAAATTAAGCAGAAAACTAAGTGAACTATACGAAAAGCTAATTGCAAATGAAGTAAACAATGGATAGTCTATCTAAACATATCTGCTTATGGTCAGGACCTAGAAATATTTCAACCGCACTAATGTATTCTTTTGCTCAACGGCAAGATACAACTGTTGTTGATGAGCCGCTATACGCTCACTATCTTAGTTCATCTGATACTGCCAAAAATTATCATCCTTTAGCTCAAGAAGTGCTAAATAGCATGGAAAATGATGGGCAAAAAGTCATTGAAAATATGTTTAAGCTTAACAAAACGCCTTTCTATTTTCATAAACAAATGACTCATCATTTAATTGATATTGATTGGTCGTTTTTATTAAACACAACCAATATTATTTTAACCCGAAACCCTAAAGAGATGCTACCTTCTTTTGCAAAAGAAATTAGCAAGCCTAAAATGGAAGATGTTGGTTACCAAATGCATATTGATTTACTTAAATATTTAAACAATAATAATTGCCCGCCTATTGTAGTTGATAGCAAAGAACTTTTATTAAACCCTAAGCCTTTCCTAACTGAACTGTGTGTTCAATTAAATATTTCTTTTGATGAAAATATGTTAAGTTGGCAAAAAGGTGCAAGACCAGAAGATGGTGTTTGGGCTAAACATTGGTATGGAAATGTTCATCAATCAACAGGGTTTATTCCTTACAAAGAAAAAACAGAACCTTTTCCAAGTAGTTTAGCTCCTTTATTAAAAGAATGTGAACCATTATATCAAAAACTTAAAGCAATAGCTATAAAAGTTTAAAAAAGTTGATAGCCAACGCCCTTAACTGTTTTAATTATATTAACCCCTACTTGTTCTCGTATTTTACGAATATGAACATCAATTATTCGTGTGTTTTTTTTGGTGCTATCTTTCCAAACTTGCTCAAAAATTTCTTCTCTCGAAAATATTTTTTTTGGTTGATTGATTAACAAATAAAGCATCTCAAACTCTTTTCGTGGAAGGGTAATGTTTTCTCCATCTTTAATCACAACATAACTTTCTCTATCTATTTTTAGCGTGTTGTGTGTAATAATTTTTGGGGTTTGACTGTATTTGTTTAAGGGTTTTCGTTTTAATAGTGCTTCTATTTTTTTTATTAAAAGCCTAGCATTTATTGGTTTTACAATATAATCATCAGCACCAGCTTTATAAGCCTCTACCTGTATATATTCTTCGTTATGTTTGGTAAATAGTATTACATAAGAGTTTAGTATGTTTTCTTTCTTAAATTGGTAACAAAGCTCTATTCCATCAGAATTTATAATTTCAATATCTAAAAAAATAATGTCGGGGTTTAATTTATAGATGCTGTTAATGTTTGCTTCATTAACCTCAACAAAAGTAAACACCTTAAAACCTTCTCTTTCAAAAAGTTTTTTAGCATTTTCTAAATCAATGCTGTTGCTACTAAATATGGCTATTTTAGGTGTCATTTTCGAAGCTTAAAATTAGCTTCGCAGCTTTTTGTAGCAGTTAACTTAATGTTAAGTGTCTATTAAAAAGCATAAAAAAACGGAGCAATTAATTGCTCCGTTAAAATAAGTCTTGTTTAAATCCCTTATTAGAAAGTTTTCTCGCTTACTAGCTTCCCTTTTTCGTTCCAAACTTTCCAAACACCTGCTTTTTCTCCATTTGAATAATTCATCTCACATCTTTTTGTTCCGTTTTCATCCCAAACTATCCAAGTGCCATCTTTTTTTCCTTTATTATAATTAGCCTCTCCTGTTTTTTGTCCGTTTTCGTCCCATCTAAACCATTTGCCATCTTTTTTACCTCTATGAAAAAAACCATTTTCCAATGTTTTTCCACTTTTGTAATAATCGATAAATTGACCATGGTATAATCCATTAACCAATTCGTAACTCGATTTTAATTCTCCTGTTGCATATTTTTCGGTTATCAATCCAGAATAAAGCTCACCACTTTCGTAAGCAAAAGTTCCATCATTTAAAGAAATGTTTTCTTGAGCATTTATAGCAATTGTTGAAATAAATATTAGTGATATTAGGGCTAATTTTTTCATATCTATTGGGTTTTAAAATTTCTTATAAACCAAATATATACAAAAGAATTCCGAACATAACACCCTCTTAACCTAAGCTTAACCTTAACTTAATATTAGGGCAAAAAAGATGTGTTTTTATGATTTAAAGAAGCTAAAAAACGCTACTTACCGTAAAGTTTAACTTCTAAGCTGTTGGTTTGTGTTGGATTAATGGTTACGCTTTTTGTTCCGTAAGTAACCATACTAAAGGTTATGTTGTTTATTCCTTCTTTAACATTTTTAATGGTAAAGTTGCCATCAAAATCGGTGTAAACAATATGCTCTTTATTGTTTAGTGTTACTTTTACTCCCGTTAAAGCTCCTGCATTATCAATTACTTTTCCTGAAACAGAAAATGTTTTTAGTTTCTTTTTGCTTTCATTTCCAGCATTAGCTGTAAAAGCCAAACAAAGCAACAATGTTAATATGGTAAAATATGATTTAAACATAAAGGGCAAATATTACTATTTGCCCTTTAAATCAATTAAAATCTATTTTATGTGTTTGTTATTGCTATGTTAAGCAATGTTTAGTTAATGTTAATTACATTTCCCCAATAATACCCTCTGTTACATTAATGGTATGATCTCCAATCTTTTCTAAAGAGTTAAAAAGGTTACTATAAACCGTTGCCGATTTAAAATTATACTCTCCTTTTTCAACGCTTTTAAAGTGCTCTTTTCTAATCGATTTTCTGTAATTGTTAATTGTTCGTTCGTGTTCTAACGCTTTTTCAATAGTAACCTCTGTACTGTTTTTATTTAAGTTCTCGTTCATATTATCTAACGACTTTTCAGTCATTTCAAACATATCTATGATGTTTTTACGTTGTTCAGGAGTAAACCAAATTTTATCTTCCATTTTACGCTCAACAGCCTTAGACATTTGATAATAAATATCTCCCATACGCTCTAAATCACCAATAATGCTCAACATTCCTCTAACCCTAATTGACGACCTTTCGCTCATCTCATTTTCAGAAACTTTTGCTAAATAATCAGCTACGTCAGCTTCCATTCTGTCGGTAATTTCTTCGTATTTTTTAACTCGTGCTAATAATTTGCTTGTTTTCTTTTTATCTTGTTCTGTAAGCAAATCTTTAATCATTCCATTCATTTTTTGTACCCTAACACCAAACTTTGCTATTTCTTTTTTAGCTTCTAATAAAGATAACTCTGGTGTTGACATTATTCCTGTGTTAATATGATCTAAATGATACTCTTCATCAGCATCTCCTTTAGATTTAACCGATTTTGTTGCTAGTTTAACCAACTGAGGAACAAACCAAATCATAATTAAAACATTTAATAAGTTAAATGCCGTATGGAATATTGCTAAGCCCATTGGTGCTCCTTCGGCAGTATATGGGTCTGGAAAACCAAACCAGCTTTCTGCTATTCCACCAATACCGTGTAATATTGGGGTAAAAGAAATTAGTAAAACCGCCCAAGTAACCCCAACAATGTTAAACATTGAGTGTATTCGTGCCGAACGCTTTGCATGTACATTCCCTGCTAAAGATGCTAGTTCTGCAGTAATTGTTGTTCCTATATTTTCTCCCAATATCATTGCTGCAGCAACCTCAAAAGGAATTACACCACTAAAACATAAGGTTTGTGTTAATGCCATTGATGCACTTGATGATTGTACAACAATTGTAAGTATTGTTCCTACTAAGATAAAAAATAGGTTACTTAATATTCCCATATCTGCGTAAGCTCCTAAAAAGTTTAATACTTCTGGGTTGCTTTTTACATCTGGTACTGCGTGTTTAAGTTCTGACAATCCCCAAAATAAAATAGCGAAACCTACAATAAACTCACCAATGTATTTTACCTTGTTTTTTTTCATAAACAACATAGGTACTCCAATTGCTAAAAGCGGAAGTGCCATTGCTGCTATTTTTACTTTAAAACCAAGTACCGCAACTAACCACCCTGTGATGGTTGTTCCGATATTTGCTCCCAACATAATACCTGCCGACTCAACTAAAGACAATAGACCTGCATTAACAAAGCTAACTGCCATTACCGTACTTGCCGATGATGATTGTACTAAACAGGTTACTAAAAACCCTGTTAAAACACCTAGGTAACGATTTTTAGTCATCATACTCAGAATTCTTCTTAAACTGCTTCCTGCAGCTTTTTGAATTCCTTCACTCATTATTTTCATTCCATAAATGAAAAAGCCTAAAGCCCCTATAAGTGTTAATGCATCTACTATTCCAAATTCCATAATAATCTATTTAAGTAATATGTGCGGCAAATGTATTTTAGATAAATATTTAAACCTTAAATTCAATGTTAACTAATTGTTAAGTGTTTGTTTTTTAAAAATGCAACTCCAATTGCATACGATACATTAGCTCACTATCAGGGTTGTTTTCTTCAGTTAAATAACTGATGTCTGATTGTACTTTTAGTTTATGACCTACAAAATATTTTGATACTCCAAATGTATATTGGTTTTGTAATTCTTTACCTGTAACATCTTTATCTAACGCTATTGAAGTATATCTTGCTGCAACTTCCCAATTATTTTTAAATAAATAACCCATTTGTAAGTTTAATCCGTTACCAACCGAAACAACCTCTCCTGTTTTGGTTCCATCGCTATTCATTACACTATCTTGTTCTGCTGTTCTTACAGCATACTCTCCCATTATAGAAAAGCCTTTATATTTAAACATCATATCAGCAAAAATGGTAGTAATATCTGTTTCAAAATAACCTACATCATTAACCATATAATCGCCCATATTGCTTCTTGTTTTAACTGCTCTATCGTGCATATCATAAGTTCCTGCTAAAGATAATTTAGGCTTTTCCTCTCTTTTTAAATCTCCACCAGTATAATCTCCTTTGCTTTTAAACTCGCCAAAAGGCAACACCTCAACTCTACTTGTATATTGGTAACCTCCTAAGTTAGGGTCGGTTACATTTCTACCCTCTCCTTGCGAAACCGAAATCATTTCTCTAACAGTAAAGTTTTCTCCTAACTTAAAATGGTGGCGTAATTGAGCTCCCATATCTCGGTCTATATTAAACCTAGAATTTAATAATGACCTATCTACCAATTGCAAGTTTGCTGATGAAACCACACGCTCTCTGTTTCCTGGCAACTTCGTTTGTCCAGCCCAAAGACTTAAATTTTTATAAAAATTCCATTTTAAAACCGCATCTAAAATAACTCTAGGAGCTCCTTTGGTGTGGGCTGATGCTCCAGAAATATCTCTGTTGGTTAAACCCAACTCTATTTTATATTTTAATTTAGGACTATAAGCGTGTCCGCCAAATTTAAGCCTTGCTCTTCTTACCAAAAATTGAGAACTCCCTGCTCCTATTCCTGCAGAATCGTTTACATTCCATTCTCCGATATACAGCGATTGAAATCTTGCAGCAAATTTCATACTGTAAGAATTATCTTTAGCAACTACATTGTAAAATCCTTTACCAAATTTATTGTTAGTGGTATCTTGTGCAAAGGTTATTGCAACAATAAAAAACGATAATAATGTTAATTTAATTTTAGCCATTTTGTTGAGTTAATGTTATCCGTTTTAAGCTTTATGTTAATTTATTGCAAACATATATTAGTATTTGACTTGATATGTTACCTTGTTTTTACCCTTATGTTAAGCTTATGTTAAGAGTTGGTTCGCGATTGCCAATTTCTTTTTTTAATTTTGGAGCATAAACATTGTTATTATGCAACATTCTATCATTTCTTGGATACAAATTCCTGCAAAAAACTTAGCTAGAGCAGCTAAATTTTACGAAACCGTTTTTGATGCTAACTTCTTTTTTGAAGAGTTAAACAATATTCCTCATGCTGTTTTTAAATTAAATAAACAAGGCAACAAGCTTATTAATGGGGCTTTAATAGAAACTTCTGAACCCATTGGAATAGGAACAGTTTTGTTTTTTGAAGCCACAGGAAATTTTGAAATGATTATGGAGTTAATTGTTGAAAATGGCGGAAAAATATTAACCCCCAAAACATTAATTACCAAAAAAGAAAGCGATAACAACTACGTTATTCCTAACACATACATTGATAACAAACCTGGTTATTTTGCTCATTTTTTAGATAGCGAAGGAAACAAGATGGGCTTATATGGCTCTAATTAGTTTGCTCTGTTTGGGGAGTTTCTTTTTTCTCTTCTTTTTGTTGTTTGTCGGTATAGTAAATTAAAAACGCTACTAAAACAATTAAAAACAATAAGAAATAAAATTTCTTTTGTTTGTATGCTGGGCGTTTAGTTAGCTGTTGATGTTTGCTTAAAATACCCTCCAAGTTTTCTTGCTCGCTAACCTGTTGCGAGCTTAACTCTTTACGGTTTATATTTATGTTGTTTTTGGTCATGTTGGTATTTTAAAATTACATCAATTTTTTTAGTTCATCTATTGCTCTGTATGTTTTTACTTTTGCGTTATTCTCAGTTATATCTAGTATTTGAGCCATTTCTTTAAATGTCCTTTTTTCGAAAAACCGCATTTCTATTAACAATAATTTTTCTGATGATAAGTTTGCTAAAGCACCTACTAACTGTTGTTGTTTAGTTTCGTCATAAAGCTCACAAACTTCATCAATTACCTCTTTTAATTGGTTTTCGTTTACATTAACTGTTCGTTTTTTGGCTTGTGTTCTATAAAACTGATTGATTTCGTTTAATGCAATTTTATACAGCCAACTTGAAAAAGGAAAGCCTTTGTGCTGATACTTTTTTAAGTTTACCAATGCTTTTAAAAAGGTTTGTGAGGTAATGTCTTTTGCATCTTGTTGGCTGTCTAACCTTTGGTAAATAAACCTAAAAATTTGCTCGTGGTATTTTTTATAAATAGGTGCAAAATAGCGACTATCTTTTTTAGCTAAATCTATTAACTCCTTTTCGGTTTGGGGTGCTTTTTGTTTTTTATTTAAAAAAGATAATTCCATTAATTGTGTTCAATTATAACTATATAACGCAAGTTATTTAAAAAGATACAAATTATTTAATCTTTATTTGAATTAAAATATTTATCATCTATTCTTTGCTTGACTTTATCCTTAAAAAACGTTAGCTTTGTTTAACACAAAACAAAAAAATTACTAATAAGCCCATTGACAAACATTAATAAATTAGAAAAACATCTCCATTTATTTTTGCAAAAACTTAAATACTACGTTTTTAGTTATGTACAGAAGGAAGTAGTGAAAAGTATTCTACTTATTATAACTCTATCAATAATTACTTTGAAAAGTAATGGTCAAAATAATTTCCATGTTTCTTACCCTGTAAATTTAACGTCATTAGGGAGTTCTATAGCAACACTATCCGATACAACTTATGTTATAGCTGTTCGATATGCAGATACTAATAATCAAGATTATAAGATAGGATTAATTAAAATTAATGCACAAGGAGATACACTTTGGACTAAGAGGTATGCGGATAATTATATAATCTCTTATGCTAAAGTTGTTTCAGTTAGTGCTGGTGGTTTTATGCTTGTCGGTACTAGTAATCCTCCTAACAGCGGTGTTTTATGTATACGAACTGATAACAATGGTAATCCTTTATGGATTCGGATTCATCGAACAACAGGTGGTGCTGGAACCCCCTCTGTATCTACTACTAATGATGGTGGTTTCGCTATAGCATATTCAGGCTATGAAGAAACTATTATTAAATTAGACAGCAATGGTAACTATATTTGGGGTAGCTCAAGATTAATTTCCACTTTTGTAAGTGGAGCGCCTATTGGTTATGGTCCATATACTGACATAGCTAAAACTATTGATGCAGGGTTTGTTACTGTAGGTCCAAGTGCTGGAGGATCTATAAGTGGCTATAATGCATTTATTATTAAGTATGATTCTTTAGGAAACTTAGAATGGACCAGGTCTCTTGGTGGACATTCTTCTGATCTTTTTAGAAGTGTGATTAGCACTAATGATGGAAATATTATGGCTGTTGGATACACAGAAAGTTTTGGTGCAGGTTCGTTAGATGGTCTTTTAGTAAAATTAGATTTGAGTGGAAATATATTGTGGTCAAAAACTTATGGGACTAGTACTGGTGATCATTTTTTTGATATAATACAAGATCCAGCTAATGGTGACTACGTTGTTTCAGGATATAAGGGTCCTTTTCTGAGTTCGAATTTATATCCTGTTATATTTAGAACAGATTCCATAGGAAATTTATTATCTTCATATCAATTTAATGACCGAGGTTATGCTCTTGCATCTAAAATAACTTTAGATGGGGGTCTATTGACAACAGGTTTAATAATAGATCCATCACAAAACAATTCAAGTACTTTCGTGAGGAGGAGTTATAGTGATGGGTTTTCTGGTTGTGGTGTAAATCCGTATCCAATGATTGAAACTGTTCAAACTATTATGGTTGATCCTAATTCAGTTTCTGGTTACCACAACCCTGAAGAACCAATACCAACAATATTTTTGGATAAATTGCCAATAGTAGTTAACCATATTTGTATTACACCCCCTAGTAGTTCAACCCTTAATATAACAGCTTGTAATATCTACACCTCTCCTAGTGGTAAATACTCTTGGGCATCGAATGGAACATATTTAGATACTTTAATTGGAGCAAATGCTAATGGTGGTGATTCGATTATAACCATTAACTTAACAATCATCAAGAATAGCACTTCAGTTCTTAATGTTTTGGCTTGTGATGAATATATTTCTCATAGTACTAACCATACTTGGACATCCTCAGGAACATATTTAGATACTTTAATTGGAGCGAATGCTCTAGGATGTGATTCAGTTATAACTGTTAACCTAACTATTAATAATTGTGACTCTCCCATTGTTGTTCCAAATATATTTACACCAAACCAAGATGGTCAGAATGATTTATTCAAACCATTAATCAGTGAAAAAGTTAAATCTATAAAAATAAAAATTTACAATAGATGGGGACAGTTAATTTATGAGACCAATCAAAAGAATGAAGGCTGGGATGGCCATACTACCTCAGGAACTACCGCCCCCACAGGAACTTATTTTTACCTAATAGATGTTGAAATTATAAAAAACGGTATTTCAATTGAGAAAACCTATAAAGGTACATTATCTCTAATGCACTAATAAAATAAATAACAATTTGCGAACAATCTCTATATTTTATTATGTTGGCTGATTACATTGGGTTTTAACAAGCCAAATCAATTAATTAACCGCGCCTGACTACTTGCTAGACTCATAAATAAAATTTGTTGACTAAGCCAATTATGGAAAAGTAGATTTTGAGCAGACAAAATCGCCAAGTGGTTTTTGCTAAGTGCTAAACTGAAATTGTATCTTTATCAAAACAACAACGCACCATACAGTAAACGTTAAACGAAAAATCACTCCTTCTTTTTGTTTTTAATCAAATCTCGTAATTTACTATACTTTAATCTTTTAGCATAAGCAGAGTTTTTGCAAACCACATAACCGTGGTAGCCATCTAAAAAGCCCAGTTTTAAAATGTAATCTCTAAAAAACTTAAAGGTGCTTTTATAAAAAATAATAAAGCCATTGCTGTTTTTTCCTTTTTCAAAAGCTGCTTTGGAGCTTATATCGGTAAAGTAGTCTATTTGTTTTAGGTGTTGCTCTACCGTATAAAAAGAGTAGTGCAAAATATCGTGGTTAAAGTGCTGCGTAGTTGCTCCTTTTTGCATTATTACTTTATCGTGTGGGTTCATTCCGCCCCAATTGCCTTTGGTAATGTCCCATAATCGTAATTTTTTATCAGGGTACCAGCCGCAATGTTTTATCCAAGTGCCACAAAAGTTGGTTAGTCGGTTAAAGCTATAACCATCGTGTTGCCAATTGTTTTTTATTTGTTGTATGGTTTGTTGTAATTCTGGGGTTAAGGCTTCATCGGCATCTAACGACAATACATATTGATGTTTGGCTTGGGTTAATGCCCAGTTTTTTTGTTCAATATGTCCGTCAAATTTATGCTCTACAAAACGGGCATTATGTTCTATGCAAATTTGTTTGGTTTTATCGGCAGAAAAAGAATCTACCACCACCACGTCATCGGCAATGGCTCTAACAGAAGCTAAACATCTTGCTATGTTTTTTTCTTCGTTATAGGTTATTATTACAACTGATAGTTGAATTTGCATGGTGCAAGATAAGTATTTCGAAATAAAAATAACCGAGAGATTCTATTGTAAAAAATGTTGTTCTTGATACAATCTCCTCCCTTCGACTCCGCTCAGGGTGACATCTTCAGTATTACGCTTTTTTTAGTGTGAAAGAAAAAGTAGAACCCACATCTTCAGAACTTCTAACATTTACGGTTTGGTGGTGTGCTTCTAAAATGTGTTTTACAATAGATAACCCCAAACCAGAACCGCCAGACTGTCTATCTCTTCCTTTATCGGTACGGTAAAAACGCTCGAACAATCGCGATAAATGTTCTTCTTTAATACCAATCCCATTATCGGCTACCTCAACCAAAATGTTATCGTGCATATCGTATAACTTAATTAAGGTTTCGCCATTTTCTTTTCCGTACTTAATGGAGTTTACAATTAAATTAACCAACACTTGTGTTATTCTTTTGGCATCAGCCATTACAAAAACAGGTTTTAAATCATCTCCCTCTAATTTAACGGTAATGTTTTTTTTGTTGGCTTTTAGTTCAACCGAAGATAGTACTTCGTTAATGAGTTCAACCATATTTACCTTTTGCAAATCCATTTCAATAGTGCCAGATTCTAGCTTGGTAATTTCATCTAAATCTTCAACTAGCGTAATCATCCTATCAACACTTTTGTTGGCCTTTAGCAAAAACTTCTCATTAATTTCTGGGTCATCTAAAGCTCCTTCTAACAAAGTAAGCAAATAGCCTTGTATATTAAATATTGGTGTTTTAAGCTCGTGCGATACATTACCTACAAATTCTCTTTGGTAGTTTTCTAAACCTCGCAAACGGTTAATTTCGTTCTTGTTGGTTTTATCCCATTTTTCTACTTCAGTTTTTACTTCGGTTAAAACATCGGTATTAAAATCAAACTCCTTTATTTTTTCGCCTTTATCTAGCTTTAGCTTATGTATAGTACGATATATTAATTTTATTTTTCGGTAAATAAATTTTTGGATAGCTATTTTAAAACTAAAGTAAGAAGCTATAAAAGTTAGTGGAAAAACCCCAACAACCAACAGTAAATTAATTTGGTTTTGAAGCAGTTCTATTAAAATGATTAATGCCGAAACAACAACAGCCACCAAAAAGGAAATTCTGAGGGCAATGGTATTGGGGGTTAAGTCTTTCATTAATCAGTTAAAAGATTGTAAAGTTAAAAAGGATAAAGTTATAAAAGAGTAATAATTTGTTTTAATTAAACACTTTCAACTTTTTGTGTTTTAATCTTTTAACTCACTTACGACTCAAATTTATAGCCAACTCCTTTTATGGTTTTAATGTAGTTGTCGCCTAGTTTTTCTCTCAACTTTCTAATGTGTACATCAATGGTTCTGTCGCCAACAATAACTTCTCCACCCCAAACACTTTCTAAAATTACCTCTCTGGTAAATACTTTACCTGGCTTAGAAATTAATAAGCTTAACAATTCAAATTCTTTTTTAGGGAAGGTATATTCTTTGCCTTCTTTGTAAACTAAATACTTTTCTCTATCAATGGTAATGTCTAAACTTTGATCGGAAACAGCATTTTCTTCAGCTCCAGCTTTTCTTCTTAAAATAGCTTTAACTCTGCTTACCAATAACCTTGGTTTTATAGGCTTGGTAATGTAATCATCTGCTCCAGCATCAAACCCTGCAACTTGCGAGTAATCTTCTCCTCTTGCACTTAAAAATGCTATTAATGTGTTTTTAAGTTTGTCTATTGTTCTTATTTCGTGGCATGTTTCTATCCCGTCCATTTCGGGCATCATTACATCTAAAATAATTAAATCTGGGTTGTGTTCTTTTGCTAACTCAATGGCTTCTTTACCATTATTAGAAGTAATTACTTCGTATCCTTCTTTTTTTAAATTGTAACTGATAAACTCTAAAATATCCGGCTCATCATCAACTAATAATATTTTTTCTGTACTCATAATCCTATCATAAATTTTAAGCGAAGGTACTCTCCTAATTTTTTTACGGTGTTAATTTAATATTAATTAATTGTTTCGGGCTTATTATATGTGGGCTTTTTCTAAAAAATTTAAGAAAAAAAGCTGCTCGGTAATATTCTCTTAACATCAAAGTAAAACAAGTATAAGATTGTATTTATAATCGGATAATCTAAGGCTATTTACTTTGCACCGAATTAAAAAACGAATCAAATTATTTTTAAAATTAAACTATAATTAAAATGAAAACAAAAAACTTATTATTAATTACAGCTATGGCTGTTGGAATGGGAAGCATTATGACTTCTTGCTCTAAAGAAGAAGGTTGTACGGATCCAACCGCAGAAAACTATAACCCAGATGCAGATAAAGATGATGGTTCTTGTGTGCATGAAGACCCTACGGATCCTAACCCAACACCATCTTTTCCTTCAATAACAGTAACAGGAGATATTACTACTAATACTACTTGGACTAACGATAAAATTGTTTATTTAGATGGTAGAGTTATTGTTCAAGCTCCTGCTGAATTAACTATACAACCAGGAACAGTAATTAAAGGTAAAGCTGGTAGCGAAAGTAATGCTGCGGTATTAGTTGTTGGTGTTGGTGCAAAAATTCATGCTACAGGAACAGTAAGTCAACCTATTATTTTTACATCAGAAGACGACCAAATTATTCCTGGACAAATTGAAAGTCCTAACTTAACTGTAAACAACAAAGGTTTATGGGGTGGAGTAATTATTTTAGGAGATGCCCCTATTTCTCCAAGCTCAGGAACTACTGCTGAAATTGAAGGAATACCAGCTGGAACACCAGGTACAACTTATGGTGGTGCTGATGTTGCTGATAACTCTGGAGAATTTCAATATTGTTCAATTCGTCATGGTGGAGTTATTATTGGAGCTGGAAACGAAATTAACGGATTAACTTTAGGTGGTGTTGGTAATGGAACTACTATCGACCATGTTGAGGTTTATGCTAACTTAGATGACGGTATCGAATTTTTTGGAGGTTCAGTAAATGTTTCTGATGCTATTGTTGTAAAAATTGATGATGATTCTTACGATGTAGATCAAGCTTACAGCGGAACAGTATCTAACTTTATGGCGATTATCAGCCCAACTGTTGATGGTGATGCTTTTGAAATAGATGGTCCTGAAGGTTCTGCTAACAACACTGGTACTTTTACTTTTGATAAAGGTTATATTGTTGGTGCTCCAAATTCTACATCTAGCGATTACGCAGTATTTAAGTCAAACGCTCAAGGAACATTACAAAATGTACACTTCACTAACTTTAATGCTGGTGCAAATGTAAAAGTAAATGGTTCTGGTGCTTATGCTAATTATAATGGAACAGGTTCTTCGTCAATCACTATTTCAAACAACACGTTTAATGTTTCTTCTTTAACTGGTATGTTTGATTCTGACCAAGCAGGTTTTGATTCATCAATATTTACTGGAGCAAACTCAACAAGTACTGGTTTAACAAATGGTTTTGACATGTCTCAGTTTACAGGATGGTCATTAGCATCTCAAACAGCACAATATAAATAGTCTAATAACAATTAGTTAATGTTAGATTAACACGCTCGAATTAAGATTAACTTAAAATTGCCACGTGAAATTCATGTGGCAATTTTTATTTATTAAGGGATGAAAAATTTATTAGTTATAACATTATTATTAGCAACAAGCATAGCTTTTGCTCAAAAAGGAAAAATTAGAGGTCAAGTTATTGATGCTGAAACTGGCGAACCTTTATTTGGTGCAACAGCTCAAATTAAAGGAACAACCAATGGAGGAATAACCGATTTTGATGGAAAATACACCATAGAAGTTGAACCTGGAACTTATACGGTTGTGATTTCTTATGTATCGTTTGCATCGCAAGAAATAACAGGTTTAGTAGTAAAAGCCGATGAGGTTACTATTGCCGATGTAAAATTAGGCTCTCAAGCTATTGAGGGAGAAACTTTTACCATTACAGCAAAGCAAGCCCGAAACACTGAAGCGGCAATCTCTACCATAAAAAGAAAGTCTGCCAATTTGGTAGATGGTATTTCTGCTAAAAAGCTACAAAAAACAGGTGATAATACACTTGATCAAGGGTTAAAAAGAATTACAGGTGTTTCTATTCAAGGTGGTAAAAATGTATTTGTAAGAGGTTTAGGAGATCGATATTCTAAAACCATTTTAAATGGCATTGCAATACCAGGATTAGATCCTGATAAAAACTCAGTACAAGTAGATATTTTTCCAACCAATGTGGTAGATAATATTATTGTTTACAAAACTTTTTCGCCCGACTTGCCAGGTAACTTTACTGGTGGAATGGTTGATATTATTACCAAAGATTTTCCTGAGCAAAAGATATTTAGTATTTCAGCTTCTTTTAGCTATAATCCAAGCATGCATTTTAAAAATGATTTTTTAACTTTTAATGGTCCTACTGCCGATTTATGGGCTAGTGGTGCTGGCGATAGAGACAATCCATTACCTGCATCAGCAGAAATTCCTCGCCCTTTAATTTCCGACTTTAAAAACAAACAATTAGAACGTGCAACAAAATCTTTTGATAGAGAAATGAGTGCTATTAAAGGAAATAGCTTATTAAACCAAAACTATAGTTTAAGCTTTGGAAACCAAATTGAAGGAGAAAAAAACACTTTTGGCTATGTTGCCTCTTTAGGGTATAGAACAAAATACACTTATTACGATGATTTTAAACGTAATGTTTTTCAAAAAAGTGATACTACTTCAAGTTATGAATTAAACTTGGTTGAAGAAAATAATGGAGAGCAAGGAACTCAAGAGGTGCTATGGAATGGGTTATTAAGTTTATCTCTTAAAAGAGAAAAAAGCAAATACTCTTTAACAATGTTTCATACTCAGAATGGACTAAAAACAGCTACTAGGTTACTACAAGAAAACACCGATTATTCTGATAATTTAGTAACCTTAGATAAAACTAATTTATATTACAATCAGCGTAGCATTACCAATGTTTTATTAAAAAGCAAACATCAGCTTAATAAAAAGCTAGAATTAAAATTTGCTGTTTCTCCATCTTTAGCACTTAATAAAGAACCCGACTTACGACAAACCATATATTCTGTTACAGAAGATGGCGAATATGTTTTAGCTTTTGGAGAAGGAGCTTTGGTTAATAGAGCTTTTAGAAGTTTAAAGGAAACCAACTTAAATGCAAAAGCAGATTTAAAGTGGGATTTTAACCAATGGAACAAAATGAAAAGTTCTGTTAAAACAGGGTTTTATTTTTTAACAAAAGAAAGAACATTTGATGTGGTTGAATACAACTTTAGAAATGTTGGTCAGCCAGATTATAGTGGAGACCCTAACCAATTATTTACCGAGTCTTATTTGTTTGATGCTGAGAACTCTCCCAATACTTTAGAAGGACTATATGTTATTGGGCAAATAGATTCTTCTAACATTTATACTGCCAACCAAAACATTATTGCGGGTTATATTATGAATGAACTTCCTATTGACAGCTCTTTAAAAATTATATATGGAGCTAGAGTTGAAAAAGCAGAAATGCGTTATACAGGAGAAAGACAAACCGTAATAGATCCTAACGAAGATGTTTTTAACGATAGAGTAGTGTTAGATGAATTAGATATTTTGCCAGCAGTAAGTATGGTTTATAGCTTGCCAAAAGATTTTAACATTAGAGCTAATTTTAGTAGAACTTTAGCAAGACCTTCGTTTAAAGAAAAATCGGGAGCTCAAATTTACGATGCGGTAACTCAAATAACCTTTTTAGGAAATTTAGATTTAATACAAACAGACATTAGTAACTACGATTTAAGGTTTGAAAAATACATGAAAGGAGCAGACCTTATCTCTGTAAGCGGATTTTATAAAGATTTTACCAATCCAATAGAGGTGGTATCTTACAACGCAACAAGTGCTGATAACATTACCCCAAGAAACATTGATAATGCAAAAGTAATGGGTGTTGAGTTTGAGGTTAAAAAAGGCTTAGGGTTTTTATCTGAAAAAATTAAAAACATGTCTTTTGGAACCAACATTACTTTTTCAAAATCTGAAGTAAAAATGAGCGATATTGAATACCAATCTCGTTTACTTGAGGCCCGAGACGGAGAAACAATAGAAACAACAAGAGAGTTTCAGGGGCAAGCACCATTTTTAATTAATACCTTTTTAGGATATAGCAATCAAAAAAATGCTTTAGATATTAATTTAAGTTACAATGTACAAGGTAAAAATATGGCAATTGTAGGTATTGGTCGTGTGCCAGATGTTTACAATAAACCTTTCCACGATTTATCTTTAAAACTATCCAAAGGCTTAGGTAAAACGGAAGAGTATGAACCTAAAAAGCACACTATAAGTGTAACATTTAAAAATATCTTAAACCAAAAAAGAGAACAGATTTATAGTTCTTACAATGCCCAAGACCAAATATTTTCTTCTTATAGCCTAGGAATGTTGTTTGGGTTTGGATATTCTTACAAGTTTTAGTTAGTACCCCCATAATTAACAAAGGGCCTCGAATTTATGGGGATTATGTACAATTAACACCAAATGTTTAAAACAAAATGAATAAAGAGATAGAGGATATTATTGTTGAGGTTAAACTTAATAAGACTTTCAATGCTGATGGTTTAGCATTTGGTGGATTATCTACAGATGAGGTGATGGCTATTAGATACAATAAAAATCACTTCATTAGATGGAAGGACCGTGTGAAAGTATATTTACACACCTATAGTGGCACCAAGAGTGATACTATATCATGTGCAATAGTTGGATGGAATGAGAATAACTTGAAAGTGTTTGTTGAAGAACACGGGCTTCATTCAAGAGTTATAACTGGATAAATAATATAGTTGGGTGTTAATTGTACATAATTCCCGAATTTATTCGGGGCTTTTTTGTTGGGAGTTATTTTATGTATATTTGGTTTGATAATAAGTTGTACGCAATATAAAAAAAACTTTCTGCAAAATAAAATATTCCATATTTTTGGACTATTTTTGTCCTAAATAATTTGTCAAAAAACATGGTCACTACTTTTGGAGAATACATAAAGCAACGAAGAACGGAATTAGGTTTCCCAATGAGAAAAGTTGCTTCACATTTAGATATAGACACTTCTACTTATGGAAAAATTGAGCGTGAAGAAAGAAATTTGTCCTCTGAATTAATGCCAAATCTCGCTCAAATTCTAGAAACAGAATATGCAGAACTATTAAACCACTACTACTCTACCAAAGTAATTCAAGAATTAAAAGATTATCCAAATTATAAGGATGTCTTGAATATAGTTAATGAACAGCTAGAGCTTTACGTTTCAAATCAGACAAGACTTTCATTCAAAAAGAAATGGTACGAAAAGGAATTTGAAAACCCTAATAACACGACTAGAGTCGCAACGTTATTTTCCGGCATTGGAGCTATTGAATATGCTTTTAAACGATTGAACCTAAATACGGAAATAATATTTGCTAGTGACATTGATAAATTTGTGAAAGAGAGTTATTTCGCAAATTATGAAATTGACGAATCACGATGGTATAATGATGTAAAAGAGATAAACGGAAAAAAATACAAAGGACAAATTGATATTTTGGTTGGAGGGAGTCCTTGCCAATCATTTTCAATGGTTGGAAAAAGAAAAGGATTAAAAGACACAAGAGGAACCTTGTTCTATGAGTTTGCTAGAATTGTAAAAGAAAGTCAACCAAAAGTTTTCATTTTCGAAAATGTAAAAGGACTTATCAACCACGATAAAGGCAACACATTTGAAACAATTAAAGCTACTTTTAATGAATTAGGCTACAAATATTTTTATCAAGTCTTAAATGCAAAGAATTATGGAATGCCTCAACATAGAGAACGAATTTTTGTAATTGGATTCAAAGACAAATCAATAGAATTTGAATTTCCTAAACCAATAAAATTGGAATACAAAATGCAAGATTTTCTAGAGGATTATACAGACAGTAAATTTTATTTAAAGGAGAAAGGAGTAAAATTCGTGACCAGTTCAAAAAATCGCAAAAAACGTTACACACAAATAAACGGTGATATTGCCCTTTGTCAAAAAGCAAATCAACAATTTAATTGGCACGGAGATTTTGTTTTTGAAAACCAAAATAACCAAGAATTTGATGAATTTATATTTGACGTAAATCAAGTTGAGGAAAAATATTACTTATCTGAAAAGGTAGAGAAGTATGTTCTTTCAAGCGGAACAAAAAATTTCAAAACGACAATAAAAACTGACCTTGAAGTTGCTAGACCACTTTTACAGTCTATGCACAAAATGCACAGGGCAGGTGTAGATAATTACGTTACTCATAATAAAGGAAGAATTAGAAAATTAACACCAAAAGAATGTCTACGTTTAATGGGTTTTAGAGATGATTTTAAACAAATTGTAAGTAATACCCAAATGTATCGTCAAGCTGGTAATAGCATAGTGGTAGATGTTTTAATTGCTATTCTAAAACAAATGGATATTACAAAATTTACAGAAAAATAAAATATGGCAGACCCAATTTGTAGATGGAGAAATCCATACTTACCAACAGTAATTGAATTAATTAATATCCTTCCAAAGGAGGAAATGTCCCAAGCTCAAGCTAGAGAAATTGTAAACGCAACTTCTCAAAATTATTTTAATGCAAACTTTTACAAAACACCATATCAAACAGCAAGTCAATTAGGTCTATACCACGAAACTGATGGGCATTATTTTCCTAAATTCACTTTTGATCCTACAGAAGACGAAGTTTTAGATTATATGGTAAATTGGATAATTCACTATTGTGTGCCAAACCCATACACAAATGGCTTTGACAACCTAGTTCCTTTTTCAATTCACGCAGTATTATGTCAAAAATTACTGGAAGAGCAAAATCATTTAGATTGGCCTACAGTCAGTGATGAAATATTTGACGGAGAAATTGGAAATGATGATATTTTAGTTAATTCTATAAATGAATATTCACCAATTATCTCAATCGTTGGTGGCTCAATCCAATTAAAAGAAAATAAAACTTACGAAGAGCTAACGTCATTTTTAAATGTTGATATAAATACGGATAGAAACAACAAAGAATATTTCTTCGATTTATTTGCAATTCCTACACAAAATCAAGAAATTGAACAAAATCAAGATGTTGATATTGTTAGTAATATTAGTAGACAAGAATTCGAAATAATAAATCAAGTTCAAAATCTACCTAATCTTTCTCAAACAGAAAAAAATCAAATTGTTAAATCAAGAATTGGACAAGGTTACTTCAGAAGAAGTTTAATTCAAAACTGTGGTTATTGTCCAATGACATTGATTGATGACACAAGACTTTTAACAGCAAGTCATATTAAACCTTGGAGAGATTGCACAAATGAAGAGAGATTGAATGTAAATAATGGCATATTATTAACACCAACTTTTGATAGATTATTTGACAAAGGGTACATTTCATTTAGAAATGATAAATCGTTAATAATATCATCTTTAATTTCAGAGAACAACCTGCAACGATTAGGAATCACTGAAAATATGGAAATTGAACATTTACCAGTTGCTGGAAGAGAGGTTTTCTTGGAGTATCATCGTGATGTAATCCTTCAAAATTAAAAAACACTGTGCCCAACAACGTATATAAAAAATAGCGGTTTAATCGCTTAATCGAAACAAAATGAATAAATTAGAGGTCAGTTATAAGCCGAAAAGTTAGTGCTTTAAATCCGCTACTTTTCATATACAATACGTTAAAAAACAAAAAACTATGACAACAACAAAACCATCAGCAGGATATTGGGTATTAACCATCTTTTGCATTTTATGGAACATTATGGGTGTTTTATCTTTTTTCGGACACACTTTTATTACCGAAGAAGCCATAGCCTTATTACCAGAAAACGAGCAAGCACTTTATGGAGAATACCCTATGTGGGTAACCATAATTTTTGCAGTTGCTGTATTTACTGGATTTTTAGGTTCTATTGGTTTAGCTGCAAAAAAGAAATGGGCAAAATTGATGTTTGCAATTTCTTTAGGAGCAATTATCCCACAAATGGCACACAATGTATTTTTTACAAGCTCAATTGAGGTTTACGGCTTAGTTCAAGCTTGTTTAATGCCAGTTTTAGTTGTTGTTTTTGGTGTTTGGTTTTTGCTGTTTGCAAAATCTGCAAACAAAAAAGGAATATTAAACTAATAAATTCGTTAACTCAACAAAATCAGTAACACTTAATTGCTCTGGTCGTTTGGTAAGCATTTCGTTTTCTTTATTGGTTTCGCTTAACAAACTTTTAAGTGATTTACGCAACATTTTTCTCCGTTGATTAAATGCCATTTTTACAATTTGCTTAAAGCGTTTTTCATCACAACCCAAGTTGTCTTTATTGTTTCTGATTAAACGTATTACCCCCGACTTTACTTTTGGTGGAGGGTCAAAAACATCCTCATCAACTGTAAACAAATATTCTACATCATAAAACGCTTGTAGCAATACACTTGTTATTCCATATATTTTTGAGCCTGGTTCGGCAGCTACTCTTTCAGCTACTTCTTTCTGAAACATTCCAACCACCTCGGGTATTTGGTTTTTAAAATCCAACACCTTAAACAATATTTGGGTTGAGATGTTATAAGGAAAATTACCAATAACAGCAAAAGCTTCGTTCTTAGCAATGTCATTCAAATCCATCTTCAAAAAATCACCATAAATAATTTGCCCTTTTAGTTGGGAATATTTTTCAGCTAAATAACCTATCGATTCTTTATCAATATCTACCGGAAAGGTTTTATAATTTGGATTTTCAATTAAAAACTGTGTTAACACACCCATACCAGGACCAACCTCTAAAACAGTATTATAATTAGCAGTTAAAGTTAAAGCATCAACAATGTCTTTAGCTATCCCTAAATCTGTTAAAAAGTGTTGTCCTAAATGCTTTTTTGCTTTTACTTTTTGCAATATTTACAAAGTTTTATTGTTTATTTGATGTCTTTTCGAGCGGAGTCGAGAAATCTTATAATTAACAAAGGTAAATATTAAGGGGTTAATGCGAAGTTTTTATTTTTTTATTCTTTTTTTGTGGGGCAGTATTTCTATTGCTCAATCCGTAGAGCAAATGGCTAAAATTTCTCCAAATTACATTGAAGAATATGACATAAACGGCTTGTTACCTCATCAAATTTTTATTAAAACACCTTTTGCTAAACCCATTATTTTAAATCCCGAACAAGAAAAACAACTTAAAGAAAAAGTAGTTTTAAAAATAGAATTGATTTATACCAAATTCAGAACCTCTCCAACATTTAACCAAATACAACTAAACCAAAACCGATTAAAAGAATTAAAAAAAGTAGCTCCACAATTATTTGAAAATCCACTTTGGGAATATGAATTAATTAGTCAAACCAATGGCGATTCAAGAGCATATTGTAACAATATGTTTCATGGTTTTGTAATAACTTTTCGTCCAAATTCTGATAAAAACACCCTAAAACAAGAAGGCGATTACTTAACAAGCTTGGTAACTACAATGCTAAAAAACGATAGTATAAAAAATGATACTACACCTAAAAAATTTCACATTCGTACCCATTATGATATGAGTATTGGTTATGTGCACGATACCATTTGGTATGTTGATACTGTGCGACCACCTCAACCGCCCGATTTTTTTTACAACCATTCATTATATAAAGACTCTACGGTTTTAAATGTGTTTGATAGAAATAAGGAATGGAAAAATTTTGTTGTAGTAACTGATGTAACAGGGAGTATGTCGCCTTACTCGGCACAAGTTTTTGTTTGGCTAAAAGCACAAGCCGAAAATAAAAAAGCCCAATATTTTGTTTTTTTTAACGATGGTGATGAAAAAGATTCTCACAAGAAAAAACCTTTAGACACCAAAGGAATTTATGTAACAGAAAACAAAAGCATTGATGCTGTTACTAAAACTGCTGTAAAATGTATGGAACGTGGTGATGGTGGTGGAGAAAATATGGAAAATGATGTTGAAGCAATTATTGAAGGAATAAAATATTATCCTAAAGCCGATGCTGTTATTTTAATTGCCGACAATATGGAGGCTATGCGAGATTACAAATACATCGATAAAATAAAAAAACCCGTTATTGTTATTTTATGCGGAACCAAAGGCAGAATTAATGTGCAATATTTAGATTTGGCTCGACAAACCAAAGGAAGTGTTCATACATCAAAATCTGACATCACTAATTTACAAGATTTTAAAAACGGTCAAAATTTTATGCTCGATGATAAAGAATATACTTTCGAAAACGGTAAATTTCATTCGGTTTATGAGCAGTTTAAATATCAAAACAAGAGTATTAGGTAGCTCTTATTAAGAATTATTCTAAATAATAAAAATTAAGAAGTTTAACCTTGCTCAAAATTTCACAATAGCTACATTTGTGTAATTAACAGATTCTTATAAAATACACACCATTATGAGTAAAGGATTTTCAAAATCTTCAGTGGGAAGAAAAGTTTTAATGGCTCTTTCAGGGTTTTTCTTAATGTTCTTTTTGTTGCAACACCTTTTAATTAATATGTTATCAGTAATAAATGCTGATAGCTTTAATGAGGTTTCAGAATTTATGGGAACAAACCCATTAGTACAATATGCACTACAACCAGTATTGTTTTTCGGTATTATATTTCATTTAATTATGGGTATTTATTTAGACCTAAAAAACAAAGCTGCTCGTCCTATAAAGTATGCTATGAACAAACCAGGAGAAAATGCTTCTTGGATGAGTAGAAACATGGTTATTACTGGAATAATGATTTTATTATTTGTTGGTTTACATATGGTACACTTCTTTTTTCCAACAATAAATGCACACTACATTACACACGAACATTTAGATAGCTACAAAATGGTAGCAGAAAAAATGGCTAACCCTGTTTATTTTGGTATTTACATTGTTGCTTTTATCTTTTTAGCTTTACACTTAATGCACGGGTTTCAATCAGCTTTTCAGTCGGTTGGGTTTAACCACAACAAATACACTCCAACAATAAAAAAATTAAGTTATTTATATGCAATTATAGTTCCTTTAGGATATATAGTTGTTGCTGTTTATCATTTTGTAAGTGCTTGCTGTTGTGCAAGTTCTTGTTCTTTATAAAATTAAGGTATGTCAAAATTAGATTCTAAAATACCAGAAGGTCCAATTAAAGATAAATGGACGAATCATAAAAACAACATTAATGTTGTTAACCCTGCCAACAAAAGACACATTGATGTTATTGTTGTTGGAACTGGTTTAGCTGGTGGTGCTGCCGCAGCTTCTTTAGCAGAAATGGGTTATGCAGTTAAAGCATTTGCTTATCAAGATTCTCCGCGTAGAGCACACTCTATTGCTGCACAAGGTGGAATTAATGCTGCAAAAAACTACCAAAACGATGGTGACTCTACTTACCGTTTATTTTACGATACGGTTAAAGGTGGTGATTACCGAGCTAGAGAAGCAAACGTTTATCGTTTAGCAGAAGTATCAGGAAATATTATTGACCAGTGTGTTGCTCAAGGAGTTCCTTTTGCAAGAGAGTATGGTGGTTTATTAGACAACCGTTCTTTTGGTGGGGTTTTAGTTTCTAGAACATTTTATGCTAAAGGACAAACAGGTCAGCAATTATTATTAGGAGCTTACTCTGCAATGAACAGACAAATTGGTAAGGGTAAAATTACCATGTATAACCGTCATGAAATGATGGATTTGGTTGTTGTTGATGGAAAAGCTAGAGGAATTATTGCTCGTAATATGATTACTGGAGAAATAGAAAAACATTCTGCTCACGCTGTTGTAATTGCTTCTGGTGGTTACGGAAATGTTTTCTTTTTATCTACCAACGCAATGGGCTCTAACGCAAGTGCTGCATGGAAAATCCATAAAAAAGGAGCTTACTTTGCAAATCCTTGTTACACTCAAATTCATCCAACCTGTGTTCCAAGATCTGGAGACCACCAATCTAAATTGACTTTAATGTCGGAATCATTAAGAAATGATGGTAGAATTTGGGTACCTAAAAACATGGATGATGTAATGGCTATTCGTGAAGGAAGAAAAAAGCCAACAGATTTAAGTGAAGACGAAAGAGATTATTATTTAGAAAGAAGATATCCTGCTTTCGGAAACTTAGTGCCAAGAGATGTAGCATCTCGTGCAGCTAAAGAAAGATGTGATGCTGGTTATGGTGTTAATGCAACTGGCGAAGCTGTTTATCTAGATTTTAAATCTGCAATACACCGTTATGGAAATGAAAAAGCACACGTTTTAGGTATTCACAATCCAAGCGAAGCAAAAATTATAGAATTAGGAGAGGCTGTTGTTGAAGAAAAATACGGTAACCTTTTCCAAATGTATGAGAAGATTGTTGATGAAAACCCATACAAAACACCAATGATGATTTACCCTGCGGTACATTACACCATGGGAGGTATTTGGGTTGATTACAACTTAATGACATCTATTCCTGGTTGCTATGCTGCTGGAGAAGCTAACTTCTCTGATCATGGAGCAAACAGACTAGGAGCTTCTGCATTAATGCAAGGTTTAGCTGATGGATATTTTGTGTTACCTTACACTATTGGTGATTATTTAGCCGATGACATTAGAACTGGAAAAATCTCTACAGACTCTCCAGAGTTTAATGCCGCAGAAAAAGAGGTAAAAGATAGATTAGAAAAGCTAATTAACATTAAAGGAACAAAATCTGTGGATTACTTTCATAAGAAATTAGGAAAAGTAATGTGGGACAAAGTTGGTATGGCAAGAAATGCACAAGGTTTAACTGAAGCAATGGACGAGATAAAAGCTATACGTGAAGAATTTTGGAAAGACGTTCGTATTCCAGGAGGAATGAATGAGCTAAACCCAGAATTAGAAAAAGCTGGAAGAGTGGCTGACTTTTTAGAATTAGGAGAGCTATTCGCGAAAGATGCTTTAAACAGAAATGAATCTTGTGGTGGTCACTTTAGAGAAGAATCTGTTGAGTTAGAAGGAGAACAAAAAGGTGAAGCAAAAAGAGATGATAAAAACTTTGCTTATGTTGCTGCTTGGGAATACACTGGAGACCCAAGAGAAGCAATAATGCATAAAGAAGAATTAACTTTTAACGATATTGAACTGAAACAGCGTTCGTATAAATAATTTAGCAGTTGTTTAATGTAGCAATATAACAATTGTTACATTTCTTAATTGCTTCAATTTTTAAATTGAAAAAATGGATTTAACACTAAAAGTTTGGCGTCAAAAAGATGCACAGTCAAAAGGTAAATTAGAAACTTACCCTATTAAGGATATTTCAGAGCATTCTTCTTTTTTAGAAATGTTAGATGTATTAAACGAGCAATTAATTAATGATGGTCAAGAGCCTGTTGCTTTCGATCATGATTGTAGAGAAGGTATTTGTGGGATGTGTTCGTTATACATTAATGGAGAAGCTCATGGTCCTGATAGAAAAGTAACCACTTGTCAGTTGCACATGCGTATGTTTAATGATGGTGATACGATTTATATTGAGCCATTTAGATCAAAAGCATTTCCTGTATTAAAAGATTTGATTGTTGATAGAGGTTCTTTTGAAAGAATACAACAAGCTGGTGGTTTTATATCGGTAAACACTTCTGGAAACACACAAGATGCAAATGCGTTGCCTATTGCTAAGCCAATGGCTGATAAAGCTATGGATGCAGCAACTTGTATTGGTTGTGGTGCTTGTGTTGCAACTTGTAAAAATTCTTCAGCAATGTTATTTGTTGCTGCTAAAGTTTCTCAATATTCTTACTTACCACAAGGACAGGTTGAAAGAAAAGAGCGTGTGTTAAATATGGTTGACCAAATGGATAAAGAAGGTTTTGGTAATTGTACTAATACTGGAGCTTGTGAGGTTGAATGTCCTAAAGGAATTTCTTTAGAGTTTATTGCTCGTATGAATAGAGAATATTTAGGTGCTTCGATTAAGTCGGAAAAGTAATAAAGCATAAATTTTTCTAAAAGCCTATTTGGAAAATTCCAAATAGGCTTTTTTATTTTCCATAACTTCGTTTTATGAAAAGAACATTAATATTAGGGGCAAACCCAAACCCAGATAGGTATGCTTACAAAGCTACCTTGGCTTTAGCAAGCAATAATCACCCTGTTTTTCCTGTAGGATTAAGAGAAGGAGAAATTGGTGGGCACAAAATATTAACCAACACTCCAATAATTGAAAACATTGATACTGTTACGCTTTATGTGGGGGCAAAAAACCAAGCTACTTATTATGATTATATCATAAACCAAATAAAACCCAAACGAATAATTTTTAATCCAGGCACAGAAAACCTTGAGCTAGAACAAATGGCAAAAGCAAAAGGAATAGCAACAGAAGTTGCTTGTACACTGGTGCTGCTATCAATTAAAAAATATTAGTTATTTTTATCCATCACTAAACTTAATACTATGTATTTATCACGCTCATTAAAAATTATCACAACCACTTTTTTATGTTTAACCATAACCACATCTTTTGCTCAAAAAAAGAAAAAGAAAGGTACTCCTCCAGCACCTAAAAAAGAAAAGACAGCTGTAAAAAAGATTGCTGAAGTAACCAAAAAGTGTAAAAAAATTGATGGGTTATTTCCTATATACCAAGATACCACCAATGGTTCTTTAAAAATGGTAGTTACCAAAGAGCAGCTAGGAAAAGAATATATTTACTTTAGTCAGATTGCTGATGGAGTTGTTGAGGCTTGGGCGTTTAGAGGTTCTTACCGTGGTTCTACGGTTTTTAAAATAGAGAAATACTATAATAAAATAGAGTTTGTAAAACAAAATACTTCTTATTACTTCGATCCTAACAACGAAATATCTAAAGCTTCAAATGCCAATATTAGTGAGGGTGTAATAGCAAGCTTAAAAGTTGAAGGGCAAGATTCTCCTGATGGGCCTTATTTAATAAATGCAGATGCGTTGTTTTTAAAAGAAATATTTTCTCAAATAAAACCACCTCGTTTTCCTAAGCAATCTCCTATGGCTTTTACTTTAGGAAACTTAGATAAAACCAAAACTAAAACATTAGGGATTAGAAATTACCCTAAAAATACTGACTTAGCTATACAGTATGTTTACTCTAAACCCTCTGTTTTAAATAAAGGTTCTGAAGCTGTTACTGATGGAAGAAACGTAAGTATTAAAGTTTATCACAGCTTAATAGAAATGCCCGAAAATAACTACAAACCACTTTTAGAAGATCCTCGTGTAGGATATTTTACGACTCAAGTTACTGATTTAACATCTAAAGAAGTTGTTCCTTACAGAGATTTAGTTCACCGTTGGCATTTAGAGAAAAAAAATCCAGAATTAGCTATTTCAGATCCTGTTGAACCTATTGTTTGGTGGATGGAAAATACTACACCAAAAGAGCTTAGGCCAATTATTAAAGCTGCTGGGGAACAGTGGAATTTAGCTTTTGAAAAGGCAGGATTTAAAAATGCTGTCGTAATAAAACAACAACCTGATGATGCTGATTGGGATGCAGGAGATATTCGTTATAATGTGCTAAGATGGACTTCTTCTCCATACCCACCTTTTGGCGGTTATGGACCAAGTTTTGTAAACCCAAGAACTGGTCAAATTTTAGGTGCTGATATTATGTTAGAGTATGTTGCTTTAACCAACCGCTTAAAAACTGAAAAATTATTTGAAAAGGCTGGTTTAGAGCTTTTAGAAGGCAACGAACACAATCATTTTGCTACCGACCCTCATTTTTGTAATGCAGCTGAATATGGGCAGTTAAACAACATGTTTGGAAAAACAAGCTTAATGGCTTTGGGCGAATCTAAAATGGAAGAAAGTAAAATGATTAATGAATATCTATACTATTTAATATTGCATGAAATGGGACACACCCTAGGGTTAAACCACAACATGAAATCTAGTCAATTACACAGTTTGGCAGATATTCACAATGAAGAAAAAACAAAACAAATTGGTTTAATTGGTTCTGTTATGGACTACCCATCTGTTAATATTGCTTTAGATAGAAAAAAACAAGGGCAATACTGGTCAACAAAACCAGGTCCTTACGATTTTTGGGCTATTCAATTTGCTTATCAACCACGAAAAACAAAAGAAGAAACTGATAGGCTTTTGGCTAAATCTACTATGCCGGCTCTTACTTTTGGTAACGATGCAGATGATATGAGAGCCCCAGGGAAAGCAATAGATCCAAGAGTAAATGTTGGTGATTTAACAAGTGATGCTATTGAATATGCTATTGAAAGAATAGAATTAAGCAAAAAGGTTGCTAATGGAATTTTGGCTCGTTATCAAGAAGAAAACAAAGGAGAAACTTATCAAGTTGCTCGTACAGCATACCTAACACTAACCAACCAGCAAGCTCGTGCAGCAACTGTTTTATCTCGATATGTTGGAGGTGTTTATGTAGATAGGGCTTTTATTGGACAAGAGGGAGGAACAAAACCTCTTATTCCTGTAGAGTTAGAAAAACAAAAGCAGGCAATGGATGCGTTAAGCAAATATGTTTTTGCTCCTGATGCTTTTGCTGCTCCAAATGAACTGTATAACTATCTACAAAAACAACGTAGAGGTTTTAATTTAGGAAGAACACCTGAGGATCCAAAAATCCATGCAAGAACAATGAACATTCAACAAATAACATTGATGCATCTGTTACACTACAACACACTACAAAGAATTAATGATAGTGAGCTTTATGGAAACAAGTATAGCTTATCTACTATGATGACAGATTTAAACAACTCTATTTTTAAAGCAGATATTAGTGGAAATGTAAACACATTCCGTCAAAACCTACAATTAACATATACAAAAATGCTAATTGGAATGGTTGCTGGACCTAAAAGCAAAATGTATCAACCGGTGGTTAAATCAATGGCTTTATACAATTTAAAATCGATAAGCCGAATGGTTTCTGCTAAAACAGGAAACATTAGCACAAAAGCACACAAAGAACATTTAAGCACGTTAATCAGTAATGCTTTAAAGGAAATAAAATAAATGGATAAAACCGTTTTAATTACAGGAGCAACTGCTGGTTTTGGAGAGGCTGCTGCAAAAATTTTTGCTAAAAATAATTATCGCTTAATTCTTACAGGAAGAAGAAAAGAGCGTTTAGAAAAATTAGAAAAAGAATTTGACCCAAATGTATTAACTCTTTGTTTTGATGTTAGAAACAAAGAAGAGGTTTCTCAAGCTTTCTCTTCTCTTCCAGAAGAATGGAAAAACATTGATGTGTTGGTTAACAATGCTGGTTTGGCAAGCGGTTTAGATAAAATTCAAGGTGGCTGTATTGAAGATTGGGATAAAATGATTGACACCAATGTTAAGGGCTTATTGTATGTTAGCAATGCTATTATTCCTTTAATGAAAGCACAAGGCTTTGGACACATCATAAATATTGGCTCTACCGCAGGAAAAGAGGTTTATGAAAAGGGCAATGTGTATTGTGCAAGCAAGCATGCCGTAGATGCTATTTCGAAAGGGATGCGTATAGATTTGCTTGAATACAGTATAAAGGTATCTCAAATATGCCCCGGAGCAGCAGAAACAGAATTTTCAGAAGTTCGTTTTCATCAAGATAAAGAAAAGGCTAAAGCTGCTTATAATGGTTACATCCCAATGACAGCAGAAGATGTTGCTGAGATTATTTATTATATAACTACGCTTCCGCCCAACCTATGCATAAACGATTTAGTGGTTACTTCTTTGGCACAAGCTAATAGTTTTTACATAAACAGAAGCTAAACCAATTTATACAGTTTTCCTGGTAAAGACTTTACTATTCCTTCAAATTCTAATTCTAATAGTAAAGAGGTGGTTTTGCTCATCGGTTTTTTAGCCAATAAAGAAATTTCATCAACACTCATTTTATCTTTATGCTGTAAAATAGTGGTTAACTGTTTTTGTTCTTCTGATAGCTCAACAAAAAGATTGGTTTGAAGTGTTTTTGGTTTTTCTTCAGCTTGCCAATTCATAATGTATTCAATATCTTTTACCGATTGAATAAGAGCGGCTTTGTTCGTTTTTATTAGCCAATTACAACCTTCTGATTGGCTATCAGTTAATTTCCCTGGTAAAGCAAAAACATCTCTATTATAACCATTGGCTAAGCCAGCAGTAATTAACGACCCCCCTTTTTTACTCGACTCTACAACAATGGTTAAGTCTGAAAGCCCAGCAACAATTCTGTTTCTTTTCGGAAAATTTTCTCTGTCGGGATTTGTTCTGCTTTTAAAATCAGATGCCAAACCGCCAAGTTCTAACATTTGCTTAGCAACATTTTTATGTTGTGCAGGATAAAGCCTATCCAGCCCATGAGCCAAAACACCAACTGTTGAGAGTTTGTTTTTAATTGCAGCTTTATGTGCTGCAACATCAATTCCATAAGCCAATCCACTAATAATTAGCGGGTTGTGTTTAGCAAGGTCGGTTACTATTTTTTCACAAAATTCTTTGCCGTACTCAGTGGCTTTTCGCGTACCTACAATGCTTACTACTTTTTGCGAATTAAAATCTATGTTGCCTTTGGTATATAGTAAAATAGGACCATCCTCACAATGAACCAAACGCTTAGGATAATTATCATTTAAATAAAATAAAGGAACAATGTCGTTGTCTTGAATGTATTTTAGTTCTTCTTCAGCAATGTTTAATGCTTCGGTTTTGTGTTCAATTATAGATTTTGCATAAACACTTCCTATGCCTGGCACTTTTTCTAACAAGCTTTTTTTGTCTTTAAAAACTTGCTCCGAACTACCACAATAAGCGATTAATTTCTTGGCTGTTACATCTCCTATATTTGGAATTGAAGTAAGAGCAATATGATAAAGTAGTTGTTCGTTCATAGTTTTTTAATACCTTAGTCAAAAGTATTAATTTTGATACTTAAAACATATTTTTACACACCCCTTACCCCTCTTTTTAGAGGGGAAATTTTAAAAGATGAATATTTTAGGTGTAATTCCTTCACGATATGGCTCAACTCGTTTTCCAGGGAAACCGTTAATTGATATTGATGGCAAAACCATGATACAGCGAGTTTACGAACAGGCAAAAAAATCAACAAGCCTTAACAGGGTTGTTGTAGCAACAGATGATGAGCGTATTTTTAATGAGGTAAAACGCTTTGGCGGAGATGTGGTAATGACTGCTTCTTCTCACGAAAGTGGAACAGAACGATGTAATGAGGTGCTAGAAAAAATGTCTGAAAATTTTGATGTTGTAGTAAATATTCAAGGCGATGAACCCTTTATTAATCCCAAGCAAATAGATCAATTATGTGTTTGTTTTGAGGATAAAAATACTGACATCGCAACATTGGTTAAAGAAATAAAAGATAACGAAGAGCTGTTTAACCCTAATCGCCCAAAGGTTGATATTGACGAAAATAATTTTGCCAAAATGTTTAGTAGAGAAACCATTCCTGCTATAGAAAGTATTGCTAAAGAAGAATGGTTAAGCCACCAAAAATATTATAAACACATTGGCATTTATGGATATAGAGCTGATGTGTTACAAGAAATTTGCAAATTAGTGCCTAGCCCATTAGAAATAAAAGAACGATTAGAGCAGTTGCGATGGCTAGAAAACAATTATAAAATTAAAGTTGCCCAAACCTCTTTTGAGGCTATAGCAATTGATTCACCCGAAGATTTGAAAAAAATCACTTTTTAGTAGGGCTAGTTTTTCTTATTTTTATACTTTCGTTTTCCCGAAAATTTTATGGCTTTAGAAACCTACATATCAGAACTTCTTTATAAGCACGATTGTGTTATTATTCCTGCTTTGGGTGGTTTTGTTGCCAATTATCAACCAGCAAAAATTAACGACTTACAAAACACCTTTTATCCGCCATCAAAAAGCATTTCGTTTAATAAAAATTTGGTTAATAATGATGGTTTATTGGCCAACCATATTGCTCAAAAAGAAAGTGTTAGCTACCCTAATGCTTGCAAACGAATGGAACAAGAAGTTGCAGGAATTAATGTTAGTTTAAAAAACAAAAAACGGGTTGTTTTAAAAGATGTTGGAACTCTTTTTTTAGATGCTGAAAACAGATTACAGTTTGAGCCTGCCGAAAATATTAACTACTTGTTAGATGCTTATGGTTTAACTATTTTCCAAAAACAGCCTATAAAACGAGCTACTTTAGAAGAAAAAATTACCAAAGAGTTTAAAGATAGAACAGCTCCTTTAGTTGCTGTTGCTGAAGAAAAAAAATCGAGCAAAAAATGGATGGTTGCTGCAGCCATTACCATTCCGTTAGCATTTTTTGCTATTTGGATACCTAACAAATATGATTTGGGCACCAACTTAAATTATGCCAATTTAAACCCATTTACGCCTGATGCTAAAGCAGTTTATAGCCCTACAGCTAAAAATAATAATGTTGCTGAAGAAAAAACATCACTAAACATAAAAGAACAAATTGCTTTAGCAAGCGAAGAAGCTTACTACACCGAGGTTAAGCTTGATGATGTAAGTATGGTTGTTAGGTTAAAAGAAAAACCTATTGCAGAAGCTGTTTCTACTTATGTCGCAACAAGCAAACAAAGCTTACATTACCACATTGTTGGTGGGTGTTTTGGCAGCAAGATTAATGCAAAAAAAATGGTAAGACGCCTTAAAAAAGAAGGCTTTGAGGCTAGTATTATTGGTAAGCGAAAAGGCTTATGGACGGTTAGTTATAGCAGCTTTGCTACTAGAAAAGAAGCTGTACAGTTTTTAAGCGAAGCTAAAAGCCATAACGATAAGGCTTGGGTTCTTAACTATTAAATTCTTTTTCTATTTTATCAGCCAAAAAGCTAGAAAGTTTTAGGTAAGATTCTTTGGTCCAACCTGCAACATGTGGGCTTAATATTACATTTTCTGCTTGGGCTAAATATTGAAAACCCTCTGGTAGTTCTTCTTTGTCTATCGTTTCAAACGATTTGGTTTCATACTCTAACACATCCAAACAAGCTCCTAAGACTTTTTTAGTTTTTAATGCTTTTACTAAGCCTTGTAAACAAACATTGTTGCCTCTTGCTGTGTTAATTAAATAAAATGGCTTTTCAAATTGATTGATAAACTGCTCATTTACATAATAATGCGTTTCTGCTGATAGTGGTAAGTGTATGCTTAAAATGTCGGTTTGTTTAAAAAGGTTTTCTAAATCTATTTCTGTAACTATATCAGAAGAAAAGCCCGTTTTGTATTTGTCGTAAGCTATTACTTTACAATCAAACCCTTGTAGTTTTTTAGCTAAAGCACTACCCATGTTTCCATAACCAACAATACCAACTGTTTTTCCTGCAAGCTCTAAACCCCTATTTCCTTCTCTATCCCAAATACCTTTTCTTACCTCAGCATCTCCTTTTTTTAGTTGATTAAACAACATTAATAACATTCCTATGGCGTGTTCTCCAACCGCATCCATATTTCCTTCGGGAGAATTAAAAACCTTTATCCCTTTTTTTTCTGCGTAAGCAACATTTATGTTTTCTAAACCTGCTCCTGAACGAGCAATAAATTTTAGGTGGTTTGCTTTATTTAAAAATGTTTCGTCTATCGGAAAGCGGCTTCGGATTATTAAGCCAAAATAATCGTTTATTGTTTGTTCTATTGTTAGTTTATCAGATTGGTAATCGTGTTCACAAACAAAACCCAAAGCGGTTAATCGTTCTTCTAAAATAGGATGAACAGTATCTACAAAAAGAACTTTTTTCATTTATACAGCATACATTAAATACCCAATAAAAAGGTATAAGAATAAACCAAAAACATCGTTAACGGTGGTTATAAATGGTCCTGTTGCTAAGGCTGGGTCTATTTTGTATTTATCTAACATTAGGGGTACTAATGTTCCGAAAATTGCAGCAAAAACTATTACAGAAAATAAAGATGTACTAACAATTATACTTAGCGTAAAAGAATCTCCAAAAAAGAAATTGTAACAAAAAATTAGTATTCCTAATACCAAACCGTTGATTAAACCAACCACTAATTCTTTAAAAAGTTTTTTCCAAATACCATCTAAACCTAAAGTGTTATTAGCCAAACCTTGCACCACAATTGCCGAAGATTGTACCCCAACATTACCTGCCATTGCAGCAATTAGCGGAATAAAAAATGCCATTTCGGGATGTATTTGTATTTGTCCTTCGTAAGCTTCAATAACTTGTGCTCCTAAAATTCCTCCAAACAAACCTATTAACAACCATGGCAATCTTGCTCTGGTTAATACCCAGGCACTGTCCGAAGATTCTACGTTTTCAGAAATACCCGATGCCATCTGATAATCTTTATCTGCTTCTTCTCGCATAAAATCTACCACATCATCAATGGTAATTCTTCCTAACAGCCTCCCTATTTCATCTATAACTGGTATAACAACCAAGTCGTACTTATCCATTCGTTGAGCAACCTCTTCTCCTTGTGCATCAACTTTTATTAAAATAACCTCATCGTTGTAAATGTCTTTTACCTTTTTGTTGTCTGGTGCTAGCAATAATTTTTTTAATGAAATTCTGCCTTGTAAAATATCATTATCATCAACCACATAAACAGTGTACATTTTTTCAACTTCTTCCGATTGTGCTCTAATTTCTTTAATACATGTAGCAACATCCCACTCTATCTTAACTTTTACCAGTTCTTTTGCCATTAATCCTCCGGCAGTATCTTCATCATAATGTAACAAGTCTATGATATCACTTGCATGTTCAATGTCTTCTATATGAGAAATTACTTCGTCTTGTTGTTCTTCAGAAAGCTCCCCAATTACATCGGCAGCATCATCCGTATCAAGGTTTTCAATAATTTTTTCAGCAATATCTTCTGATGATATTTCTTTTAAAAAACGCTCTCTAACATCTTCATCAAGCTCTACTAAAGCATCTGCTCCTAATTCATCAGGCAATAAAGCATAAAAAGCTTTAGCTTCTTCGGTAGATTGTTCGTCTAAAATTTCGGCAATATCAACAGCATGGAGTCCGTCAATAAACTCCATAACCTTAGCAGGATCATTGTTTTTAACAATGTTGTTAAGGTTTTCTAAAAATTCTTTGGTTAATTCAAATTGCACTTTGCTTAGTTTTAAACCTTGCAAAGCTACAAAATTATTATTGTGATAGGTTTAACAGCTTATTTTAGCAACTCTAGCTTCGTGTCTTCCTCCTTCAAAATCAGTTGTTATAAAAATGTCTATACATTCTAAAGCTAAATCTTCAGAAATGTATCTGGCTGGTAAAGCAATAATATTTGCATTGTTATGTAAACGAGCCATCTCTGCAATGTCTTTTTGCCAACATAAAGCTGATCTAATTTCTTGGTGTTTGTTGGCAGTCATATTAATACCATTTCCACTTCCACAAATTAAAATTCCTAATTCTACTTCTTTATTAGTAACTGCATTTGCAACAGGGTGTGCATAATCTGGATAATCGGCTCTATCATCATTAAAAGGACCAAAATCTTTTACCTCTATTCCTTTGTTTTCAAGGTGTTTAACAACTTTTGTTTTTAAATCATATCCTGCATGATCGCTGCCAATAGCTAATTTTTTTACTTCCATTTTTAATATTTTAAGGTTATAAACACCATTGTTAATTACATTTTTAAAGTACTGTAAATTAAGGGTATAAAATTAACCATATTAGTGTTGATAAATACTTTCTAATTTTATAAAAAATAAAAAATAACATTAGGTTTATTCAAATAAAAAAGTAACCGAAACTTAATATCATTTAACCTAACTTTTTACTTCTTTTTAAAATGTGTTTTATTCACATAATAATATTACAATATGTTAATTTAAAGTTTGTTTACTTATTAAAAATTAAGGTTGTTAACCTTTGGTTAATAAAAAGTTTAAATAATAGTTTTTCAGCTAATTATAATTTTACAATTTGTTAATTTGTAAGTATAAGTTTTAATAAATAACAAAAGCAAGAAAACAAATTATTAATTTTAAACTGTTTTAACAGCATAATAGTAATAGTAGATTTCTTTTATAAAAATTTTGAAAAATATTATATATATATATAAGTGTTCATTTCTTTTTTTGATAATTTTTTTCATTTCAAACAAATTTCTTGCTCAAGAAAAATTAAAAGACGGACATCAAAAATTTTATTATTCAAACGGACAGGTTTCTAGTGAAGGTACAATTAAAAATGGTTTTCCTGAAGGTTATTGGATTTCGTATTATCCAAATGGTATTATAAAATCTGAAGGAAATAGGAAAAATGGAATACTAGATAGTACCTGGATTTTTTATAGTGAACTAGGAAATTTACAATCAAAAATTAATTACAAATCGGGTAAAAAAAATGGTTTAACTAGTTATTATAGTGATAGTTGTAATGTTATTAAAGAAGAGTATCTTGAAAATGATATAAAACAAAATTTTACTACTATTTATTTTGATGTTAAAGGCAAAAAAAAGAAAGAAGAAATTCCTTTTGTTGATAATGTAAAACAAGGTAAAGGGTATGAATATGCAAAAGAAGATAGCCGTATAATTTCTATTATAATTTATAAAAAAGGTACCCTAATGGGGAGAGAAAAAATTAATAGAAAAGACAGATTTAACAATAAATATGGTACTTGGAAAAAGTTTTATGATAATGGAAAATTAAAAGAAGAATCGCGTTATAAAAACGATTTATTAAATGGTTATTTAAAAGAATATGATAAAAAAGGATTGTTAGTAAATGCAACTTTATATGTTGATGGTGTTGCCCAAACTTATGCCGAAGAAATATCTAGCTTAGATATTAGAAAAAAATATTACGATGATGGAACAGTAAAAATGGAAGGTATTTATGATGTAATTGGAAAGGAAAATGGCACTTTTAAATATTTTGATAAAAAAGGAAAAATAGAAAAAACAGAAATATACAGTCATGGAATTTTAATAGCTGTTGGATTAATAGATAAGGAAGGATTGCGACAAGGATATTGGGAAGAGTATTATATAGAACCAGAAGGACAATTAAAATCGAAAGGAAAATACAAAGACGGTAAAAAAATAGATGAATGGCAGTATTTTTTTGCTAACAATAAATTACAACAAATAGGAAAATATTTAAAAGAAGAAAAACCAACAGGTTTATGGAAATGGTATTACGAAAGTGGACAATTATTACGAGAAGAAAACTTTAGAAAAGGTTTAGAAGATGGAATGATGTACGAGTATTTAGAAGATGGAACCATTATAACAGAAGGAGAATTTATTGATGGTTTAAAAGAAGGAGAATGGTTATATAAACATGGAGATCATAAAGAAATAGGAAGTTATAGAGATGGACAAAAATCGGGAGTTTGGAAATATTATTACTTAACCAATGAAAACATAAATTTTGAAGGGAATTTTATTGATGGTGAGCCTGATGGAAAACATAAATATTATTATGATAATGGAAAATTGCAACGAGAAGAAATTTATACAATGGGTATAAAAAAAGATAATTGGAGGTATTATAATGAATTAGGAGAATTGAATTTAACTATTTACTTTAGAGACGGAAAAGAATATAAAATTGATGGAACAAAATTAATAGACAAGAAAAAGTAAGGTGGATTACTCAAAAAAATCAAAAGAAGAATTAATTGCAGAAATAAAGCTTTTAAAAAATCAAGAAGCTAATATTTCATCAGTTTTATATAACATTAAAGAAATGTTTTATAAGGTTTCTTTTGATAAAAAGGGAAATAAAGTAATAGACTATATAAGCCCACAAGTTGAAAATGTACTAGGCTTTACTACTGAAGAATATATTAATAATCAAAAGAAAATATTCGAACACTTTCATCCAAAAGAAATAGATGGTTTAATTAAAGAAACCAGAAAAATTGATAAATCTAAAAAAGAGTGGAATTATACCTATCGTTTTTATCATAAAATTAAAAAGGAGTATGTATGGATTGATGAAACCATTGTTCCTTTATTTGATAAAATAGGAAAAAAAATAGGTTTATTAGGTACTGCTAAAGATGTTACTGATACTAAAAAACAAGAAAATCAGCTTTCTTTTATTTTAGAAAATTTAGAAGAGTGCATCTACAATGTAAAATTTGAAAAAAATAAAAAAAGATTAAATTATATCAGTAATAAAATTGAAAAAATAACTGGTTTAACAGCTGAAGAATTTCAAAAAGAAGGTAAAACAGGTAAACTTATAAAAAGAATACATCCTGATGATGTTGATATGATTAATAAACACATTGAAGAAGGATTATATGAGAAAAAGAAAAATCAAATAAATACCATATTTAGGTTTAAACCTAAAGGAAAAAAAGAGTATTTATGGATAGAAGAATCTGTTTATTCTATTTATAATAATGAAGGAGAAATACTAGAAACAACAACTGTTTTAAGGGATATAACTAAACAAAAAGAAATTGAAAATAGATTAATAATATCTGAAAGCAGTTATAAAAATATATTTAATGATAGCTCTGATTTAATTTATATACAAAAACCAACAGGCGAATTTATAGATGTAAATAAAACTGTTTTACTTAAATATGGATATAAAAAATCTGAAATAATTGGTAAAACACCCGATTTTTTAGCTGCTAAAGAAGGAAATAATTTTGAAGAAGTAATTAATAAAATAAATTTAGCTTGGCAAGGTAAAAAACAAACATTTGAATTTTACGGTAAAACAAAAAAAGGTAAAATTTTTATTAAAGATGTTATTGTTAAAAAAGGAAATTATTTTGGAGAAGAAGTAATAATAGCTACAGCTAGAGATATTACAGAAAGTAAAAATTTAGAAAAACAACTTATTGAAAGTGAAGAAAAATATAAAACATTTTCAAATTTAAGTAACGAAATAGTAGTAATACATGATAAAGGAATAGTAAAAGAAATTAATAATGCTATATACAAAACACTAGGTTATAAGCCTAAAGAGTTAATAGGTAAATCAATAATAAAATTAGCAACAAAAGAATCAGCAGAGTTAGTAAAGAAAAATATAGCTAATAATTATAAAAAGATATATGAAGTAGAAGGTTATCATAAAAATGGAGAAAAAAAATATTTTGAAGTAGTAGGAAAAAATATAAACTGGAAAGGAGAAAAATTACGAGCAGCAACATTACTAGATATTACTGATAGAAAAACATTTGAACTTCACTTAAAAGAAAGTGAAGGAAAATATCGTAATATTTTTACTAAAAATTTAGCAGGAGTTTACATTACTGAAAATGGAAAAATTATTGAATGTAATAACTCTTTTGCAAAAATATTTGGATATAAATCAAGGGTTCAATTAATAGGAAAAAGTGCTTTAGATTTATATTATAGTAAATCAGATAGAGCAAAATACATTAAAGAATTAAACAAAAAAGGTTCATTAACAAATTACCGAATAAGACATAAAAAAGCTGATGGATCTGAATTATGGATACTAACAAATGTTTCTAAAAAAGAGAATAGAATAGAAGGAACATTAATTAGTATTACAGATGAAGTTAAGCAAGAAGAATTAAGTAAAGAAAAATTAAGAGCTCAATTAGCAGAAGAAAACAATAAAAAATTACAAAAAGAAATAGGCGAAAAGGAAAAAGCTGAAGGACAATTAATAGAAAACCAAAAATATACCAACAGTATAATAGACAATTCTTTAGATGTTATATGTGCTTCCGATATGAATGGAAATATAATAGAATTTAATAAGGCTGGATTATCAATATTTGGTTATGATAATAATGAAATTAAAAAGAAAAAAGCACAAACATTATATGCTAATAAAAAAGATTTTATAAGAGTAAGCAAACAATTAAAAGCTAATGGTACATTTATAGGAGAAGTAAATAATATTAGAAAAAACGGAGAAATATTTACTTCTTTTTTATCAGCATCTTTACTTTACGATCAACAAGGAAATGAAATAGGCTCTATGGGAATATCAAGAGATATTACAGAACTTAAAGAAGCTGAAAATCAACTTATAGAAAGCGAAGAAAAGTATAGAGATTTATTCGAAAATGCTACTGATTTAATAAAAAGTGTTGATATAAAAGGAAATATAGTTTATGTAAATAATGCTTGGAAAAATAAACTAGGATATACAGATGAAGAAATAGAAAACAAAAATATTTTTGAATTTATTCATCCAGACTGTCAAGGAAAATGTGAACAAATTTTTTCTAATATAATTAAAAACAAACCTAACAAAACAAAAAAAGTATCATACGAATTAAAAACAAAAAAAGGCAATAAAATAATAGTAGAAGGAAATGTTAGCTTGCGTTATAAAGATGGAAAACCAGAGTCTACCAGAGCAATATTAAGAGATGTTACAGACGAAATATGGGATAAAACACTGCAAAATGTTTACAACAATATCACTAAAATTATTTCTGAAAAAATAGATGCAGAAAAAATATATGAAGGTATAAGGTTAGAATTAGGTAAAGTAATGAATACAGATGTTTTTATTATTTCGTATGCTAAAAATAAAGAAACAGTAAGTTTTCCTTATTACTATGATAATATTTATAAAAAAGGAAGGGTTTTTAAAGAAGAGAGATTTAAAGGAAAAGGATTAAATGAATACTTTTTAAAAAGAAAAAAAAGCAAAATATTAAGAACAAAAGAGCTTGATAAATTAAAAAAGAACGGAGAATGTAAATTATCAGGAAAATCATGCAAAACTTTTATTGGTGTTCCTTTAAAAATTAAAAACAAAACAATTGGTGTTGTTTCAGTACAATCTTATACCAATGAAAATGAATATGATAATAAAACAATCCAAATATTAGAATTTATATCTGGAGCATTAGCATTAGCTGTTCAGAAAAAATTTGATGAAGAAAAAATCAAAGAACAAACAGCTAAACTTAGAGCAATAATAGAAAGCAGTTCACACTTATTTTGGACTTATGAAAAAGATAAAGGACTAACCACTTTTAACCAAAATTATTCAGATGCTATTTTTGATTTGTATGGAAAAAGACCAAACTTAGTACAAGGAGAAAAGGTTCGTCCTCAAAATTCTCCAAAAGAATTATATTCTTTTTGGGATGAAAAATACAAAGAAGCTCTTACCGGAAAAAAAGTAGAATTTATTACATCTAGAACCAATAAAAAGGGAACAAGAATAATAAGAGATGTTTTTTTAAATCCAATTTTTGATGAAAACAATAATGTTTCAGAAGTATCAGGGATAGCTCATGATATAACAGAAAAAACAATAGCAGAAGAACAACTAAAAGAATCATTAAAAGAAAAAGAAATCTTACTAAAAGAAGTTCACCACCGAGTTAAAAATAACTTACAGGTAATTTCTAGTATTCTAAACCTCCAATCCTCTTATGTAAAAGAAGAAAGCACCCTAAATATTTTAAAAGAAAGTCAAAACAGAATTAAGTCAATGGCTTTTATTCATGAGAGTTTATACCAAACTAACGACTTCTCTCAAATTAACTTTTCAGAGTACGTTATCAGTTTATCACAAAATTTAGTACATTCATACGAGGTTTTTGATAACTTTGTAAACTTAAAACTGCAAGTAAAGGATGTTTCGTTAAATCTCGACCAATCAATACCTTGCGGTTTATTAATTAACGAATTAATATCAAATGCACTAAAATATGCGTTTCCTAACAACAAAAAAGGAACCATAACAATTGCGTTGGCTGAAAAAGATAACAAGGTTTATCTAAATGTAAAAGATAATGGTGTTGGGCTTCCTAACAACATTGATTACAGAGATACAGATTCGTTAGGTTTGCAGTTGGTAATGACACTAACCGAACAACTTGACGGAACAATTGAACTTGACAATACAAAAGGAGCTAACTACTCCATAACATTTAAAAAAGACTAAAAATGTCGAAAAACAACATACTAGTAGTCGAAGATGAAGCAATCGTTTCAAAAGACATCCAACAAAGCTTAAAAAAATTAGGGTATAACATTGTTGGGGCATCTGCAACAGGCGAAAAAGCAATAGAATTAGCAAACGAGCATAAACCAGATTTAGTTTTAATGGACATTATGCTTAAAGGAGAGATGAGCGGGATTGATACAGCCGAAAAAATTAAAGAAACACTTAATATTCCTGTAATTTACTTAACAGCTTATGCTGATGAAAATACATTAAGCAAAGCAAAAGTTACCGAGCCTTACGGATATATTATAAAACCATTTAAAGAAATAGACCTACATACATCTATAGAAATGGCTCTTTACAAGCACTCTAAAGAAAGAGAGGTTATTAAAGAAAGAGATTTTTTATATGCTTTAGTTGAAGGAAAAGAAGACGAAGGAGTAATTTTTGTTAAATCAAACTCAAGGTTAGTAAAAGTTAAAACAGCAGATATTTTATTTGTTGAAGCACTAAAAGATTATGTGGTAATTAATACACCAGAAGCAAAATATACCATTCATTCAACAATGAAAGACATTCAACGAAAATTACCTCAAAAAGATTTTCAAAGAATACACCGTTCTTACATTGTTAGGTTAGATAAAATTATTGCTATTGAACAACCAAATGTGGTTATTGAAGGCGGAAAAAAACTATTACCAATAGGAGGTTCGTACAAAGACGAACTTTTTTCAAGAATAAATTTAGTGTAGATAAACTAAAAATGAAAATATATTGAAAGAGGTTGCTAAATTAGCAGCCTCTTTTTATATACAAATGTTATGAGTGCTTTAGGAAGACATATTTTGGTTGAATTTTTTGGTTGTTCTTCAGAAATATTAAACCAAGTTTCTACCATAGAAACAGGAATGGTTGATGCTGCAGAAAAAGCAGGAGCAACAGTTATTAATTCAACATTTCATCATTTTTCTCCTTATGGAGTTTCGGGTGTAGTGGTAATACAAGAAAGCCACTTGGCAATACACACTTGGCCCGAATACCAATATGCTGCAGTAGATTTATTTACCTGTGGCGATTCGGTAAACCCTTGGGTAAGTTTCGATTTTTTAAAAGAAGTGTTTAAAGCACAAAACTATTCGGCATTAGAAATGCGTAGAGGCTCTGTTGACCAATTAGAAAGGGTTGATTTTGATTTGTCTTCGATGAGAGAACAAGCGTCTGAACGCAAAAACCCCGAAAAATATACCCGCAATGTTTGGTTTACCGATAAAGACGAAAACCAAGCACTATCATTAAGATATACAGGAGAAGTATTATTCAGAAAGCAATCTCCCTATCAAAAAGTATCGGTTTTAGAAACCACTTCTTACGGTAAAATGCTGGCATTAGACAATATGGTAATGTGTACCGAAAAAGACGAATCGCACTACCACGAAATGATTGCACACCCAACAATATTAGCACACAAAAATGTTAAAAATGTATTGGTTATTGGTGGTGGTGATGGAGGAACTGTTCGAGAGGTTTTAAAACACCAAAACATTGAAAAAGTAACAATGGTTGAGATTGACGAAGAAGTAATTAATGCTTGTAAAGAGCATTTACCAACCATTTCTTCAGAATTAAACAACCCAAAATTAAACTTGTTAATAGAAGACGGAATAAAATTCGTTGCAGAAGCACAGCCCAACAGTTACGATTTAATAATTGTTGATGGTTCCGATCCTGTTGGACCAGCTGAAGGATTGTTTACCAACGAGTTTTACCAAAACTGCTATAATGCGTTAAATGATAACGGTGTTTTAGTAGCACAAGGAGAATCGCCTATGTTTAACAGTAAAGTTTTTGTTGAGCTAAACCATTGCTTAAAATCTATTTTTAATGCCAACAAAGTTGATACGTTATTGTTTTATGTTCCAACCTACCCTACAGGAATGTGGAGTTTTCAAATTGCAGCTAAAGGAAGTGTTAATGTAAAAGAGGGTTTAGATAATGATGCTGACGAATTTATAGCAAATAATAAATTAAACTACTACAACAAAAACATTCATCAAGCAGCATTTGCTTTACCTAACTTTGTTGAAAAACTTTTAGCACAATAAAAATGTTTAACCCAAACGACACAGGAATTAAAAACGGAAATATTTTTGGTTTCCCTTATGCTTTTGAAGAAAGCGAAATAGTTGTTGTTCCTGTTTGTTCAGATATTACTTGTTCTTACGGAAAAGGAACAGCCTTTGCCCCTCAAAAAATACTAGAAGAATCAACCCAATTAGACTTTTATAGTCCGTATATAAAAAACGCTTGGGAGCAAAAAGTATTTATGTTACCCATAAACGAACAATTACTTGCTATTAACAACAAAATAGGAGCAAAAGCAACACATCTAATACAAAAACAAGAAGCAGGCATAAGCTTTACGGAAGAAGATAATTTTATACTAAAAGAAGTAAATATTTTTTGTGAGCAACAAACCGAAAACATTAAAAACCTTTGTTTAGAGCTATTAAACAACAACAAAACCCCAATTGTTTTGGGTGGCGACCACAACTCTCCTTTGGGTTTAATACAAGCATTAGCAGAAAAATACGATGATTTTGGTATTTTACAAATAGATGCTCACGCAGACCTTAGAGACACTTACGAAGGATTTTCTGACTCACACGCATCAATTATGTTTAACGCTCTTAAACGGCCTCAAATTAGCAAACTGGTGCAAGTTGGAGTAAGAGATATTTGTCAAGATGAGGTTGATTTAATAAATGGCTCAAACAACCGTATTAAAACTTTTTTTGATTGGGATTTAAAAGCAGCACAACATCAAGGAAAAACATGGCAACAACAATGCGATGAAATTGTAGCAGAACTACCACAAAATATTTATATAAGCTTTGATATAGACGGCTTAGACCCAAAACTTTGTCCCAACACAGGAACACCTGTACCAGGAGGGTTAGAATTTGAACAAGCCACTTATTTGTTAAACCAGTTAACCGAAAAAGGCAAAAAAATTATTGGTGCCGATTTGTGTGAGGTTGGTAACCATCAATGGGATGCGAATGTTGGTGCTAGAGTGCTTTATTTATTAAGCACGTTAGTTTTTAAATTAAAAGGATAATTTTTTTAGGAAAAACAAGAAGAACCAAGACTTGTTATTTGCAATATTTAGCCAAATATTTAATTGCACCAGAATATCCCATCGAGTATGCTTTTTTTAAATCTCCACAAGCATTATTTGTTTGCTTTAGTTTTAAGTAAGAAACACCCCTAAAATAAATATAGTTAGAAACAGCAGGGGCTTTTTTGATTAATTGACTCAATGTTTCTATTGCACCGTCATAGTCTTTAAGGTAATATTTACTTACAGCAATGTTATACATACTATTGTTAATGCTAAAAGAAACACTATCTTTTATGTAGGATATAGAGGAAGAGTAGTTTTTTATGGCTTTTTTATAGTTTTTGTTATGAAAAAAAATGTTGCCTGCCATATTGTGGTAGTCAGACTGATTAGGTTTAAGAACAATAGTTAAGTTAATATATTTTATAGCACTGTCATATTTTTGTAACTCATAATAAGAGCTTGCCAAACCATAAGAGTATTCTGCTTTTTTTGGCGCTAATTCTAGGGCACGTCTAAAATTTATTGAAGCAGAACGATAGTCTTTTTTTGTAAAATCTTTTCTTGCGTTGTTATAAAAATCAACAGCATCATTGTGTTTTTGAACACTTATTGTTGTTTGTAATCGAGCCCCTCCGATTAAACAAAGTAAGGTAATTATAAGGCAAACAACTTTCATAGATCCCTAAGGGTGTTTAATTTTTTTGTTAAAACATTAGAATAAACAAAGTTAACTTATTTTTGCCTTTAATGAGGCAAAGCCAAAATATCTGTTTTTTTAATACCACTCCTTTTTGGGGCGGTGGCGAAAAATGGCACTTCGAAGCTGCTGTAATGTGTTCAGAAACAAAACACAAGACTTTTTTTGTGGCTCATGCCGAAGGAGAATTGGCAAAAAAGCTGCTTCCCTACTCCATTAAACAAAAGCACCTGTTGGTTAATAACCGTAGTTTTTTAAACCCTTTTAAAGTAGTAGAACTGGTGCGTTTCTTTAAACAAAACCAAATAGACACAGTTATTTTTAATAGTCCTAAAGATTTAAAATTAGGCGGAAAAGCAGCAAAAAAAGCTAGGGTAAAAAACATTGTTTACCGAAGAGGGATTGCTGTTGAGGTTAAGAAAAAACCACTTAATGAAAAACTGTTTAACGATGTGGTTACGCACTTTATATTTAATTCTAAAGCTACAAAAACATTAGTAGAGAAAAACTTTAAACCCATAATTGACACCAAAAAAACAACCATAATCTATAATGCCATTGAGTTTTTACCCATTACCCAACATTCAACACCCAACACCCCACTAGTTATCGGTAATGCAGGAAGGCTGGTAGAACAAAAAGCGCAACATTTTTTAATTGAAATAGCAGAAAAACTAAAGGAAAACAACATTAAGTTTAAAATTAAAATAGCGGGCGAAGGGCCTCTTCACAAAGAACTTTCACAAAAAATAAAAGAGAAAAACTTAACCGAACAAATTGAACTATTAGGCTTTGTTGAAGATATGCAAAGCTTTATGCAAAGCATCGATATTTTTGTTTCTACAGCTCTTTGGGAAGGTTTTGGTTTTGTATTGGCAGAAGCAATGGCACAACAAAAACCTGTTTTAGCTTTTAATCTTAGCAGCAATCCAGAATTAGTTAAAAACGAAGAAAATGGATTTTTAATAGAGCCTAAAAATACCACTCAGTTTGCCGAAAAATTAGAGTTGTTAATTACCAATGATGAACTTAGAAAAACAATGGGTAAAAACGCTTATCAGTTTGCTAAAACCAACTTCGAAAAGCAGCAGCAATTCCAAAAATTAATGGATTTTATAGCTGTTTAGCATCTAAACAGTAGTATTTCGTAAAAATATCCGAACTTTATAGGTTAGCAACAAGGTTTTGTTGTCACCCTGAGCGGAGTCGAAGGGCAACAACACTAAAAGTTTTGCGTTACAAACACAAATGAACAATAACTACCAAATATTAATCAGCAAGCTAGATGCTTTTATTCGGAAGTACTATAAAAATAGGCTTTTAAGAGGTGGTATTTATAGCTTGGGCTTGTTGTTGTTGGCATTTATTGTTTTCACAACACTTGAGTATTTTGGGCAATTTGACATAACAGGAAGAACCGTTCTGTTTTATAGTTTCTTGTCTATAACTATTTATTTATTAGCTAATTATGTGGTTGTTCCGTTGTTAAAACTGTATCGTTTTGGCAAGGTTATAAATCATAATCAAGCTGCAGAAATTATTGGTAATCATTTTGACGAAGTAAAAGATAAGTTGTTAAATGTATTGCAATTAGAGCATTTGGCAACAAAACAAAACAATCAATTGCTGTTGGCAAGCATCGACCAAAAGTCTATGGAATTAAAACCTGTTCCTTTTACCAATGCGGTTAATTTATCAGAAAACAAAAAGCACCTTAAATACCTTTTAATTCCGCTTTTACTTATTGTTGGAATCTCTATTACAACCCCTAAAATTTTTACCGAAGGAACCGACAGGTTAGTAAACCACAACACCTATATTGCTCCTATAGCTCCATTTAAAATGGAGATAACAAATAGTAGCTTATCGGTTTTAAAAAACAAAGATTTTAATTTAGAGGTAGCAATTTTTGGAAACCAATTGCCAGATAAAATTTATATAGAAAGCAACGGTAACAAAATTCCGCTTAGTAAAACCGACAAAAGAAACTATTCTTACACGTTTAAGAATGTGCAAAAAAACAACAATTTTAAACTTTATGCTTCGGGGTTTTATTCACAAGAACACGAACTTAAAGTAATACCCAACCCAATTTTAACTAGTTTTTCGGTAAAAATCGATTATCCAAAATATCTAGGAAAACCGGCAGAAACTCTAAACAATGTTGGCGATTTAATTCTGCCAGAAGGCACACAAATTAAATGGAACATTAAAACCGAAGATGCTGATTTTTTAAACTTTATGTTGGGGGATAGTTTATACCAGCTAAAGCCCGCCAACCAACAAGTTTCGTTTACAAAAAAAGCGACTCAAAATTTAGGGTATGCTTTTGTTCCTGCCAACAAATATGTAAAAAGTGGCGATACGGTTTTGTATTCTCTTCAAGTAATTCCCGACAAATTTCCAACAATTGGAGTAACCGAAAAAAGAGACTCTACCAACAACAATCGTTTATATTTTAGAGGAGAAATTAGTGATGATTATGGTTTTTCGGCACTAAAATTCTATTATCAAATAACTACAGAAATAGATTCTTTGCCCCAACGAAACAAACTTCAATCGCAAGCAATAGTTTTTAATGGCAACACCACCATTGATGAGTTTTTTCATTTTTGGAATTTAGAAGAATTAAACATTTTACCAGGAGACGAAATAAGCTATTATTTTGAGGTTTGGGACAACGATGGCATAAATGGTCGTAAATCAGCAAAAAGTGCGGTAAAAACTTTTAAATCTAAATCTATTGACGAAAGAAATGCCGAAACATCAAAAAGCAATAATGACATTAAAAATAATTTTTCGGAGAGCATCAGCGAAGCAAAGCAAATACAAAAAGATTTAGAAGAGCTTAAAAAGAAGTTATCGGAAAAGAAAGAAATAGGTTGGGAAGAAAAACAAAAACTTAAAGATTTACTCGAAAAACAAAAAGAGCTAGAGAAAAAAGTTAATGAAATTAAAAATCAAAATCAGCAAAACAATCAACAGCAAAACGAATACAAAAAGTATAGCCAAGAGGTATTGGAAAAGCAACAGCAACTTGAAAAACTGTTTGATGAGCTAATGACCGATGAGATGAAAGAAATGATGGAAAAGCTCCAAGAGATGATGGATAAGATGAATAAAAATATGTTGGAAAATGAGTTGGATAAAATGGAAATGTCTAACGAAGATTTAGAAAAAGAATTGGATCGATCGTTAGAACTTTTTAAGCAAATGGAGTTTGAACAAAAGCTAGATGAGGTTAAAAACAAATTAGATGATTTAGCAGAAAAACAAGAAAACCTTTCGGAAGATACTAAAGACAAAAAGGAAAGCAACGAAAACTTAAACCAAAAACAAGAAGAACTAAATAAGGAGTTTGATAAGCTTAAAAAAGAGTTGGACGAGTTGAATAAAATGGATAAAGAATTGGAGCGTCCGAATGGAATGGAAGAAACCAAAGAGGAGCAAGAAAGCATTTCTGAAGACATGAAAAACAGTTCGGATCAGCTGCAAAAAAACAAGAACAAAAAGTCTTCAGAATCTCAAAAAAGTGCAGCCGAAAAAATGCAGCAGATGTCGCAACAAATGGCAGCAATGCAGCAACAAGCACAAAATCAGGGAGAAGATATGGAGTCATTACGCCAGCTCTTAGATAACTTGGTTCATTTATCTTTTGAGCAAGAAGACTTAATGGAAAACTATAAAAAGATAAACCGAAAAAGTCCAGAATATGTTAAAATAACCCAAAAACAAAAAAAGCTTAAAGATGATGCTAAGATGATAGAAGATTCACTTTTTGCGTTAAGCAAAAGAGTGGTTCAATTGGAATCTACCATCAATAAAGAAATAAGTTTGATTAATAACTATATGGATAAAACGATAAGCTTTATGGCAGAAAGGCAAACTCCTATGGCGGCTTCTAGCCAGCAGTTTGTAATGACTTCTATAAATAATTTAGCTTTGCTATTTGATGAAGCGTTACAGCAAATGCAACAACAAGCTCAACAAAAACCAGGAGAGGGAAGCTGTAACAAACCAGGCGGAAATGGAAAACCAAAACCCGGGATGGCAGGCATAAAAAAAATGCAGCAGCAATTAAGTAAACAGCTCGAACAAATGAAAAAGATGATGGAAGAAGGAAAGAAACCCGGAAAAGGAAAAAAGCCTGGAGAAAAGAAAGGAGAAGGGCAAGGTAACGGACAAGGAAATGGCGGGATGAGTGAAAAACTAGCAAAAATGGCTGCTGAACAAGCAAAAATTAGAGAGGCTTTAAATGAGATGAGAAAAGAAGGTGGTGGAGCAGGTTTAAACGGAATGTCAAAATTAATGGAGCAAAACGAAACAGATATTGTAAACAAACGTATTACACAAGAAACCATTAACCGACAACAGGAAATTTTAACAAGGCTATTGGAGTCGGAAAAGGCAGAAAAGGAAAGAGAGTGGGATGATAAAAGAGAATCGAAAGAAGGTTTGGATAAAGAGAAAAACAATCCAGAATTGTTTTTCGATTATATTAATAACAAAGAGCAAGAGGTGGATTTAATTAAAACAACTCCACCAAACTTAAATAGTTTTTATAAGAAAAAAGTAACACAATATTTTCAAAACATTAATCAATGACTCAAGAAACCATCATTCAAAAATTTGAATTATTTTCTGAACTAGAAAGTCTAACACAGTTGGAAAAACATGTTGACGATTTATGTGAACAGTTTTCGGTGTGTGAAGATGATTATGGTAACATTTTAATTGCAATTACTGAAGCGGTAAACAACGCAATTACACACGGAAATAAATTAGATGCTACTAAAAAAGTATTATTAGCTATTGCAGGAAACTCGGAGGAGCTTGAGTTTGTTGTTGAAGATGAAGGTGCAGGTTTTGATGTTGCCACTGTTCCTGATCCAACATTGCCCGAAAATATTGAAAAATTGAGCGGTAGAGGAATCTTTTTAATGCGAAACTTAGCAGACGATATTTCTTTTGAAAACAAGGGCACAAAAATAAAGTTAAAATTCTCTATATCAGTCAATTAGTGGTTTTTTCTTCTAGCATTTCTTTTCATTCAGAAGACATTTCTTTTGAGTTAATCACCCAACAAAAAGTGTTGGGTTGGATTCAACAAACCATCCAAAACGAGAACAAAAAATTGGGCGAAATTTCTTATGTTTTTTGTTCGGACGAATATCTTTATAAAATAAATTTAGAGCATCTTAATCACGATACTTATACCGACATCATTACTTTTAATTATTGTGAAGAAGATGTTTTAAGTGCAGATATTTTTATAAGTATAGATAGGGTTAAAGACAATGCAAAAACCTATAATGTTGCTTTTGAAACAGAGCTTCATCGTGTAATAATTCATGGAATTTTACACTTGGTTGGGTATAATGATAAGTCTGACGAACAACAAAACGAGATGACCTCTAAGGAAGATTTTTATTTATCTTTGCGAAAATTCTAAGTAATTGTTCCACGTGAAACATATTTAAAATGAACAAACAATACGATGTAATAGTTGTAGGTGGGGGGCATGCTGGTTGTGAAGCTGCTGCTGCTGCTGCCAACATGGGCTCAAGCACCCTGTTAATTACCATGAACATGGACACTATAGCTCAAATGAGCTGTAACCCTGCAATGGGTGGTGTTGCTAAAGGACAAATTGTAAGAGAAATAGATGCTTTAGGTGGCTATTCAGGGATTATTAGCGATAAAAGTGCGATACAATTTAAAATGTTGAATAGGTCTAAAGGACCAGCAATGTGGAGCCCAAGAACACAAAACGACAGAATGTTGTTTTCTAAAGAGTGGCGTTTGGCACTAGAAAAAACAGAAGGACTTGATTTTTGGCAAGATATGGTTAATGATATTTTAGTTGAAAATGGCAAATGTGTTGGTGTAAAAACTCAAATAGGAGTTGAGTTTAAAGCAAAATCTGTAATACTAACTAATGGCACGTTTTTAAACGGATTAATACATATAGGGGAAAAGCAATTTGGGGGAGGAAGAGCTGGGGCTAGACCATCGGTTGGATTAACAGAAAAATTGCAAAATTTAGGTTTTGAAAGCGGAAGAATGAAAACAGGAACACCGCCAAGAGTTGATGCCCGTAGTTTAGATTTTTCTAAAATGGAAGAACAACCTGGAGATGAAAACCCGAGTTCATTTTCTTATTTAAACACTTCCAAATTAGAAAATCAAAGGAGTTGTTTTATAGCTTATACCAACCCAACAGTTCATGAGGTTTTACAAACAGGTTTTGAAAAATCGCCTATGTTTCAGGGGCGAATTCAAGGCTTAGGACCAAGGTATTGCCCTTCTATTGAAGATAAAATTGTTCGTTTTTCTGAAAGAGAAAGACACCAACTTTTTGTAGAGCCCGAAGGGTGGAATACCGTAGAAATTTATTTGAATGGCTTTTCTACCTCTTTACCAGAAGATGTTCAATATGAAGCAATGCAATTAATACCTGGGTTTGAAAAAGCCAAAATGTTTAGGCCGGGTTATGCTATAGAATATGATTTTTTCCAACCTACACAGCTTAAAAATACATTAGAAACCAAGTTGGTTGAGGGCTTATATTTTGCTGGTCAAATTAATGGAACAACAGGTTATGAAGAAGCAGCAGGGCAGGGTTTAATGGCGGGTGTAAATGCTCATTTAAAAAACAATGATAAAGATCCTTTTGTGTTGAAAAGGGATGAAGCTTATATAGGTGTTTTAATAGATGATTTAATTACTAAAGGAACAACAGAACCTTATCGTATGTTTACCTCTCGTGCTGAATATAGAATTTTATTAAGACAAGATAACGCAGATGTTCGTTTAACGCATTTGGGTTATAATTTAGGTTTAGCTTCAGAAGAAAGGTTAGAAAAAGTTAGGGTCAAGAAAAATAATATCGATACCATAATTAAAAGTTTTGCTCAAACAAGTTTAATTCCAGAAGAGGTAAACCCTTATTTAGAAACACAAAAATCATCTCCAATAAAACAAAAAGTTAAGGCAGCTTCGGTAATAACTCGACCAAATATTACAATTAATGAGTTAGGTGGGCACAACCAAAAACTAACGGAAACATTAAAACCTTATTCTGAAGAAGAAATAGAAAGTGCTGAAATTTTGATGAAATATGACGGTTATATTAAAAGAGAAAAAGATGTAGCTGAGAAAATTATGCGTCTAGAAAACATTAAGATTTATGATGATATTGATTATTCTAAACTAAGCTCATTATCTGCTGAAGCTGTAGAAAAACTTACGAAAGTAAAACCAAAAACTGTTGGGCAAGCTTCTCGAATTAGTGGAATTTCTCCATCTGACATTTCTGTTTTAATGGTTTATCATGGAAGATAATTTTTAAATTGTTTCACGTGGAACAAAAACACCAAACAATATGTTTTATGTTTTTAAACCTTAAAAAAGCAATAAGAAAGCAAAATCATTTGCAAACATAGATTCTTACCTTTTAAAACGTTTTTTTAGCCGATTTAAGAGCAAAACAACCCTCGTTAGTGTTGTCCTCCAAAAAACTAGAGAAAGCTGATTTAAAGCAGTGTTTTTAACTTGTTGATTTTCAATAACTTAATGTTTTTGGTGATGAAAAAGATTTTTTTGATGCAAAAAACAAGGGTGGAAGAAAAGAAGAGGAAGAAGAACCTTTAAAAATGTGTTTATTTGTAATCTAAAAATTAAGCAATATGAAATTGTCAATTTTAATTCCTGCTTACAATGAAGCAAACACTATTCATTTAATTTTGGATAAGGTTAGAGATGTAAAATTAGATGGCGGAGTTACTAAAGAAATAATAATTGTTAATGATTTTTCTACAGATGACACGGTAAAAAAAGTAGAAGAGTACATGGCTAAAAACCCAGAAATGCCAATGAGCATTTTTTCTCAAGAAAAAAACAAGGGAAAAGGGGCGGCAATTCATAAAGCTATAGAGTTGGCTACAGGCGATTATTTAATTGTTCAAGATGCCGATTTAGAATATGACCCAGAAGAATATAATTTATTGTTAAAACCAATTTTATCTGGTTTTGCAGATGTAGTATATGGTTCGCGCTTTTTAGGCGGAAACCCTCATCGTATTTTGTTTTATTGGCATTCTATTGGTAACAAGTTTTTAACTTCATTATCGAATATGTTTACCAATCTTAACCTAACAGATATGGAAACTTGTTACAAGTTAATAAGGTCGGACATTGCTAAAAGCTTAAAACTAAAAGAGCAGCGTTTTGGTTTTGAACCAGAGCTTACCGCAAAACTATCTCGTGTACCAAAAATTAGAATTTACGAAGTAGGTATTTCGTATTATGGGAGAACATTTGAAGAAGGAAAAAAAATAGGGTGGAAAGATGGTTTTAGAGCTATTTATTGTATTTTGAAATACAATTTGTTCTCAAAATAATATCAGATGATATTTAGTAGCACCTTATTCTTACTATATTTTTTACCCGTATTTTTAATTGTTTACCACCTTGTTCCTACCGTTTTAAAAAATTGGGTTTTACTTTTTGCTAGTTTGTTTTTTTATGCTTGGGGAGCACCAAAATTTATTTTTGTAGTTGTAGGTTCTGTAATAGTAGATTACTATATCGTTAATATGATGTACAAATCTCCTGAAGAAAAAAAAAGAAAGGGGTTATTATTTTTATCAATAGTGATTAATTTAGGGTTGTTACTTTATTTTAAGTATGCCAATTTTTTTGTAGAAAACCTTAACCAAGTACTGTTAAGTTTTGGGGCTAAAGACATTAATTGGACAGCAGTAGTTTTACCAATAGGAATTTCTTTTTATACTTTTCAAACACTTACTTATTCTATTGATGTTTATAGAGGAGTACATAAACCTCTTAAAAATCCAATTCAATATTTGGTTTATATAATGCTATTTCCTCAAATGATAGCTGGACCCATTGTTCGGTTTAATGAAATAGCTGACCAAATAACAAACAGAAAACATTTAGAAACAATAGACAATAAGTTGTTGGGAATGTTTCGTTTTGGGATAGGTTTGGCAAAAAAAGTTTTAATTGCAAATGTTATGGGCGTAGAAGCTGACCGTGTTTTTGGCTTGGCTGAAGGAGATTTAACAACACCAATTGCATGGGTGGGAATTGTTGCATACACTTTTCAAATTTATTATGATTTTTCAGGGTACTCAGATATGGCTATAGGTTTAGGAAGGGTTATAGGATTTAAATTTCCAGAGAACTTTGACAATCCATATATATCACAAAGCATTACAGAGTTTTGGAGAAGGTGGCATATTACTCTAGGAGCTTTTATGAGAGATTATTTATACATTCCTTTAGGAGGGAATAGGGTTAAAACTAAATCACGGTTGTTTTTTAATTTATGGTTAGTTTTTATCTTATCTGGATTGTGGCATGGGGCTGCTTGGAACTTTGTTTTATGGGGAGCTTTCCATGGTGCTTTTTTAATATTAGATAGGTTATTTTTATTAAAAGTGTTCAAAACCATAGGGAAATATTCAAGTGTTTTAATAACCTTTATTATAACTATGGTTGGTTGGGTTTTGTTTCGGTCAGAAAGTATAGATCAAGCAATATTTTTTACACAAAAATTGTTTGCTTTTGATTTAAAACCCATAGAAACAGCGTTAGACAATGAGTTTATAACAATTTTAATAGTTGCGATATTTTTTGCCTTCATTACAATTAGCAAGTGGGGTTTAAAAATAGAGCAAAAGGTGTTTTTTAGTAAGGAATATACTCTTAAAGGCTATATTTTTATGACATTAGTTTTGTTAGTCTTGCTTTATGTTTCTATAATTACAATAGTAGCATCAGGCTTTAACCCATTTATTTATTTTAGGTTTTAATAATGCAAAGCCAAACACAACATAAAATAAAAAAAGCACTTTTCACAGTAATAGTTTTGCTATTAATGTTACCCCTAATTCAGCATTATTTTAAAATTGCAAAACAACCAAAACTAAAAGGGACATTTGTAAAAGCACCTAGACCTAAAAATAAAAAATGGCTTAACACTTCTTATCAAGAAGCGTATGAAAAATATTATAATGACACTATTGGCTTTAGAACATTGTTTGTAAGGCAATACAATCAAATACAATACAGCTTGTTTAATAAAATTCATGCTAAAGATGTTGAGATAGGCAAAAACAATTATTTGTTTGAAGGAGGATACATTAGAGATTATATGGGTTATAATTTTGTAGGTAAAACAACAATAGAGAATAAAATTAAAGGGTTAAAACTTATACAAGAAAAACTGAAACAACACAATACAGAGTTTTTAGTTGTTTTAGCCCCAGGAAAGGCTTCTTTTTTCCCAGAATACTTACCTGAAAAATATGATACTAATAAACGGACACTTTCTAATTATCAATATTATTCAGACCAATGTGAAAAGCAAGGGTTAAATCATATAGATATGAATAAGTATTTTAAAGAAATAAAACTAAAAACCAAACACAAACTTTACCCCAAAGGGGGGATACATTGGGGTGAGTATGGTGTTGCTGTAGCTTTTGATACACTTAAAAGTTATATTGAAAATAAAGCAAACATTAAAATGATAGATTTTGATTTTAATGACGTTGTGTATGAGAAAAAAATAAGCGATAAGGACAAGGATTTAAGCAACTTGATGAATCTTTATTTTGAGTATGATTATTATCCTATGCCTAAACCAAAATATAAGTTTAAACATACCCCTAATGAGGTTAAGCCAAGCCTGTTGATTGTTGGTGATAGTTATGGGTCTAGGTTGATTGAGACAACATTAATAGATAGTTTGTTTAATAAGTTTCAGTTATGGTATTATAATAAAGGTATAGAATCTAGAGATTTAAGCAACACTAAACAAGTTAGAGATTTAATTGTAAAAAACGAACTAAAAAAGTATGATGTTGTGGTGTTGCTTTCTACAGAAACTAATTTTTATAAATTTGATTTTGGTTTTACAGAAGGCTACTATAGGGACGAAGTGTTTAAAAAAGATTATGATTATTACTTAAAACGAATAGCCGAAGATAAAGAATGGAATAATCAGCTCATACAAAAGGCTAAACAAACAAACATTCCTTATGACTCTATTTTATCTAAAGAGGCCCGTTTTTGGGCAAATAAGCAAAAAAATTAAGGTTTAAAATCGGGTAAAATAATAGCTTCAAAAATGTTACCTTGTCCAGCGTAAATATCTTTTAAGGATAACTCTAATGTTTCTTTTTTTACAGCTGTTACACGCAGTTTAAAATCTAATTTTGTAAATACATTAGTCCAACCTGTAAACAATTCAAAAGATCCATCAGGCTTGGTAAAAGTGGTATAAACAGAGCCACTAATAGGGTTTTTCAAAGTTACTATTGCATGTTCAATGGGCTCTTGATTTTCATCTAAAACTTTACCGAAAGCTTTTTCATGATCAGGCAAATAATCTATGTTGTAGTACATTTTAGGCATTCCAACACCATCCCAAATACTTGTTTTATATGGCTTATCATTTACAAATTTTTTAAACGGAAGCTTTTCTATAGGGTGTTTTAACCCACCAATAATAGTATCGTTATTGGAGTTTAAATAAAAAGTGTTTTTTCTATTAACCAAACCATAATCGCTAGAAGTACATGTGCCAGAAGTTTGATTGTTGGGGAGCTTTACATCTTGGAAACTCCACCAAGAGTAACCACTAGCACCTGCTGAGCGACATTTGTTTAGAGAGTAAGACATAAAATACAATTGATCAGAATAATTTCCCCACGAAAAGTTTAAAGGTTCACAATTTTCAGCAGTGTTTAAGCCTGTTTCTCCCACAACCCATGGTTTTGTAATGTTTTTTTCTATCCAATAAAGTTTGGCATCAAACCGCTCTAAAATGCTAAGATTTTTAGAGCCATAAGGGTAAATGTGAAAAGATAAAAAATCAACATCCATTAATTCAGGATCCCACTCATACACAATTTTATAATGGCTTAAACCTATACAGGTTAGGTGTTTTGGGGCAACCTTTTTTATTGATTTATTATAGCTTTTAACAAAAGCAGTGGTTTGTTTTTTGGTGTAATTTCCCCTATCAAAATAGATGGGCTCGTTATATAAATCATAGCCAAGCAAAGCTTTTTCATGGGCTAGTTCTTTAGCAACTTTACTATAATAATTGTTAGTATTTTCTGGCTGGTTTTCAACGGCACTTAGTAATAAAATAACCCTCAAATCATTTTCTTCAGCAAGTGAAATGAGCCCTCTCATTAAAGGAACCATTGTTGTTGTAATATTTTTATTGCCAATAGGACTATTTGATATATCTATTTTGGACCATGTATAAAAGCTATTATCATATTCAGTAGCTGTAAACCCCGTTAACCTTATGGTATTAAACCCCAGATCTTTAATGGATGCAAAGTGTGTGCTTATGGTGTTATAATTTTTTAACGAGTCGTTTCCCCAAGGGTGCATATCGTTTGTTTTGCCATAATTTGGGTGGCAGCCAGCTCTAGGAGACACGAAAAACCTAGTTTTATTACTGTCTGTAAAAACATTTACATCAATAGAGTAGTTCATTATCATAGGGTAAAAATCGGTATCCCCATCTTTAAAAACTTTATCATTTAAAGAAATGTAATTATGAAATTTTCCTTCATTATTTAAACCCGAAGGAGTTTCTTTGTTGTTACACGAAAGAATAACCCCCAAACACAATATGTAAGTAAAAAACTTCATTTTTAATCTAAAAATTTTCATCCAAAAATAACAACCTTTTTTTAGTCCATTTTTTTATATAATCAATTTCTTGTTGGTGGGTTTTCCCTAAAAAATGGTTGGGCCAAAAATCTTCAGCCTCTAAAACATCCCACTTTTTAAAGTTGTTGTTTAATGATGGTTCACATTTTTTAACAAGCTCATCAATTGTTTTATTAATGTTTTTATTGGATAAACAACCTTGACGCAAAGTTGTATATCTGTTTTTTAATGTTGTTTTAAATGTGCTATCTTGAAGTAGTTTATGCCAATAAAAAGGCACATATTTATCTACATTATAAACAAAACCCTCTGTTTTATGTCCATCATGATAATTGGCTAAACCAAAAGAAAAATTATAATCCCAGATAGGACCCATATAAAACTTAGGAGTTTCTGCATTTATATCAGGGTTGTACATAAAGGTGCTTAAACGATACCCATCAATATTTCGGCACACTTCGGTAATAATTATATAATCAATAAAGCTGTTAACCTCTATATGGTCTAAGTAATTATCATTTTCAAAAAAATGTTTTTCAAATACATTATATTGCTCTTTAATAAGTTTTAAGGTCTTTTTTTTGAGCTTTCTTTGTTTGGGTTCATACACTCCATAATAACTGTTGTGAGCTGTTGAGTCGTTCGGAAAAGGGGCTTTAATGGTATTTCGATCAACCTCTAAAACATAACCTCCTTTTATACCGTCTTTTTTCTCGGTTAATTTTGGAATGTTGATGTGGTTTTTACCAATTTGTATTTTTTCGGTAAGCACATAAATACCTTGGTAATTATTGTTGATAATAAGCTCAATAAATTCGGATTTTGGTGCATAATTTCCCATTTGGTTGTATAACGAATAAGCCAAAGCATTTCTGATTAAAGATTTATCAGCATACGGTCCATATAACACCCATTTTTTTGCGGAAGACATTCCAAGCAAACTATCTTTTTGACTTAAACTAAAGCTATATGATTTTTTTGCAAAGGTTTGTGAGGTGTTGCCTCTTCTTTCAATTTTTATAGGGTAGCTATTTGTAGAGTCGCTAAGTAGATTAATTTTTTTAGTATTAGCGATAGTTAATAGGGCGTTTGTTTTTGGTTCATCAGGAATTACCTTGTTAAAGGTGTTTATTTTAAATAAAGGAAGCTTAGATGATGAGAATGTAGTTTTAGGCTTGGGAACTTCATAAATATTAGAAAACCCAGAACTTTTACCTTTTACCAAAAAAGTTAAAGGGATGTTGTTGGTTTTAATGGTTTTAAAATCTTGGGTATTATAAATTACTAAAGAAATAATGTTTGGTCCATTTTGTAAAAATGCGTTGGGAATTTCAATTTCTCTATTTCTCCAGTGTTCTTCAATGGTTATCTTGTTTGCATCAGTTGTATTTTTAGGCAGGATTAAATTTTTATTTACATCCATCAAAAATTGATTGTTCATATAAATTTTTGCAGAATATTTCGGGTTAAAAGACAGTTCGCCTTTAACAATATCGTTGATGTTTTTTATGTTAATGGTTACTTGTAATGCAATTGCTGATGAATTTTCGACAGAAAACTCTTCTTTTTTTTGTTCAACATTAAGTTCCTTTAAATCTTCCTGGGTTTTATCTATAAAACCATAATACCAAAATTGATCATTGGTAATTGCCACTGTCCATCTTTCAGAAAAAAAATACCAGTAACCACCACACATTACTGCAACTGCAATAAACAACAGTAAATATTTTATTAGTTTGTTCATTACTAAAACTCAACTGTTTGCCACTTTACCAAAGCTCTATCATTAATTCGGTTAGATTTAAACGTAATGTTTTTGGCTTTGCTGTCAACTTTTTGGTAGCTATATTCATCTAAAACATATCCGTTTGCATTTAGTAATTTAATGGTGGTTTCGTTATTGTTTAATTTATTTAAACCACCAATTGCATAAGTATTGGGATAAAACTTTATAAAATCGTAGTACTTATTAGCAATAAACATTTTACCTAGCCTAGGTAGTTTTGTACCTATAGGAAATACAAATGTTTTTTCTTCGCCATCTTGAATAATTACTATTTTGTATAGTGATAAATCCACAGGAATATTATAGTTGTTTATTATTTCAATATAATCACCAACATTTTCTTTTTTAGATGATTTTATATGAATTTGGGCAAAACTAATAGTAGTTGTATTGTTTCCAAAGGCACCAATATCTTTCCCATCATCACCTTTGTTTTTACAAGGTGAATTTTCTAATAGATGAAAATTGTTTCCGCCAGCATCAACAAACTTAGGGTCTGCCTTAAAGTTGTTTTTTCCAGCCAACACCTTACTATTTACACAGGTGTTGTTTACTTTAATATCAGAATACTCATCAGGGTAAGCGTTTGATTTTTCATTTTTTTCTAAAATAGTATTACTAACAAAACCAAAGCCCCCAACTTTGTAGTCTTCACGTTTTTTATAAGCCCTAATACCATTTATATTTTTAAATAAGGTATTGTTGCTAATATGAGCTACAGAACTGTCTTTTATAGCAATAGCGGTTTTATTTTTTACAATTAAGTTGTTTTTTATTTGGATGTTTTTTAATGATGCACCATATTGCTCGGTACCAATAGAAATAGCTTTATCGATATTGTTAAATAAAAAATTGCCCTCAATTAAAACATTGTTGCAATTATTCAAATCAATCGCATCATCGGGCGAATTAATTACATAGTTGTTTCTGATAATCCCTTTATTTAAACTAATGTATTCAATGGCGTCAGGCACATTATCGTAAGCACAATTTTCGGTGGTAATATTCCCATAAAACAGTACCATTCCTTCTCCATAACCATTGCTTTTAAAACTGCTATTTTTAATGTTAATTACCCCCTTGTTGGTGTACATCATGGCTAATCTACTACCACCACTATGTCCTATATCTTTTTTGTCTATTACAAAATTGCAGCTATCAATGGTTAATTCTTCTCCTTTACAATTAAGGATGGCTTCGTAATAATTTACATGTTTTAAAGATGCTTTTTTACTAGGGTCTTGAAAATAGATGTGCCCCCATTCTGTTGCCCCATTTTGAGGCATAAAAGTTATAGGGTTTTTAGCTGTTCCTTCAGCTATAAAATTACCATTACAATCTATTGTAGCTCCCTGTGGAAAATGGATTTCAACACCAGGCTCTATTGTAAGTGTAGTACCTTCTTTTATTAGTGTTTGGGTTTTTGCAATGTATGGAGACTGATTGGCTGTTAAAGATAAATTACTGTTTATCGTAGTTGGCAATTCTGTTCCCTTAACTACATCAAAAATGTTTTTAGTGTTAAAACCATCGGTGTAATATTTCCCATCAAAGGCGGTAACTTTCCAATAATATTTTCCTTCGGCAAGAATTTTAGGCAAGGTATAGAATGTATCGGTAATGTTGGTTATAAAATTAGTTTTAGAACTATCTGTAAGTAAAAAATCGGTGCCATAGGTTAAGATATAAGTAATTTCTTTTCCTTGAGGGTGCTTTGCTTTATCCCATGTAAATGTAACATTGGTGGTTTGAACTTGTTTAAAACGGTGCACGTAAAAACTATGGGGTTGCTCGTTAAATTGTTGTTGTAATAATTTGTAGTGGTTATCAAAATAGTTTCTTTCGTTATCTAAATAATTTCGCCATTCTTTTAAGTCGTTAATTTTATCAGTGCTATCTATCGGAACAATATCCTTTAAAAGATTTTCTAACTTATCTACAACTGGAACAAAAGAGGTATTGTTTAGTGTTGATTTATGAAGCTCATCTACACGCTTTTTTATATCATTAAAAATGGGTTCACATAAAAAAGCTCTTTCTACTAAGGGGTTATCCGATTCCCATTCACTAGAAGTTCTGTGATATGTATAAGGCATCCAATTGTAATAAGAAAGGGATTTATCCATATCCCAAGGAAACATTTGCCATTTTCCAGTGTTGTATAAGTCGTGATATAAATAATAATTATGGTAGTATGTGCTACTATTTGATAAAAACATATTTAAAGCCAATATGTTGATGAGCTTATCATATTCAAAAGCTTCTTTAATAAAACTTTCAAACTCATCATTAGGCACATTGTTAATGTTGTATATCAATTCGGTTAAGTCGTTGTGGTCAGATTTTTTATTGGTTTTCTTTTCCCATTTAACATCAAAATCATCAAAAATACTGAGGCAAGCACCATCTTTTGTTGCTTTATATAGGTTTCCGTTTTTATCTAAATCGTTTCGCGATAAAAAATCTTTATCCATATTTTCAACCTGAAGATATAGCCCATAAAAATTATTATTGATATACACTTTTACAAACTCAGCATTGTAGCACGTTTGGTCAGCCCATTTCATTAATAAAGCCGAAGAATATTGACGAATAAAAGTCTTGTCGGAATATTCTGCATTAAGATTTATAATTTTTGGTAAGTTTTCAATTTGTGCTGAATCGAGCTTAATTTTTAAAGATTTTTTAGGATCTTTTCTAGAGGTATCGCCCCTAATTCGCATTCGTGCAACAACCGTTTGTCCGTTATAGGTAATTTTTATCGGAATATAGGTGTTGTCTCCATAGTTGGTGTAGATGTTATTCAAATCGGTAGCATCACAACTAAGGTAATATTCTTTTACTTCCGTTTGAATAGCTTCTTTGCTGGATGAATCGGCTGTTTTATTATTGTTTTCATTTTCTCCACAAGAAACAAAAACCAAGCTTATTATTAAGAATAAACAAAAGAGAATATTAGAGAGGTTTAAACCAACTTTGCTCATCAAAAAATATAATAATGTTAGTGTTGTTGTTTTTTTAATGGCAGCGGATTTTCATTTATTTTATCAGCTAATTTTCTGCTTTTAAAAATATCGCAAGCCATATAAACTGCTTTCCTAAACGAATTTTCTTCCGCTTTATTTTGTCCGGCTATTTCGTAAGCTACACCATGGTCTGGAGAGGTTCTTATTATTGATAACCCAGCGGTATAATTAACCCCTTCATTAAACGATAAAGATTTAAAAGGAATTAATCCTTGGTCGTGATACATAGCTAATACAGCATCAAATTTTTTATAGTTTCCTGAACCAAAAAAGCCATCAGCAGGATAAGGTCCAAAAGCATTAATGCCTATACTTTTTGCATTGTTTATTGCAGGAATAATAATGTCTTGCTCTTCCTTACCAATTAGCCCATTATCGCCAGCATGTGGATTTAACCCTAAAACAGCTATTTTTGGGCCATTTAAAGAAAAATCTTGAACTAAACTTTTGTTTAAAATTTTAAGCTTGCCAAAAATAGTGTCGGCAGTTAGTGTGTTTGCAATAGCACTAACAGGAATGTGGTTAGTTGCTACACCAATTTTAATGCTATCATTAACCATTAGCATTAATGAGTCGCCCTCAAATTTTTCGCTTAAATATTCGGTATGTCCTGGAAAGTTAAACTCTTCGGATTGAATATTATCTTTGTTGATAGGAGCAGTAATTAACGCATCAATATTTCCTTCAGCTAAATCTTTTGTGGCAGCTTCTAACGATAAAAAAGCATATTTGCCGCCATCACTATTTGATGTTCCTAGCTGAACATTTACATCTTCTTTCCAACACTCTAATAAATTAGGTTTTTTAGCATTAGCTTCCTTTACCGATTTAATATAATTAAAACTAAAATCATTTATTCCTAATGCTTTTCGATGAAACGTAGAAACTTTTGATGAGCCATAAACAATTGGGATACAAAAATCCATCATTCTGTTGTCGGAAAAGGTTTTTATAATAACCTCCATGCCAATACCATTAATATCTCCAACACTTATTCCTAACTTAATTTTTTTAGACATCTTTTTTAGTTTATGTGTTTAGTGGTTGTGTGTTTAAAGGTTTATAGGTTTAAGGGTTTATTTGTTTAATTCGTTGTGTTTTTTTAGTTGACTTTTATGAAGTGCATTTAACATATTAGCAATAGGGTCTATTTTAGAACGAATAGAAATATATTCTTTTTCGGTTATATAATTTAAGTCAAAGCTAATTATTAATTGGTTTAAAACTTCCATTAAACTTGTAAAAGCCATTTCTGTAAAACGAGCTTTATCTTTATATGAATTTCTAGAACCTCCTTCAGAAATATTAGAGCAAACCGAAACCATAGCTCTTCTTATTTGACTAATCAATCCAAATTTTTCTTCACTTGGAAAATTTTGGGATGTTTTGTAAATAACACTTGTAAGTTGGCGAGATAACTGCCAAACCTCAAGCTTTTCAAAAGAGTAAATTTTCATAATAAGTTGTTAAACACAAATAAACCTATAAACCCATCAACAAATAACCCCTATTTACTATAATTCTTCACAAAATCATAAAACAAACGAACACCAACACCTGTTCCGCCTTGAGTTAAATAGTTTAAAGGCTTTTTAATAAAAGCAGGGCCAGCAATATCAAGATGTATGTATGGATAGTCGGTAAAATTTTCCAAAAACTTACCAGCAGTAATTGCTCCTCCAGCACCTTGTCCTAAATTGGTCGTATCAGCAATACTTGACTTTAACAGTTCGTTATATTCATCCCAAAAAGGAAACTCAACAATACGTTCGTAAACCGTATTTCCGCTTTCTTTCAGCTTATCCATTTGTTTTTCATCGGCATTACCCATAGCAACAACACCGTAATGACCAATTGCCATAGCAGCAGCACCAGTTAAAGTTGCAGCGTCTAAAACAATTTCTGGTTTGTATTTGTTAGAATAGCTTAATGCATCAGCTAAAATCATTCTTCCTTCGGCATCAGTATTTAAAACTTCAACCGTTTTTTTGTTGTGCATAGTAATTACATCGCCTGGAGCATAAGCGTTTCCACTCGGTCGGTTATCTGTTGCCGGAATTAAACCAACTACATAAAAAGGCAACTCATTTTTAGACACAGCATATAAAGCTCCAATTACAGCGGCAGCTCCTCCCATATCGCATTTCATCATATCCATAGAGTTGGCAGTTGGTTTTAAGCTTAATCCTCCAGTATCGTAAACAACACCTTTTCCAACTAAAACAATAGGTTTTTTGTTTTTAGCATTTTTAGGTTTCCATTCCATTACCGAAAAAGTAGGAGGAGTTAAACTGCCTTTATTTACAGCCAACAAACCACCCATTTTTAAGCTTTCAATTTTGGTTTTACCCATCACTTCAACCTTAAAGCCAGCCTCTTTTCCAAGTTTTTTAATTTCTTTAGATATCTGAACAGCATCTAAAAACGATTGTGGTTCGTTTACCAAATCACGAGTATGATAAATGGCTTTAATTAAGGTGTTTATTTCGGTTAATTGTTTAGGAGTAACTTTTCCAACAACCTTAATGTTTTGGCAAGTGTTGGTTTTCTTTTCAGAAAAATATTTTAAAAATTGGTAGTTAGCATAAGCCATACCCTCAATTAAAGGTAAAAGCTCTTCGTTCTTTCCAGAAACACAAACAGAGCTTAATTTTAACTTGTTTAATTCTGCAATTAAGTTGGATCCAGCAATTCTTGCTTTTTCGATAGCTTTATAATCGCTTCCTTTTTCTAAAACAACTATAAAAATGGTATTTGAAAACCTATTTAAAACAATTTGTTTGTTTTCAGCTTTCATTTCTTTTTTTATAAAAGAAAGCTCTTCTTTACTAAAATCTTTAGCGTTTAAGTCTTTTTCGGTATTAATTAAATAGGCAACATTATCCTTTGCTCCTATTTTGCTTGCTTTTTTTATTTCCATGGCTGAATTTGTAGTAATTTTGAACAGCGAATTTAACAATAATTACCACATTTTAACGCGATATGGAAGTAAGTAATTTATTAGCAAGAGCCTTAAAAAATGAGTTTTTAAGTGCTGAAGAGGGAGAATTTTTGTTTCACAATGCTGCTACGGCAGAATTAATGTTTGTTGCTAACGAACTGAAAAAGGAAAAAAAGAAGCACAATAAGGTTACTTGGATCATAGACCGAAACCTTAATACCACCAATGTTTGTATAGCAAATTGTAAGTTTTGTAATTTTTATCGTATTCCTGGGCACGAAGAAGCTTATGTTACTTCAATGGAGGAATATCGCACTAAAATAGAGGAAACGATAAAGTATGGCGGAAACCAATTATTGTTACAAGGAGGACATCACCCAGATTTAGGTTTACAGTTTTATGTAGATACTTTTAAAGGGATTAAAGAGATGTTTCCTGACATTAAACTACATTCTTTAGGTCCACCAGAAATTGCTCATATTGCTAAACTAGAAGGAATTTCTCATACTGAAGTTTTAACCAAATTAAAAGAAGCTGGATTAGATTCTTTACCAGGAGCAGGAGCAGAAATTTTAAACGATAGAGTTAGAAGGTTAATTTCTAAAGGGAAATGTTCTGGTAAAGAATGGTTAGATGTAATGCGTGCAGCACACCAGCTAAATATTACTACATCTGCAACAATGATGTTTGGGCATATAGAAACTGTTGCAGAACGCTTTGAACATTTGGTTTGGCTGCGTGAAGTACAAAGCGAAAAACCTGCTGATGCAAAAGGGTTTATTGCTTTTATTCCATGGCCATTTATGGATGACGGAACTTTATTAAAACGAGTAAAAGGCGTTTCTAATACTGTTACTGATGATGAATATATCAGAATGATTGCTTTAAGTAGAATTATGTTGCCAAATGTAGAAAACATACAAGCATCATGGTTGACAGTAGGTAAGAAAACAGCACAAGCTTGTTTACATGCGGGGGCAAATGATTTTGGTTCGATAATGATAGAAGAAAATGTAGTTTCGGCAGCTGGAGCACCACACAGGTTTACAGCACAAGGTATTCAAGACGCAATAAAAGACGCAGGTTTTGAGCCTCAATTAAGAACACAGGAGTATCAAGATAGAGAGTTGCCTGCTGATATGGTTGAACAAGAGATAAACTATTAGTCGTCATTTCATTATCGGTAAAGGTTTATTGGTTTAAAAAATCGTATTTTTATAGGTTCTATTGTGAAAAAACTCATTTACATAGCATTTATATTATTTTCTGTTAAGGCTTATGCTACACACAACAGAGCAGGAGAAATTACATACAGACACATTACGGGATTAACTTACGAAATCACAGTAACTACATACACTAAAGACTCTAGTCCCGCAGATAGACCGAAACTTGAAATCTATTGGGGAGACAATACGCCCTTAGATTCTATTGACAGAATTAGTGATGTGTTATTAGGGAATGACATTAAAAAAAATGTTTATATAGCTCAACACACCTATCCTGTAGCTAGCCCTTCACCTTATGTTATTAGGGTAGAAGACCCTAATAGGAATAGTGGAATAATTAATATTCCTAACTCAGTAAATGTTGTTTTTTATTTAGAAACAGAACTTTATATTAATCCATTTTTTGGGAATAATGATTCTCCTGTTTTATTAAACCCACCAATAGACAACGCTTGTGTTGGAGCTACTTATATTCATAACCCAGGAGCTGTAGATGCAAATGGAGATAGTTTATATTACACACTTGTACAAAGCTTAAAAGAAGGCGGACAAACTATTCCTAACTATCAGTTCCCTGCGGCTTCTAATTTTATTACTATAGATAATTTTACTGGCGACTTAATTTGGGATGCTCCAATGGCTCAGGGAGAATATAATGTGGCAATTTTAATAGAAGAATTTAGAGATATAGGAAGTGGAGTTAAGCTTAAAATAGGAAGCGTTTTAAGAGATATGCAAATTACTGTTGGAGCTCCTTGCGATCCTCCGCCTGTTATTGTAGGGATGGCTGATACTTGCATTATTGCTGGCGATACCTTAGATATTGATTATAATGTTACAGGAAGTCATCCCGTTACACTGTCTTCTACAGGTTACGTTTATAACATAACAAACCCAGCTTCTTTTAATCAAACCACAGCACCATCAACAGTAACTACAGGTAATTTTTATTGGGAGAGTGAGTGTAACCATGTAAGAAAATCACCTTATTTTGTTTCAATTAAAGCAATAGATGCTAGCCAGTTACAATTAGCAGATTTTCATACCACAACTATTTTGGTTATAGGACCGAAACCAGAAAATTTAACCACTAACGTGCAAACAAATTTTATTAATTTATCGTGGAATAAAACAAGGTGCGGACAAGTAACAGGTTATAAAATATATCGAAGGTTAGGACCTTCTGGTTGGAGTCCTTCACAGTGTGAAACAGGTATTCCTCCTATTGCTGGGTATCAATTAATAGCAACTACAACATCAATAAACGATACAACATTTAGTGATAATAATAATGGAATTGGCTTAACCCCAGGAGAAGATTATTGTTATCGAGTTGTGGCTTGTTACCCTGATGGGGCAGAAAGTATTGCATCAGACGAAGCATGTGATAGATTAAAAAAAGACGTACCAATTATTACTAATGTGAGTGTGAATACCACTTCACAAACAAATGGATCTATGTATGTTGCGTGGAGTAAACCAACAGAGCATGATACGATGCAATTTCCTCCATCTTACCGTTATTTAATTTACAGAAGTGCTCAAAACACCTCTAGCTTTCAGTTAATAGATTCAACAATGAGTATTAATGATACTACTTATGTAGATACACTATTAAATACTGAAAATGAGCAATATTATTACCGAATAGATATGTACTCTGTTCCTAGTACATCGAGAGATTATATGGGTAGCTCTTCGGTAGCATCTTCAGTATATTTAAACTTAACACCGTCAGATAATCAAATTACTTTAATATGGAATGAAGCTGTGCCTTGGACTAACACACAACATGTAATTTATCGTTTAAACACTGTTACATTAAACTACGACTCTTTAGATATTACATCTAACAACAGTTATACCGACACAGGCTTAGTAAACCTACAAACCTACTGTTATAAGGTAAAAAGTATTGGTGCTTATTCAGCTCCAGGAACCATAAACCCTATTATTAATTATTCACAAGAGATTTGTGGGCAGCCAGAAGATAATATTGCTCCTTGTCCGCCAGAATTATGTGTTGAGGTAGATTGTGAGCAGCAAAACAACCTGTTAAATTGGAAAAACTTTAATCCTGGTTGTGCGGATGATGTATTGCAATTTAACATTTATAAAAAAGACTCAATTAATGGAGAATATGTGTTAATTGCTAATATTCCTAATGGAACAGATAGCTCTTATTTACATAGTGATTTATTGTCGGTTGTGGGGTGTTATGTAATAACAGGAGTTGATTCGGTTGGTAATGAAAGTTTGTACAGCGATTCGGTTTGTGTAGATAACCCAAATGGAGCTTGTGAAGGAAATAGTGGTTGTATTTCTAATGTAGATGAAAATCAACAAGGCGTATGTTATCGATATGAATTGCCTAATGTTTTTACACCTGGTTCGGACGGACATAACGATATTTTTCAACCTTTTCCGTATAACTTTGTAGAATCTATTAACATTGAAATATTTAATCGTTGGGGTAATTTGGTTTATCAAACTACTAATCCAGATGTGTTGTGGGATGGTACTAATCAAGAAAATGGTAAGCCATGTGTTGATGGAACATATTTTTATGTGTGCACTGTAAATGAGTATTGTTTAAACGGTTTACAGCCTCGTATATTAAAAGGATATGTTAGTTTAATTAACAACAAAGGAAGTTCAAAACCATAACTTTTAATTCCCCTTTATAAAGAGGGGTTAGGGGTGTGTAAAAACAAGATTATGTTTACAGGAATTATAGAAGGATTAGGAGAGGTAGTTGCTATTCAAAAGGAAGGCGAAAACACCCATTTTTCTTTAAAAAGTGCTATAACAAACGAATTAAAAATTGACCAAAGTTTAGCACATAATGGAGCATGTTTAACTGTTGTAGCTATTGATGAAAATGTTTATACTGTTACAGCTATAAAAGAAACATTAGACAAATCTAATATTGGAAATTTAATAGTTGGAGATAAAGTAAACTTAGAAAGAGCAATGTTGGCTAATGGTAGGTTTGATGGGCATGTGGTACAGGGGCATGTTGACCAAACAGCTACTTGTGTTGGTTTAGAAGAGCAAGATGGGAGCTGGATGTTTACGTTTGAATATCAATCCACAGGAAATGTAACAGTAGAAAAGGGCTCTATTACCATTAATGGAGTTAGTTTAACAGTTGTAAACTCTAAAGAAAATCAGTTTTCAGTTTGTATTATTCCTTATACTAAAGAGCACACTACATTTAACACATTAAAAGTAGGTAGTAAAGTAAATTTAGAGTTTGATATAGTTGGGAAGTATGTGGCTAAGCTTTTAGAGAAAAACTAACAGCTACTCTTTTATAAATTTTTGAACCACATTATTTTTATTGCCAATTAATTGGATAAAATACATTCCTTTGGGTAAATCTAAAACACTTATTTGCAAACTTGCACTTTGTGTTTTTACTAATTTACCAGAGAGGGAATAAATGTTGATGGTGTTGTAATCAATATCAGTATTAATAAATAAAATATTGTTAGTTGGGTTAGGGGAAACAGAAAACCGTTTATCTAGACTTAGTTCTTTAACAGAAACCGTTTCACAAGGGCTAGAACCATATAGTGGCAAACCATTTTCCGAATAACAAACTAAAGATCCATTACTATCAAACCCTGAAAAGAAGCCCTCTAATAAACCATTAGTATGCCCAATTCCCTCTATAATTTCTCCAGGATCTATATTAATAACTTGAGAATAATGTTTAACATGCCAACGTTTTCTATAGTTAGTATTTATCAATACCGAATCAACAGAATCTATTTGTGCATAATATGATGGTCCGAAATGAAGCCTAGCTAAGTCTTCCATATATCCATGAATGGTGTCACCAACAGATAGGTTAAAATCATAAAGCAAAACTTCATTTGTGCTATCTATGGGTAAATAAAAAACTTTTTTATTTAAAGTATCATTTCTAAAAGAACCGATAGGGTTTGTGTTACTTATGAAACTTTTAATTGGATCTGCACAAGGTCGAATATTTCCAGTTCTAATCAGTTTGTGGTAAATATAAGGAGGTATTAATGTGTCGCCAGTTATAATATATTGGTATTCTGAGTGATTAGGCTCTGGCGGGGGTAGTGGAATACAATTTGCTGCCCCCCAATTTATTCTCCAAAAAGCATTAGAAGTTGCAAAAGGGTAGTATTGTTGTGCTTGACTATAATTAGCACAAATAAGACTAAAAAAGAATACTATTAAAATAGATTTTTTCATTGCTGAGCAATTAAGCTTAAACAATAATAAGCAAAACAAACTAATAATCAAATAATTACTAGCTAAAAACTGCCTTAACCACCTCTCGTGTAGCCAACGATTTTCCCATAGTGTAATAATGGATACAAGGCACACCAAAAGCTATTAAATCTTTAGATTGTTGTATTGCCCAATTGATGCCCACTTGTTTAACTTCTTCGTTGTCTTTACAGCTTTCAACAGCATCCACCAGTTCATCAGGTAAATCTATATGAAAAAACTTAGGCAAGGATAATAGTTGTTTTTTAGTAGAAATAGGTTTTATTCCTGGAATTATTGGAACAGTTATTCCTTCGCTTCGGCATAAATCTACAAAATCTTTAAACTTTTGGTTGTCGTAAAACAATTGGGTTACAATATACTCAGCACCTAGCTCAATTTTTTGTTTTAAAAACTTCATATCTGTTTTTAAATTAGGTGCTTCAAAATGCTTTTCAGGGTAACCAGCAACGCCTATACAAAAGTTAGTTGGAGTAGCATTTTGTAAATCTTCATCCATATAATCCCCTTTATTTAAACCAACAATTTGATTTACCAACTCACCAGCATAAGCATGCCCATTTTCTTCAGCAACAAAACCAGGTTCAGTTTTTATAGGGTCTCCCCTTAATGCCAAAACATTATCTATTCCTAAAAAATTAAGATCAATAAGGGCATTTTCGGTTTCTTCTTTAGTAAAGCCTCCACAAATAATGTGTGGCACAGCATCAATTTTATATTTATTTACAATTGCCGCACAAATACCAACAGTTCCAGGACGTTTTTTTATAGAAATTTTTTCTAAATAGCCTTTTTCACGTTTCTTGTAAACAAACTCTTCGCGATGATAAGTAACATTAATAAATGCCGGCCCAAACTCAATTAACGGGTCTATTCCGTCATAAATAGACTGTATTCCTTTTCCTTTTAAAGGAGGTAATATTTCTAATGAAAAAAGTGGCTTTTTAGCCTTTTTTAAATGCTCTGTTACTTTCAAATCAAAATATTTTAAAATAAAGTTTGGCAAATGTAAGCCTTGAACGATTAAAACAAAACAAAATTTTATAATAATACTTAAAAACCTAAATAGATTAAGCCACGTTTCATCATTAAAAGTTAAATTTGTGCACTTACATAATAACGCATGAAAAACATAAGAAACTTTTGTATAATCGCCCATATAGACCATGGTAAGAGTACCTTGGCAGATAGACTACTACAAACTACAGGAGCTATTTCGGAAAGAGAGTTGCAAGAGCAAACCTTAGATGATATGGATTTGGAGCGAGAAAGAGGAATTACCATCAAGAGCCATGCTATCCAAATGGAATATCCTTATGAAGGAGAAACTTATGTAATGAATTTAATTGATACTCCTGGACATGTTGATTTTTCTTATGAAGTTTCTCGTTCTATTGCTTCATGCGAAGGAGCGTTGTTAATTGTAGATGCAACTCAAGGGATACAGGCACAGACTATTTCTAATCTTTATTTAGCAATAGAAAATGATTTAGAAATTATTCCTGTACTAAATAAAATGGACTTAGCTAGTGCTATGCCCGAAGAGGTTAAAGACCAAATTGTAGATTTAATAGGTTGTGATAGAGAAGAAATTTTAGCAGCAAGTGGTAAAACAGGTTTGGGGGTAGAAGATATTTTAAAAGCTGTTGTTGAGCGTATTCCTCCTCCTGTTGGTGATCCTAAAGCACCATTTCAGGCATTAATTTTCGATTCGGTTTTTGATTCGTATAGAGGAATAAACGCTTACTTTAAAGTGCTTAACGGAGAAATAAAGAAAGGCGATAAAGTAAAGTTTATTGCAACAGGTAAAGAATATTTTGCAGATGAGATAGGAACTTTAAAATTAAAGCAAGAACCTAAAAAAGTAATTAAAACAGGAGATGTTGGTTATATTATTTCTGGAATTAAAGTTGCTAAAGAGGTTAAAGTTGGGGACACCATAACTACTGTTGATAATCCTGCGGAAGCAATACAAGGATTTGAAGATGTTAAGCCAATGGTATTTGCGGGTATTTATCCTGTTGATACAGATGATTACGAAGAATTGCGTGATGCAATGGAAAAATTGCAGCTGAATGATGCTTCCTTAACTTTTGAGCCAGAAAGTTCAGCGGCTTTAGGTTTTGGGTTCCGATGTGGATTTTTAGGGATGTTGCACATGGAAATTATTCAAGAGCGTTTAGAACGTGAGTTTAACATGACTGTAATAACAACTGTTCCTAACGTATCTTACCATGCTTATTTAACTAGAGATAAGGAAACACCAATTATCGTAAACAACCCAACTGATTTTCCTGACCCAAGTAAAATAGACAGAGTTGAAGAGCCTTACATTAAAGCGACTATAATTACTAAAGCAGATTATGTTGGGCAAATCATGAATTTGTGTATCGAAAAAAGAGGAGAATTAACTAATCAGGTATATTTAACTACCGATAGAGTGGAGTTAAGTTTTGCAGTTCCTTTAGCAGAAATTGTTTTTGATTTTTACGATAGATTAAAATCTATTTCAAGAGGATATGCTTCTTTTGATTATCATCCAATAGGCTTTAGACATTCGAGTTTAGTTAAAATGGACATGCTATTAAATGGCGATCAAGTAGATGCGCTTTCGGCATTGGTACATAAAGATAATGCTTACGATTTAGGTAAAAAGATTTGTAAAAAACTTCGAGAATTAATTCCAAGACAACAATTTGCTATTGCCATACAAGCTGCTGTTGGAGCTAAAATTATTGCAAGAGAATCGCTTTCAGCATTACGTAAAGATGTAACTGCAAAATGTTATGGTGGAGACATCTCGCGTAAGCGAAAACTATTAGAAAAGCAAAAAGAAGGAAAGAAAAAGATGAAACAGATCGGTTCTGTTGAAATACCACCGAAAGCCTTTTTGGCAGTATTAAAATTGAATGAATAAAAAAAATCCTCCGAAGAAATTCGGAGGATTTTTTTTATTCATGTTTAAGAATATTATTTAGTAGCGGCTTTTTTAGCGGCAGCTTTTTTTCTAGCTTCTTTTCTTTTAATACGGAAAGCTTTTAATTCTTCTATAGTGATTTTATCATCTTTGTTAGTGTCAACTCTAACAAAATTTCTAGTCAATTTACCATCTTTGAATTTTGCAGCTTCTTCTTTATTAAGAAAGCCATCATTGTTAGTATCTAATTTGGCAAACTGTTGAGTTAATTTTTCTCCTTTTGTTTCTTGGGCATTTGCGTTAAAAGCTATAGCAAACATAGCTACACAAGCGGCTGTTTTAAGTACAATATTTTTCATAATATATATTTATAATTTAATTCTGTGTTTAATAGACGATAAAAATAGGAAAAGGTTTAGTCTAAAATAAAATTTATTAAAAATAATTAGGTTTATAATATAAACTAGTTTATGTTTGTGAAAATTTTAAAACTTTAAATATGGAAACACAACAAAAATTTTCAGAACAACAAGCTTTACAGCTTATTGAACAAACCATATTAAATACTCGACAAAAGTTTACTGATGATGGGTTTTCTTTGGTAATGTGGGGGTGGATAGTAATTATTGGGAATATATTAAGTTATGTTGCCATTACTCAAGAAATGAAATATTTGTTTTTGTATTGGGCTATTGTTTGTCCCATTGGAGGAATTATATCGGGGATTAGAGGCAAAAAAGAAGAAAAAGAAAATGGAGCAAATACGTTTGCAGGAAGTGTGTTAAAATATATATGGATAGCTAGCGGTATAGCTGCCATAATATTATGGTTTGCTGCTGCTAAACTTGGTTGGGAATATATTAATGCGGCTATGTTTGTAGCTTTTGCGGTTCCAGTATTTATTACAGGAGGTATTATGAAATTTAAACCTGCACTTTTTGGAGGAATAGTGTTATTTATTTTTGGAATAATTACTTTTTTATTGGCCAATTATAGTTGGGTGTATTTATTGGCTGCATTAGGATGGGTTTTAGGATATTTAGTTCCAGGATATATTTTAAAAAAAGGAAACAAGTAATAATATGTTTAAAGAGTTAAATCCATTATTACATTCTCAATTAAGGTTGGCTATAATGTCAATCTTAATTGAGGCAGAAACGGCAGAGTTTACTTTTATAAAGAAAGAAACAAAAGCTACAGCTGGTAACTTAAGCGTACAAGTAAACAAACTAAAAGATGCAGGTTATATTACTATAGAAAAAAAATTTAAAGGCAACTATCCACAAACATTATGTTCAATTACCGAAACAGGAATTGATGCTTTTGAAGACTATGTAAGCGCACTTAAAGGCTATATAAACAAAAACACCTAATTTAAAATCTCTTCAACATTATTTTTGATTTTTAAGCATAAATCATCGGTAGGCAAATCATTGTCGTCTTTCCCAAAAGGATCTTCTATTTCTTCGGCTAATATTTCCATACTTACCAAAACGTAAAACACAAAAGTGGTGATTAAAACCGACCAGTAACCAAAAGAAGCAACAAATGCTAAAGGCATTGTGGTTACATAAATAAAAATAAACTTTTTAAGAAACAAACTGTAAGAATAAGGTATTGGTGTGTTTTTAATTCTTTCGCAAGCTCCATTGATGTCTGCAAAAGTTTTAAGATTAATGTCTATTACTATATATTCTTGTTCGGTAAGCGTTTTATTGGTTTTGGTTTCTAGTACTTTACTGTAAAGCATTTTGGTAATGTAATTAACCTTGTGCTCTTTGTTTGTTAAAATGTTTTTCTCTTCTTCATTCAGGTTTAATTCGTCCATATTTACACCTTCTCGGAGATGCTCTTTCATTGCATAAGCAAGGTTGGGAATCATACGAGCAAAAAAGTTTTTTTCTTCTTGGTTAAAAGCTTTAGAAGTAGCTATTTTAATGGCTAAGTTTCTCGTATTGTTTACCAATTCGCCCCATTTTTTTCGTCCTTCCCACCAACGATCATAACCTGTGTTGGTTCTAAAAACTAAAAGCAATGAAAGTACAAAACCAACTAACGAGTAAACAGCCATTAACTCCTTATGCCAAACATTTTTAGGTAAATAGTTCAACTCTAAAAAAGTAATTCCTCCAGTTAAAATAGCCATTAAAAGAATCTCTTTCCACAGTATTCTAATAGTATCACTTTTGTGAAACGATAAAATATGAACAAACCAGCTTTTAGGATTATATTTTATCATAAGTTACTTATATATGCTAAACACAAATCAATTGTTGCTTCAATTCCTTTAATATGAGTACGTTCGGTTCCATGCGAAGCAGCAACCCCCATACCAATTAACCCCACTCTAAAATCATTACCTGCTCTAAGTGCAGCCGAACCGTCAGAACCATAAAATGGATATACATCTACTTTGTAAGGGATATTATTTTCTTTAGCTAAATCAACTAATTTTTTTCTAAACTCATAATCATAAGGTCCGCTAGAGTCTTTTGCACAAATGGAGCAGCTTACTTCGTTGCCTTGACAATCATCTCCCAAAACACCCATATCAATTACCAAAAGTTCTTCTATAGTGTCAGAATATCCTACAGTTCCTCCATGTCCAACTTCTTCATAATTACTAAAGAAAATTTCTACAGGAGCTTCTTTACCTTCCTCCTTTAATCTTCGAGCTAATTCAAATAAAACATAACACCCTGCTTTATTATCTAAAAAACGAGATTTAATATAACCACTTTCTAATTCTTGATATTTAACATCTACACAAATTATATCTCCAGCATTTATCCCTAATTTTTCTACATCTTCAGCAGTATAAACTTCTTCATCAATTCTGATGTGCATACTTTTTATACTTCGTTGTGTTTTTTCTTTTTCATTATTGGCATGTACCGAAGGGTTATCTAATAAAATAGTTCCGGTATAAGTTTTACCCGAATGAGTTACTATTTTCACATACTCACCTTCAGCCCCTGTTAAGGATAACCCCCCTAATAATGAAAAAGCTAATGTTCCGTTAGGTTTTATTTTAGAAACTATAGCTCCCAAAGTGTCAACATGTCCAGCAATTGCAACTTTTGGATTAGCTCCTAATGCACATTTTACAGCTCCTTTATTGGTGTATTCTGGCGAATAACCATAGCTGGTTAATAAATCAAAAATATATTTACAAGCATTTGTAGTATAGCCTGTTGGCGAATCTATTGCTATTAATTCTTTAAGTGTTTTGTATTTATTCATTTCAATAAAATAATTACAAACGAAAATACATAATATAATTAAACCCCCTTAGAGATTTTAATTTTAAAATCTTTAAGGGGGTCAGCTAAACTAAACTTATAACTTTCTAATTAAACCTAGCGTTAGATTTGGTACCTCTACCGTAAGAGAAAGGGTTAGGAGTAATAAATCTTAAAAACACTTCTGG
>Ga0070728_10000155_pt1 | contig 158583 bp, 150 predicted proteins | sample tdDd471_FD_66723 | JGI IMG/M metagenome (GOLD analysis project Ga0070728, IMG submission 66723) | Marine sediment microbial communities from the Atlantic coast under amendment with organic carbon and nitrate - tdDd47.1 | ecosystem: Environmental > Aquatic > Marine > Coastal > Sediment... | reverse complement strand
CCCCATGGCAGAGGGGTTCTGAGGATCCCTTTTTTAATAGCCCGGGGTTTAAACCCCGGGCTATTAAAAAAGGGATCCTCAGAACCCCTCTGCCATGGGGATTTCAACCAGTGTACCGGAAGTTAAAATACTAATAAGATCCTCAACTGCATCGGACACTCGAGGAGAAAGCTCTTCCCCGAACTCTACCGTCTCAGGCTGAATGCCAACAAAAACTATTTCCTTTGAATAATTCTGCAGTCTTGAGATGAGTCCTGTCAGGGGGCCTGTATGGGTATTAAAACCAGACTCGTCAGAAAGCGCTGTTACAGGCAAACGCCTGAAGGTTCCCGGGGCTTCCTGCAAATCTGTGACGTCAACAATCACCAGGAGATCAGGCTTTTCTCTGCGAACGATGCCGGTAAAGTTTTCAGGTATGTCGGCACCGTCGACGGCGTACCATTGGCTGTTTTCCATTCTGCCGGCCAGTATACTTCCCGCGCCGTCATCACTTTTCAGCCTGTTGCCTACACCAAGGATCATTTTTTTCACTGTCGGTAAACTTCCTTCACATTTTTAATAAGCATGGAGGCTGCTGCCGGTTCTGTCAAGTTTTATCAGAAGTCAGAGGTTTAATTAATTTGTTAATCAAACTTGACAGGGCTGATGAAATGAGGTACGTAATATTTTGATAGAGGAAGGAAAAGCATATGAAGAGACCCGTCGTGACCAGGAAAAGAATTCTTATCTTACTGCCGGCGGCACTTTTGCTTTCCTGGCTTCTCTGGCCCCTGGGTGACCGGCGCTTTGCCATTGAGGCTGACATAAAAAAGATTCACTACAAAGAACAGTTCCTCGCCAGTCTCAGGGCCCGCTCTCAAAGGAAAGGGAAGAGACCAAACATTGTTGTCATCCTCGCCGATGACCTTGGTAAAACCGATATTTCTCTCTACGGGGGAAGACACCTGCAGACTCCCCACATAGACAGCATCGGAACCGGCGGCGTCACATTTACTGAAGCCTACTGCAGCGCGCCGGTGTGCAGTCCTTCCCGCGCCTCGCTCCTGACGGGACGATACCAGCAGCGGTACGGTTTTTACCGGCAGCCTATGAGCCGCTACCCGCGTAATCGCCTTGAGATGCTGGTTGCAAAGTATATGATTTTTACCGGTGACTGGCGCCCCGATTACATGAACGCCACTCCGCGCGCCGAGGATATCCGCCGCCAGGGAATACCTGAAAGTGAAATAACCCTTGGGGATTTACTGAAGGGTACCGGTTACCGTACTGCTATCACGGGGAAATGGCACCTCGGTCACGAAAAATTCTTTCTACCCAACAGCCGGGGTTTTGAAGAACAGTACGGTTTTTATGAAGCCTTTTCCCTCTACAGTCCTGTCGATGATCCAGATATTATAAATCACCGGCACGATTATTTTGCAAGCCAGCATATCTGGGGGCAGGGAAGAGAAGGCACCTGTGCCGTCAGACGAAATGACACGGTTATCGATGAAAAGAAGTACCTGACTTTTCGTATTGCCGAAGAGGCGAATTCATTTATTCAAAAGAATCGCAAGCAGCCCTTTTTTCTCTATGTTCCTTTCAATGCCCCTCATACACCTTTCCAGGCCCCCAAAAAATATGTGCAGAGATTCAGTCATATCAAAGATAAAAATAAACGGATTTATTATGCCATGATCGCCGCCCTTGATGATGCCGTCGGTTCAATTCTTCAAACTATCAAAGATGAGAATATTGAAGAAGATACACTGGTGTTTTTTGCCAGTGACAATGGGGGAGCAACCTATACCGGCGCGACAGAGAACGCTCCTCTCAAGGGGGGGAAGTTTTCAAACTTTGAAGGGGGAATCAACATCCCCTTAATGATGCGGCAGCCGGGAGTTGTTCCCGGGGGTAAAAAAAACCATGAACCGACAATACTTATGGATGTTTTTGCCACTGCTGTCGGTGCCGCCGGGGCGATACTTCCGGGAGACCGTAACTTTGACGGAGTTGATTTGCTTGCCTCTACAGTAAGTGGGAAGAAAAAAGCTCCCCGGGCCCTTTACTGGAAATCAGGCTATAATCGGGCTATCCGTAAAGGGAAATATAAACTTATTCTAAATGACCGGAGCGGATCAATTCTCCTTTATGATTTAAAAAAAGACAAAGTCGAAGCACATAATCTTAAAGGAAACCGGCCTGAAATCGTAAATGAGCTTTTGAAAGATCTTGAATACTGGGAGAAGAAAATGGTCCCTCCCTTATGGCCCGGTTTTATGAATTACCGTTTTAAGATTGATGGTGAAAGCTATATGTTTTCAATATAGCAGCGCTATTGCAGTACTTCGAGACCCACCATGCATATGTCATCCTGGAATTTTGAATCACCTTTAAAATCGGTTAAATTTCTGTAGAGAAACTGGATAATTCGACTGATTGACTGATGCCCTGATTCAGCTAAAAGGGTGTGCAGGATTTCTTCGAATTCTTTTTCTTCACGGTTGCGGGCTTCTGTGAGGCCGTCGGTATAGAAAAGGATTTTATCACCTTTATTGAGATGTATGTCCCGTTCTTCAAAGGTAAGATTTTGAAAAGAACCCAGTAGATTCCCCCGGCTTTCCACCATCTCAAGTTTATTTCCCAGTTCACGTATAATAACCGGATAGGTGTGTCCGGCCCGTGCATAGGTAAAGCGATTTGTCGAAGAATCATAGATGCCGTAAAAGGCAGTGAAAAAGTTTTCTCCCGTCATCCCATAGAGGTTGTCATTGATATAACGCAAAAGTTTTTCAGGAGAATTTCTGAATTTACCTGATGTTTCAACCAGCATTTTTACCATTGATGTTATCAGGGCGGCATGAACACCATGTCCTGAAACATCGCCGATAATAATTCCGATTTTTTCTTCTTCATGAAAAGGAATGAAATCATAGTAATCACCACCGACTTCATGCATTGGGAGATAGAGGGTATAGAGGCTGTAAAAATCAGATTCAGGGGGCGCCTGGGGGATCAGGTTATGCTGAATTTTTCTTGCAAGCTCCAGATCCTTCTGCATTTTCATATTGCTGGCAGCAATAATACTGTTTTTAGCCGCGATTGTCTGATCATTCTCAAATGTTCGTTTTCTTCCTCGGTTCTGGATTTCTGCCAGAACCAGGGCCGCGATAATGGAGATGCAGGGATTTATAAGTACCGAAAGCATATCCGCAGGAATATCATTGCTGTACAGTAATATTGATATAAAAAACAGAAAAGGTATCATATACAGGGGCAGTAAAAATATTGCCCCAAAGGGCGTTCCGATAAGGATACCGAATATAACGACAACCATTCCAATTATGGCACCGTTAAAAAGAGTGCTTTCGTAGGTCATAAGGCTGAGAAAGCACATCATTGCCATACCGGAAAAAAGAAAAGTGAAATGAAAGCCCTTCACCAGCAGGAAATTTTTTCGTGCACCACTGTATAAAATTGTAAGATAGACCAAACCGATAACTATCGGTATGCCCCTGACGGCAATAATAATATCAGCAAGCTTTAAAACAACAAGATCCTGGTAGAGGAGAAAAGCAAGGGCGGGGAGTGAAAGAAATGTAATGATTTTGCCATAGCGCCGCACAAGTCGGTTCTGATGAGCTTTGTACTGCCTTTTGAAATCCTGTTGTTCTATATCTGGTGTATTCATAAGATAGGATGAAATATAGTTGCTATTTTTTATTAATATCATATACTATTTTCTAAAAATATGAAAGGAATATTCTGTGTGAATTTTTAAATTAAATGATGTTGAGGATTTTTCTATGAAAATATTACCCATAGTGTTTTTGACAATACTGCTTGCTTTTTCCTGTACGGCTTCAGGTCAGAAAAAAGAAACTTCCAAAAATCCCTGTATCTCAGGGAACTGTATAAATGGGAGCGGCGTATATCTATCCGGCAGCGGCACCCGTTATGACGGTGATTTTAAAGATGGATACCCTGACGGCACGGGGGTGCTGACCACAAGCCGGGGAAGTATTTATCGGGGAGATTTCAGTAAAGGTATCTTTCATGGCAATGGGACCTATCTGCAAAAAGACGGCACACGTTATGAGGGTACCTTCCGCGAAGGAAAATACCATGGCACGGGAACAGTGAAATATGCCGACGGTACTATTTATACCGGACAATGGTCAAATGATAAACCTGAAGGAAAAGGGAAGCTCACAACTGCCCGGGGTGATGTGTATACCGGCAGTTTCAAAGGGGGCAAGTTCCATGGATACGGTGTGCTGGTAGAATCAAACGGTGACCGGTATGAAGGGGCATGGAAAAACCATATGAAAGACGGAAGGGGACGATATAGATTTGCTAACGGTGAAGTCTGGAAGGGCACCTTTAAAGAGAATAAATTTCTCGGTAAAAAAAAGTAGCCCTATTCACTTTCCTGAAGAAGGGTTACTTCCCCTTTCATAAGGAGCACCTTTCCGTAGTACCTTAAGAGAACCGAGACCTGGTGAACAACCAGGATGATCGGCAGCGGCGTCTCAGTGCCGGGGAGCCCCGAGAGCAGCATGATACCTGAGATGAAAAGAAGGTAGATGATAAAAAGTACCAGGGTCATTAACTTTCTATCCCAGAGAGATCGGATTCCTTTTTTAAGCGAAGCCGTGACACCGGAGTCCTGATTTGCCAGGTGGACCCGCGCGTAGTCAAAGGATGACTTCCCAATAATCCAGAAAAAAACAGCACAGGGAACCCAGAGTAATACAAATAATATAAAGAGACTTTCTGATGGAGAACTTTTCTGGGAAGTATAGTGAAGTTTAAAGAAAAGTCCCGGAAGGGCCCCAAGGATAATCCAGAGCGGGATGAATGCAATGGCAAGGCGCGCCATTGAACCGAAAAGGCGGGATGCTCTTTTGATGAAATCAATGGGTTTAAAGGAAACCTTGTCTGCCAGTATGCTGTAAATGCCGCCGGTTAAAAACAGCGAAAGGGCGAGAAGCAGAAGTACAAGAAGCAGTATAATACACTTCACGAGAAGGTCTGCACCGGGATAGTTAACCGATAAATCCTGGAGAAGAGTAGGAAGCCAGACATGATAGCCGCCGCCTTCTTTTACAACTCCTGCAAGAGTGCCATGAAACCATACGTAGAGGATAAGGATAATAAGAAAATCTACTGCCAGAAAATAGATCCAGGCAAAGAGAGCCATGAACAGCTCCCTGGTCCCCGTTGGTTTGTATAGTTCAAATATTTTTTTCACCGGCTGCTCCTTTTAAAATACCAGGAAACTGATTATGGTTTGCATGAAAGTTCCGATGGCAGATGTGAAATCACCAAAACCGGAATACTCATTTTCATCGCATATGCTGTTATTGATAAAGTTTATATCCAGGGGAATTCTGTATTCAGGATCAAGAATCGCCCTGACAGCCTGTTCCTTTGAGTGAAAGGTAAAACGTTTCCAGGGTCCCGGATCTTTCCATTTCATGGTTTTCTTCGAGCCGTCAGCAAAATCAATTCTCAGGTCTACGGGAAACCATGCCGGCCCCCTGGTTACGAGTATTTCATTGAGAAACTTTCCTGCTTTTAAATCAACTTCTGTTGATTCGAGACTGTGGACCCTCTGGTCGAGGGGAAGGTTATTTTTTATAAACTGGTCAAAGACCCAGGTGTAATCATGCCGCATATACTGATTGAAATCCTTGATAAAGTCTTCTCCCGTGGGATGCTTGTATTTCCATTTTCGGGCAAAGTATCTGAAAAAACCATAGAGTCTTTTCTTTCCGGTGAGGCTCTTCAGACTCAAGAAGAGCAGGGCGGTCTTGGCGTAGACATTTCCCCGATATGTGCTGTATTCCATAAATTCCCATGAAGGGGTTGCCGCTGAATCGACATGAACCATGGATGTGTATGCCCCACGGCGGTCCTGCCAGTCATAAAGGTTCAGGGGCGCGAGCTGTATGAAACTTGCCTTTCCCTTATTGTATGCCTCCATGATTTCCATCTCAAAAAATGTATTGATGCCTTCATCGAGCCACGCTTCTTTCGTTTCATCGGTGCCTATAATGCCGTACCAGTACTGGTGGCCGAATTCATGAATAGTTATCTTTTCCGCAAGGCGGTAAAAGTCGGGGATAAAGGGGACATGCCCCGTGGTAATCAGCCCCGGGTATTCCATGCCCCATGAATGCATTCCCTTCATCGGGGCGTCAACAAGGGTTATTTTCTTATAGGGGTAAGGAAGTATATGCTTCGCGTAAAAGTTCATCGCAAATAGAAGTGATTCTTTGTTGCGTGTAAGGGCATTCTCATGTCGTGGAGCGTAAAGAATTTCCATGACTGTTTTTTCTTTTTTTCCCCTGAGGGAAACCTTCGAAAGATCTCTTTTGAATTTTGGCCACGCGGTCCAGGCAAAGTCGTGAATGTTCTCTTCGGTATAAATTCGCGTAACGGTCCCATCGCTGTTTTCAAGTTTCTTTTCGAGGTTGCCTGTAGCGCCAATTATGTAACCGGAAGGAACCGTCAGGCTGACTCGGAAATCTCCGTAATCAGCAAAATATTCAGCGTTGTAATGGTACTGGTGGCAGTGCCAGGTACCGTCCTTCATAAATACTCCAGGCTTGGGGAACCATTGGGCAATAAAATAATACTCGTCCTTTACACCGGTGCGTGAAATAATATCAGGAAGTTTTACTGTGAAATCAATGGCAATCTCGATTTCTTTTCCCGGGGCTACCGGCCGGGGCAGCCGGACTTCCATCACAGTTTTGTCATTTTTGTTTTTGTTATCGGGAGTCGGGAATGTTATCTTTTTTGTTAAAACAGGTCCGTTTATAATGCGGAGAGACGTAATGGTTATTCCCCCGAAGCGGGTTTCCTTCAGCTCTTCTGGAGACTTTTTGTGCCAGCCGTCTTCCTTTAAAAATTCACTTTCTGCGCCGCTGAAGGCATTGTAATAGAGATGAAATCTCATGGTACGGGCGGCTTTTCTTTCGGTATTCTTCCAGCGAATGGTCTCAGAGGCAGTGATTATTTTTTTGCGGGTGTTAAGTTCAGCATTGATGGTATAGGAGACTATAGATGTTTTTCGAGGCGCGGCGGCCAGCATGTCTCCAGACAAGAGACAGCATGTAAGGAGTATCAATGCAGGGTATTTCATCTTCATGACCTTCTCCACGGTGTAATGATTACCCTGTTAAAACAGAAAAAAAGCCTTCCGGCAAGCCTTTTTTAAAATTATGGTGAAGTAAGTTTTACTTTTTTAAGAGAGGCGCAAAAAATTCCCGCGCCTCTCTGTAAAAAATCAGATCCAGCCGAGGGGGATAAATACTGCAAGAGAAAGTAAAATTACAGTTCCCATGATCGTAACAAAGCGAACCTGCTGCTTAGTCGTCGGCAAGTCATAAACATGATATGCTATCATGAAAAAAGGAAGGTAGCCGATTATAAATACAATCCAGGGGAAGTCGGGCTGCCACCACCAGTAATTCCACTTAAGGGCACCGATGACATTGAGTATTATTTCAACAATAACACAGAGCCATGCCATAAAGAAGGCTAATACGTGACGATTATTCAGACGCCCGAATATCAGCTTATCCTTGTCAGCATCAAGCGCTTTAGTACTCGCAATACCCATTAAAAGAAACATGAAAATTATTTCAATGTTCCATCCCATGAGAGGTTCATAGGCAGTCGGGTATCCGCACATCCATACGGCTGAATAACCGCCTGTAGCTGTATGAAAAAGTCCGTTCCAGATTTCATTGAAGGCATCCATAAAAAAGAAGGCAAGGGCAGCCATAATCCCTGACCAGTTTTTATTTCTTACTTCATCACTAAAGGCATTTATTACTACCAATAGAAAGGGGATAATATACCATTTGAACTGGCTGTAGTCCCGAAGTATCGTTTCAGCCTCTGCGGTGCCCGGTGCCTTCCCGCTGTATGATGAAAAGAGAGGAATCAACCAGACTCCCAGGTATGTCAGGCCTATAATCGTCCAAATAATTCTTTTTTGTTTAAGACCTGTGCTGCTGGCATTGTTTGTCATAAAACACCCTCCGTATGTGAATGAATGAACAAATTAGTTAATAGTTCATTTCACACAGAAACTCTTTATTTGTCAATCAGAAAAATAAAGCCGTCTGGTGGAAAAGACTGAAAGGGATTAAAGGGGAGCGACGGGTGTGTTGAGATACTTTTTGTTCATGCTGTTGTCGGGAATAAGCAGCCCTTTAATGATGATATCAATGGCGGCGTTAAACATCTCTTCAACTGTTTTTCCTTCAAGTTTCACATAGGTCTTATGGACAAACATTATATAGACTGAATAGATAAAGCCGGTAAGATGATCAGCATCCACATCCCTGAAACGCTTTTCCTTAATTCCCTGCAGTATCATTGATTTCAAGATATTCATCGACTCAATGTTTATCTGGTAGAATTGATCTTCCTCCGGGTAAAGGGGAAAAATGGCAGGATCGTTTATTACGATATTCCGCATATCCTCATCACGGGAAAGGTATTCATAGGATTTACAGCACCCGTCGATTAGTTTATCTACAATATCATCAGCTTCATTAAGGGAGTGAAGTACATTCTGCTGCCATCGTTTGAGGCCGTAGGCAACAGTTTTTTCGTAAAGGTCTCTTTTGTCCCTGACATAGAGATAGAGATTCCCCTTGGTCATTCCGAGTTCTGTGGCAATATCTTCAACGGTAGTTTTTTTATATCCGTATTTAGCGAATATTTTCAAAGAGGATTCAAACAGCTGGCGGGTTTTTTCTTCGCGGCTCATATCAGGGGATTGTCCACGGTATGACCTGTCTTTTGTTCGATCTTTTCCCCTGGAATTTCAGGCTTCAGGAGTGCAGAAAGGAGTATGTTTTTAAAGCTGATCAGGGTTTCTTCTATCGTCAGGTCATTATCAAGGAAAAAATCCGGGTTAAAGATATAATGTACCATGCCGGTATAAAACCCTTCGATAAATTTCATGTTTATCTGTCTGAAATAATTCTGTTCAACACCAGTCCGAATAATTTCAATGAATTGTTTGCTGATCCTGGTTCGGACAGTTTTAATCTTTTCTTCGATGTCGGGATAAAAGCGTCTAACATCAGTGAATACCCCGGAAGGTATATTACCGGTGAGAGAAAGAACAAAGTCGAAAAAGTTTTCAAGAATTACCGCGGGATTCTCTTCCTTGATTCGAGTGGTTTTTAACTGCTCTTCAACGTTTTCCAGGACCAGATCGGTAAAAACATCTACGATTTCTTCCTTGCTTTTAAAAATACGATAAATGGTTTTTTTTGAAATACCACATTCCCGTGCAAGCATATCAACAGTCACCTTTTTCAGCCCGTAGGAAAAGGATAACTGGTAGAAGGCCTTAAGAATATGTTCTTTTACTTTTTCTTCCTGCATAATAATCTTCTTTATCAGATTTAGACTTATATAAGCTTAGAGAGGTATTTGTAAACCATATTTTTTTAAAGTATTCTCGAGTAATAAAAAAGTTTCCATCTAAATATAACTTAACAAAATTTAACTATAAAAACACGTAAAAATGTTGACAAAAGAGAACTAAATACTATATATATCACAAACAGCTTAATTAAATAGTTAATAAACTTTACGTTGTTAAAAAAAAAGTTTCCAATTTTTGATAGAAAGTTTCCGCTCATTTTGTAATATGTTATTATACATCTCAATATGCTTTTTTTTTAAGTCATCAGAGCTTCTAATCACTTCGGGGGTATCCAGTAATGGATCCCCTTCTTTTTGTCATTTTTCTTAAAAAAATTCCATCAACATGAAAATTATTGCCTTATCTCTACCAGTTTGTTACAGTGTATAGATACCTAAGGAGGCTAAATCATGGGGGAAGAAAAGGGCTACGAACTGATAGTGGGAATTCCATCATACATGGAAGCGGACAGCATCGGTTATGTTACACGTCAGGTTGATCAGGGACTTCAAAAGTATTTCAGTAACCTGAAGACTCTTATTGTAAATGTAGATAACAATAGTAAAGATGATACAAAGGGAGCTTTCCTCGGTACCGAGACCATTTCTCCGAAAAAGTATATCACCACGCCGAAGGGTGTTACCGGTAAGGGCAACAACTTTCAGAATTTCTTCAAATTCGGTAGAAATCATCTTGATACCCTTAAGGCTGCAGTTGTGGTCGATGCCGACCTGAAGTCTATCACCCCTGAGTGGATTAAATTCCTTGCTGAGCCTATTCTTGAGGGCTATGATTACGCCCTGCCGCGTTATTCCCGGCACCAGTTTGACGGAACCATCACCAATCATATCTGTCACCCATTACTTTATGGACTCATGGGTGAAAATATTCGCCAGCCTATCGGTGGTGAGTTTGCTTTTTCTCCCGCTCTGATGGACTACTGGCTTGATCAGAAATGGCTCCCGACAACTAAGCAATACGGCATTGATATCTTCATGTCACTGAATGCAATAATCGGCAAATTTAAAATATGTGAAGTCGGCTTGGGGGCAAAGATCCATAAAGCCTCGGCTCCCAAGTTGGGGCCCATGTTTACCCAGGTGGTGACAACTTTTTTTGACAAGGTACTTTCCAAAAAAGCTGAATGGATTGGTGCACCGGTTTCAGAACCAGCCGGCAAGCCTCTCTTCGGGCTCAAGCGCCTCAATCCGCCCCAGGAACTCTATGTTAACCTGCGGGACTTAAAAGTGAAGCTTCACGATGAGTATGAGTCGCGGCATAAGCTGTTAAAGAAATACCTGAGTGATTATCTCTTCATCAGCATCGATAGGATGATAGACCAAGATCACTACGAGATGAATATACTGATGTGGACCCAGGCGGTCTACCAGCTTCTTTTTGCCTATGATATCGGGTCACCAAAAGCGCGGAAAGATATTGTTGAATGCCTTAAGCCACTTTATTTTGCCCGGTCAGTAACTTTCGACTATGAGACCTGGCGCTACAGTATCGACTATGCAGAAGAAGCGATACTTGATCAGGCGAGGGCCTTTGCCTCGCAGAAACCGTATTTTTATGGTCTATATTTAAAGATGGCCCAGCAGCAGTAGAGGTAGCCCCGCCCCCTGAATTCCCCCAAGGGATATCTAGCCTATGGGAGGAAGGGGGTCTCTAGACTCCGTTTACAACATTAACCGGTTTCCCGCCGATAAACGAAGCAACATTATCCACCGTTGTAGCCATCAAGCGCAGACGTGCTTCAAGGCTTGCCCAGGCGATATGGGGTGTGATGATAATATTAGGAGCTTTCAGAAGCGGATTGCCTTCATGGGCCGGTTCTGCGGAGAGTACATCACAGGCAGCTCCCGCAATTGTTTCTTCCTGCAGGGCATGAGCGAGATCAGATTCGTTGATCAGGCCGCCACGGGCTGTATTGATAAGGAATGCGGTATCTTTCATAGAATTTAAAAGCTTCTGGTTAACAAAGCCGGTATTTTCTTCGGTTTGCGGACAGTGGAGAGATACCACGTCAGACTGAGCGAAAACTTCCTCTATATTTTTCCATTCAAAATCATAGGCTGGCGGGTTCTCCCGAAAACTGTCGGCTGCCAGTACCTTCATGCCGAAGGCACGGGCAATCTCTCCGGTTCGCCGGCCGATGCGGCCAAAACCGACGAGGCCCATGGTTTTGCCTGCAAGTTCGATAAGGGGCGTTTCCCAGAAGCAAAAGTCCTTTGATTTCTGCCAGGCGCCGAGCAGTACCGCGTCATTGTGATGGCCGATGCTGTGGCAGAGCTCAAGGAGAAGGGCAAAGACAAACTGGGCTACTGAATCGGTACCATAGACCGGTACATTGGAAACTGGAATGCCTTTCTTCGCTGCCGCGTCTACATCAACAACGTTAAAGCCGGTCGCCATGACAGCAACATACTTCAGGTTCGGGAGTTTGCCGAGGGTGTCCGATGACAGGGGTGTCTTATTGGTAAGAATAATATCAGCATTTTTGGCCCGGTCAATTATCAGCTCAAATGGTGTCCGGTCGTAGACGGTAAATTCGCCGAGATGGACAACGCCGTCCCAGGGGTTGTCACCGGGGTTAAGGGTATGGCCGTCCAGACAGACAATTTTCATGGCAGGTCTCCTTTTAATTTTAAGATTATTTTAAGCACAAAGCAAGGAGAGCGTCAAGGGTTAAAGTTATTTATCCTGGTCTTTGTTGATTTTTTCAAGGAGCTTTTTATAGGTCGGCCCGTCTTCACGCCAGACATAACAGGTGTTTGCCAGAAAGCGGGAAATGCCCCTGGCGCGGCGGAGTTTTTTTGCTTTATCACCTTCGACAGGGTTTTGTGCCATAATTGCACCAAGGCCCTGCATTGCCGCGGGTCCCATGTCAATCAGCAGAGTCACAAGGTGACTGCAGCCCCGGACACCCCCGAGAAGGGTGCGGATTTTTCCTGAATAGCCCGGCTTTATCTGAAGACCTGTTATAACCGACAGGCTTTCCTGCATTTCCATGCAGACATCCCGGGGAACGGTGAGCATTTCAACCTCATGATCGACAATGGTCATGGAAGACATTTCAACCAGAAGCCTGATGACCATATGATGCAGGCGTCCTGCATCTTTTTTTTCTCCGGAAATGAGAAAGTAATCATGAAGCCGGTCATCAGTCAGTTCACCAACTACGAGCATATGTTTTTTATCACAGGGAAAGGAAGATATCTCGATGCCGCGCCGGTGAGCCTTTATGTTCTCTTCAGCTTTCAGTCTTGTTAAAGGCATTATACCGCATCCAGAAAGTCGCGGTCCCAGTCTTTCCATACCGGGTCAAAGCCCTTAGAGGCAATGATGCGGGCTATTTCATCGGGGCTTCGGTTGTCTTCAATATGAAACTGCTCATCCGCCGCGTCCATGCCAGTGTAGCCCCCCGGTTCCGTTTTAGACCCGGCACTCATCATGGTTACCCCGAGGGGGAACATGTTATCCCGCAGCTCAGCCGGTTCCCGGGTAGAAAGTACCAGTCCCGCGTCTGGAAGAATAATTCTCATGGCGCAGAGAAGCTGAGTCAGACTTCGGTCATCAACGATCAGGGGCGGATTAAAACCTCCCGGCGCTTCGCGCATTCGGGGAAAACTGACCATGATATGTGTACGCCAGTAGGTCTGCGCCAGGTAGAGCGCGTGAAGGGCGGTAAAAAAGCCCTCGGTTCGCCAGTCAGCAAGGCCGAGAAGGGCGCCGATTCCTATTTTACGAAGCCCGGCCTTTCCGCCACGGTCTGGTCCCTCGAGGCGGTAATTGAAGTCAGATTTTTTTCCCGCGGGATGCATGACCGCATAGGTTTCACGGTTATAGGTTTCCTGGTATATAGTGAGGCCGTCAATGCCGTTCGCTGCCATGATTTCGTATTCATCGGTTTCCATCGGATAAACTTCTATTGATACAGAGGCAAAGCGCTGGTGAATTCTTTGACCGATTTCCGCGAGTTTCTCCACGGGAACGGCTCCCCGGTGCTCACCGGTTAAAAGAAGCACATGGCGAAAACCCTTGTTAAATATTTCCTCGGCTTCAGCCTCGACCTGTTCCGGGGTCAAAGTAATGCGGCGAATATCATTAGTGCGGTTAAAACCGCAGTAGAGACATGAGTTGCTGCATTCGTTGGAAATATACAATGGTGTATAGAGCTGGATGGTATTTCCAAAGCGCATTCGGGTTATGCGGGAAGAAAGGCCTGCCATCTCTTCGAGTATGTTCCCCGCAGCGGGAGAAAATAGAGGAAGTGTGTCTTCTGCCTCAAAACGCTCAAGGTTCATGGAGCGCCTGACATCTGACTCATCGGCAGCCAGGATTCGGGCCTTCACTTCCTCCCAGTTGTACTTTTCAAAAAGTTCAGTAAACATTATCGTAAAAATCCCGTCAGGGGACTTGAAGCATGTGCCGAGTCACTGACGGCTCCTTTTCCGGCAAGATAGGCCTCGCGTCCCGCTTCGACACCTTTTTTGAAGGCCACAGCCATGGCTGCCGGATCACCGGCCACAGCAATGGCCGTATTGACCAGCACCGCGTCGGCTCCCATTTCCATGGCAAGGGCGGCGTGTGACGGGGCTCCGAGACCCGCGTCTACCACAACCGGTACGTTAGACATCTCAATGATGATACGTACATTGTCTTCTGTCTTGAGACCCTTGTTCGAACCGATAGGGGCTCCCAGGGGCATGACGGTTGCGGTTCCCGCTTCTTCAAGGTGCTTTGCCAGAATTGGATCAGCGTTTATATAAGGAAGAACCACAAAGCCTTCTTTCACCAGAATCTCAGATGCCTTCAGGGTCTCCACCGGGTCAGGAAGCAGGTAGCGTGGATCAGGAGTAACTTCAAGCTTTATCCAGTTGCCGCACCCCATGGTACGTGCCAGGCGGGCCAGGCGTATTGCCTCTTCGGCGTCACGGGCTCCGCTGGTATTGGGTAAAAGCTGAATATGTTCGTAGGCCGTTACAGCACCAAGGTGATCATCTTCAGGATTGTCAAGGTCGACCCGCCGGAGAGCAACGGTTACCATTTCTGACTCCGAGGCTTCGATGGCCGCCTTCATTGCCTCATTCGAGGAGAATTTACCGGTACCGGTGAAGAGACGGGAAGTAAAGTCTCTTTCTGCAATGGTTAATATATCTTTTTTGCTGCTCATATCATGTCCTGTTTCAGCCTGTAGCTGAGGTTTACTTAAAGTCAATTATCTGAAAAAGCCATCGAGTGTCCACTCAAAAACAGTTACTGTAACAGGAAGAGCCGGGGGGTGTCAATGAGGATATATATTCACCGTAGAAATATTGTTCAGAAATTAATTTCTTGACAGACACGCTATTAACGAGCTACAAGGAGTTTGGCAACACTCAAAGGTGAAAATTGAATGAAAAATATTTTGCTTACCATTATCGGGCTGCTTCTAATCACTACGGCGTTTACTCAATGTGACGATGATCCTGTTGTCTGCTGCGCTGGTGCTCCCGTGGTACCTGATCCGGTAATCAGTTATGAACTGGTTCCCGAAAGTGAGTGCACGGTTCCTGAGAATCTTGTGGGCTATTGGAAACAGATAGTTGATGACAGCTTATGCAAATCTACAGAGTAGCCTCTCTGGGGCTCTGGACTAAACTACGTCATTACAAGGACCGCTCCTTTGTATCCCATTAATATTGAAAAAAACAGTTGAAATTTAATTTCTTTCTGATTATCTATCTCAAACCTTAAGAGATATAGATGCCTGTGGGCGCAGCGATAACTTAAGGTTTCTTTAACAGGAGAGACCATGGAAATTCTCGCAGTCAGCCTCATACTTATCGGCCTTATTGTAATACTAATACCGGTATTAAGTAAGAATACCCCTGAGACTTCTGTCGCCTACGGCGAGATTCCCAATGTGTCTCTTTACCTGCGGGCCTGCTTTCAGCCTGAGAAAATATTTCGATTCATCATCCGGGACAAAGACGATATCCTCGACTATACCCATTACATGCTGGTAGTCTTCGGCCTTATCTTCGGCTTTACAGGACTTTTCCTTTTTGCTCTCCCTGGAGAAACCGTCACCAGTGGTGATCCTCTTGGATCAATTTTGCTTTTTCTTCTTATTACTCTTCTGCCCGTGGGTTTTTTCTACGGTTGCGCTTTTCTTTTATACCATGTTGGACGTTCAATGGGAGGGCTGGCTTACCAGAAAGGGATGCGCCTCATTCTTTCTGTTTCTCTTTTCCCGTCACTCATTGCCTGGGGGCTTTTTATTGTTTCAATGTTTCTGGTAGCAGGGAACTATCTTGCTGCAGACAGCAGGACGGGGATTTTCTATATTGGGGCAGCGGCACTACTCGGCATTATTCTCATTATCTGGCACTGGACGATTCTCATCAAGGGTGTAAAAATATTTCACAGTATATCAACGGAACGGGCTTTTGCTACGGTGTTTTTAATTGCCTTGCTTATACTTGCCCTGGATTTTGTACTCTTCGCTCAACTATACTAGTTGCACATTGACAGGTTAATTTATTGGAATAGCCTGCCGACACCTTTGAAATACTTTCCATTGAGAAAATGTATAATGACTTCTACCAGTTTAAAACTGAACTCTCCGCCGCTCATGAGTACAATGCTTTTCAGGGGCGTCTCCCTGACACCATAGTCAATAATCTTGCGGGTTGTTTCATCGGGTTTATCACCCATCATTTTGAGTGCCTCTTTCAACACAAGGCGGTAAAGCAGTTTTCCGAGTCTTTTGCTTTGTATCTCGTCTATGGTAGAGTTTAGATGAAAAGGCGTAACGGGATCTACTGCCGGAATATCTCCTCCCAGCAATAATGCGTAATCCAGGTCTTCAACTTTAAAGGGGGGCTTTGGAGGATGAAAGTATATTTCCGGTTCCCCAGATTTATCAGGCTTAAAATCAGATTGAACATGTACGGCTTCTTTCAGCCTGATGTCCCGCGAAGAAGCGCCGATCCGAATTTCAAAGTCTCCTTCTTCAACCTGCCAGTCACGGCTTGCGGTATCATAAAAGGCAAAGGCCCGCGTATCAAGAGAAAAAGTCACTTCCTTCTTTTCTCCCGGGGCAAGAAATATTTTTTCGAATCCCTTCAACTCCTGTTCGGGCCGGTAGACAGTGCTTTCCCGGTCATGGACATAGAGCTGAATTATTTCATGACCGGCGGCCTTTCCTGTGTTCGTAATGCTGCAGGTGATGGTGAGATGGTCTTCCTTTTTAATTTGAGAGGAAGATAAGGCCAGTCCGCTGTATTCAAAGGTCGTATAAGAAAGACCAAAACCAAAGGGGAAACGGACATCAACACCCGCGGAATCAAAATACCGGTACCCCACATAAAGGCCCTCACGGTACTGAACCTGCCGGGGCTCACCGGGAAAATAACCGTCACTGGCATTGTCTTCAAGTTTCAGGGGGAAGGTTTCAGCAAGTTTTCCCCCGGGGTTAACTTTCCCGAAAAGAATATCCGCGACAGCCCCCCCTGAGGCCTCGCCCCCAAGGTATGCTTCGACAACTCCTTTTACACGGACGATCCAGGACAGGTCCACAGGTGCTCCATTGCTCAGGACAACAACTACGCGGTCATGGAGGGCTGAGATTTCTTCAATCAGTCGAAGCTGGTTAGCGGGGATCTGCATATGTTCCCGGTCAAAACCTTCAGACTCAAAAATCGGCGGCAGGCCTGCAAAGATTACGACTTTCTCAGATCTTAAAACGGTGCGGACTGCCTCATTCATAAGCTCTTCGTCAACTTCATCGGTATCATTTTTATATCCCCGGGAATAATATATTTTATGAGGGGAAGTGTGAAGTTTTGTAATTTCATCAACGGCATTTTCAAGGTGCAGGGGATTGATCAGAGAGCTTCCGTTTCCCTGGTACCGGGGATGTGCTGCCATGTCGCCAATAATCGCAATGCTGCCGTCGGTGTTAAAGGGAAGAATACTTCCAGCATTCTTTAAAAGTACTGATGACTCGGCAGCTGCGCGGCGGGCCAGGTTATGATGAGCAGTGGCATCATATTTAAAGTTTACTTTTTTGTTTTTTTCAGCCCTGAGTGCTGTTTTAAAAAGTCTGCCAATGGTGCGATCAAGGTCTTCTTCCTTTAACTTGTTTTCTTTGAGAGCCTTAACTATCATACGGGTGTTTTCTTTTCCCGTTCCCGGCATCTCGAGATCCATTCCTGCGGTGATGCCGGCAGCACGGTCATTGACAGCCCCCCAGTCACTGACTACGATGCCATCAAAGCCCCATTCATCACGAAGTATTTCAGTGAGAAGACGCTGGTTGTCACAGCAGTAGGTTTCATTGAGACGGTTGTAGGCAGCCATAACTGTCCATGGCCGGGATTTCTTAATGGCAATTTCAAAGCCTGTAAGATATATTTCCCGAAGGGTACGCTCATCGACAACCGCATCGGTTACCATGCGGTGGAATTCCTGGTTGTTGACCGCGAAATGTTTAAGGCTGGTCCCGATACCCTGGTCCTGGACACCCTGAATAAAAGACGCGCCGAGCTCGCCGCTGAGCAGGGGGTCTTCAGAAAAATACTCAAAGTTACGGCCGCAGAGAGGATGACGCTTTATGTTGATTCCAGGTCCGAGAAGAATTGAGACCTTTTCCTGCAGACACTCTTCGGCAATCGCTTTGCCCACGTCGTAGAGAAGGCTTCGATCCCATGAACTCGCCAGGGTCACTGCTGTGGGGAAACAGGTCGCGGGAACGCTTGAGGCAATCCCCAGGTTGTCAGCTCCACCTTCCTGTTTTCTGAGGCCATGGGGCCCGTCATTCATTGAAGTATCGGAAATTCCACGGGCGGGAAGTCCCTTCATGAACCAGAAGTTTTTTCCCGTGCAAAGAGCGGCTTTATCTTCGAGGCTCAGGGCCGCAACGAGTTTTTCGATTTTTTCAGTTGTGAGAATTTCTTGAGTCGTCATGATAACTTCCTTTCAATAATTGACTTACGTAAGTATTTACCTGGCGGGAATTCTAATTGCAACGGTGGTTCCTTTTCCGGGCCATGAGCTTGCAGAGATGGTTCCCCCGTGATTGGTGGTTATAATATAATATGAAACTGATAGTCCAAGTCCCGTCCCTTTGCCCGGGTCTCTGGTGGTATAGAATGGTTCAAAAATATGTTCAAGGGTTTCTGCGTCAATACCCGGTCCGTTATCGCTCACCTTAACGACAATATCCCCGTCATCATAACGGGTGCTGATACCTATCAATGGAACGTGTTCTTTTTCATGCATTGATGTAATTGCAATAGCTGCATTTTTAAAAAGATTAAGGAGAACCTGTTCTATTTGAGTCTGAACACAGATTATTTCAGGTAAATCCTCACGGAAATCCCGATCGATTTGAATTTTCTTGAAATCATATTTTTGAGCAAGGTCGTAATCTTTTGAATAAAGTTCTATGGCAAGTTCGATAAGTTTATTGATACCAATCCGTTCATATTTCAATTTGCTTTTACGGCTGAACATGAGCATATCGCGTATAATGTCAGAGGCGCGTTTCGAAGCGTCATGAATATAGCTGATATACTCGGTAATTTTTCTTTGACCCATATAATCAATGATGGCTGAAATTGATGTTCCGCTTTCTTCTGCAACATCAATATTTTTCTGTAGTTCAGGTGAAATTCTTCGCCTGACATTTTGTGTACTGTTCATGATAATACTGAGAGGGTTATTTAGCTCATGCGCCATGCCGGCAGCAAGCCCTCCTACGGTCATCATTTTCTCTGTCTGGACAAGAAGCTCCTGGGTCTTCCTTCTTTCGGTAACGTCCCGGGTAACGCCAATAATACCTGTTGCCTCCCCGGATTTATCCCGGATAAATGATACCTTTATTTCACTCCAGAAAGTCGATCCGTCTTTTTTGATCTGTTCCAGCTCGAGAACCATAGACCGGTTTGGATCAGCCTCAGGGTTTTCTTCTTGTTTTATTTCATCAATCCAGGCACTCATGATCTTTTCGAATGATTTGGGAGTGTTTAGTTTCTCAATAGACATGGTCATTGCTTCTTCTACGGAGTAGCCGTAGATAGTTTTCATTGCAGGGCTTATGTATGTAAATTTAAGATTCATGTCCATGGACCAGATGAGATCTGTGGCATTGTCCGCAAGAATACGATAACGTTTTTCACTCTCAAAAAGCTTTTTCTCCGAGGCGATTATATCTTCATTCAAGGCTTTTGTTATGTAAAGAGCATCCTCTAAATCTTCGTTTTTTTGCCGCAGCTCCATGGTTCGGGCGCTGACCAGTTCTTCGAGGCGGTTCTGGTCTTCCTTAATTTTTTGTAAAAATTTAATTCTCAGTGTTTCATAATTTGACGTAAAGAATATTACCATTATAATGGTAGCCATGATTCTGGTGACGAAGGGGATGTCGAATTTATAAACCCATTGAAACTGCAAAGGGTTATAGAAGAAGAGGATAGACATAATTAACAGTATAGCAGTCCAGATGTAACCTTCTTTTTTACCTAATAGAAAAAAAACGAAAGGCGGGAAGGCAATGATCCACATACTTGCCGCGCCGTTAACCGCGCCAGTAACAATCCAGTAAGCGAGTAACAATAACAACAAGAGGGCAGTAATCCTGAAATTCCAGGTAGATTTTTTAAGATACCGCAGGGAATAGATTATTCCAAAGAGAATCACAGCAATGATATAATCTGAGAAACCATATTCAGGATGACCTGTCTTTAATTGTATGGTCCCAAAGAATAAAAGTGGTATAATGATCAGAATAATAAAAATAGTGAAAAGCTGCCGCCGGGCCGCTTCTTCCAGCTCAAGAGGCTCCCTTGAAAAAAGAGGGAGAAGCATTTTGCTCAGTATACTTTTTTTTTCCTGTTTCACTTGATTTGTCTCTTTAATGACATATTTTACTCAAAGCGTCCAATATTTGCAAGATTATATTTTGTGCCAGCACGATTTACGCAATAAGATTATTTTTTAGTAGACAGTATTATTCAGCCTTGAAATGTGTTATATTAGTATTAAATAGAAGGCACTGCTTTCGGGGAAAAAAGGAGAACGAGCAGTCGCGCGGCCCCGTTTCGGCGGGGAGTGAGGAAAGTCCGAACACCGCAGGGCAGGGTGCCGGGTAACACCCGGGCGTCGTGAGGCGATGGAAAGTGCAACAGAAAGTATACCGCCTTCCTTTCAGCTCTTCGGAGCATTCCGTGACTGGGTGCTGAAGCGGAAGAATTGAAGGTAAGGGTGAAATGGCGAGGTAAGAGCTCACCGCGTCTTCCGAAATGGAGACGGCATTGTAAACCCCACCCGGTGCAAGACCAAGTAAGCAACCGCTAAGGAGGGCCCCTCCGTGGTTGTGGGTAGGTCGCAAAGAGGTGCCTGGCAACAGGTACACAAGATAGATGGCTGCATAAACAGGATTCGGCTTATGGGCTCCTTTTTTCCCTTGAAGTATAAACCATAGTATTGTATAAATGGGTATATTCTCACGGAAGTGGAATATACTTAATACCGGGACATGGAGGGCACGGTAGATGAAAAAACTTCTTTTTGCCATGCTTTTTACCAGTCTGCTTATCGCCGGAACAGTGTACGGAGAATACCAGATCGTAGACATTTTCATCTGTGACTCCGGAATGGTTATGGCGGAGATTTCCGCCAAGTCAATCGTGAGCCGTAAAGAGCTTTATCGGGCAAGCTATTGCACATGCGAAGGCGTAGACTCAAGCCTTAAGAACCTGGTTCAAAAGGGAACCTGGAAAAATCAAGGCTACGAGTTTCAGTACGGCATGTGCGAGGCTCCCCGAAACAGAGTTTTTCGCTGCGTATGCGTCGGGCAGAACACCTACTGATAAAAAAAGTAGGGACGGGTAAAAAGTTTTTGAATCAGGGAGGGGAAGTAAAAGCCTCGCTGGAGATAATTCCTGCGTGGCGCTTGGTGTGTCCGGCCCTTAATCCGGCAAAACAAAGCATATAATAAATATCCAGGAACAGCATATACATGGACAGAAACAGAAAACTACTCGTATCAATACTTGCAATGCTGGTACTTTCTTCAATAATAGCTATTGTAGATATCGGCATCACCATGAAAAAGAATGAAGACCGGCCCTCCTTTTCCCTGAGGGCCCCGGGATTCGGTCCCGGCATCGGCATTGTACGCATCAGCGGTCCTATTGAGATGTCTGCCGCCGGGAATTCCTTTGGTCTGCAGAACGGTGGTGCTGAGTCAATAGTTGAGCGCCTCGACCAGCTCTCCCGTGACAACCGTATTAAGGCAGTCATTATACGTATCAATTCACCCGGCGGAACCGTCGCGGCTACCCAGGAAATATATCAGAAAATCTGGAAAATCCGTAAAAAAGGTATTCCGATCATTGCATCCATGGGGGATATCGCTGCATCAGGCGGCTATTATATTGCTTCGGCCTGTACCTTTATCATGGCAAACCACGGTACCATTACCGGTTCTATCGGTGTTATCGCAATGTCCCCAAATGTACGGCGTCTTTTCGAAAAGCTCGGAATATCCATGAACGTAATTAAAAGCGGCAAATATAAGGATACCCTTTCATCATACAGGGATATTTCACAGGAAGAACGGGAGCTCCTCCAGGAAATGATAGACTCAAGTTATAAAAAATTTCTCAAGGATGTGGCCCTTGGCCGAAGCATGAACCAGACCGACATTATTCCTTATGCTGACGGAAGAGTTTTTAACGGGGTTTCCGGTTTAAAATACAAACTGGTAGACGGCCTTGGAACATTTGAAGATGCTGTTGCGAAGGCCAAGGAAAATGCCAAATTGCCTGATGATGCACCACTCTACGAAGATGTGATGCACCCTCTGCAGAAGTTTCTGGTCAACCTGGAAAACATGGTTAAGAATATTTCAGGCAGCCCGTTGCGGGTGGACCGGTCTCTCTATGAAAACCAGTATCGGATGGAGTACAGGTACCTGCCATGATTCTCAACAGCATACGCTCTCTCCGCTGGACAGATTTTTTTATCTATGCGGTAACAGATCCGAGAAATCTTTACCGGATAATTCAGAACAATGATCCCTCCGGTTTTGGTCTCAGTTTTACCATCCCCCTTGTTGTCGCGGTGACTGAGATTCTTGCGACATCACTCCTTGGGCAGCAAACTTCCTTTTTCTACTATAAGATTACCTACGGATGGATATTTAACTATATCCTTCTGGTCTTTTTTATAGTGATAACGGCTTCCCTCATGGATATGATGTCTCAGTTCCTCGGTTTTACCGGAAGAGTTAAAGAGATTATCACGGTTGTTAATTTTTCCATATTTCCGAAGGTTTTTCTTCTTCCCCTGGTATACATTTTTAAGTCGCTCAGGTTTGCCCCGGGCTTCTTTTATTTTTTCTTCTCCCTCGGTTTCTTTATCTGGTCGGCGATTATTGCAATTCTGGCAGTATCAGAAATGAACCGGTCTGATAATGTAAAATCGGTAATGGTTTTTCTTTTCCCCATACTCCTGGTAAGTATAACGGGATTCTTTCTGACGATTATTACCTTTTTCGGCGGGATTACGATGCTTTTCGGCTGATCTTCATCCAAAAACCCTCTGATTAATACTAATAGCCCGGGGTTTAACCCCCGGGCTATTAGTATTAATCAATGGCTGGCTTCAGCTTTATCAGAGATCAGGGAAGTTAACTTCCTTTATCATTAATTACTTCTTCTCAATTACTTCAGCGGTTTCCCGTGCAATCTGCAGCTCTTCATTGGTCGGAATAATAAGAATTTTAATTTTAGAATTTTTACCGCTGATATCCCGGATGCCTTCTTGACGGGTGCTGTTGCTCGCATGGTCTATTTCTATTCCGAGGAAGTCCATGCCGGTACAGGCTCCTGCTCTTACTGCGTCGTCATTTTCCCCGATACCCGCGGTGAAGACTATGGCATCACAGCCATTCATGGATGCAATGTATGCTCCAAGATATTTTCGTATCTGGTTAGTAAGCATGTTGAGAGCAAGTTCTGATTTTTTGCATCCCGTCGCTATCTGCTCATGGATTTCTCTCATGTCATTTTTTCCGCAAATACCAAGGAGCCCGCTTTTCTTATTGAGCATTGTATCAATGCGTTCAATGGTGCAGCTGTTATTTTCGGCAAGAAAAAATGGAACTGCAGGATCAAGATCGCCGCACCTGGTACCCATGATTAAACCCGCGAGAGGAGTCATTCCCATGGTTGTATCGATGCTTTTCCCTTTCTTTACTGCAGTCATGCTGCTTCCATTGCCCAGGTGAACAGTAATTATCTTTAATTCTTCAAGAGGTTTACCAAGATGGCGGGCAGTCTCAAGGGCAACATAATGATGGGATGTTCCATGGAATCCATATCTTCTTATTCGATGTTTCTCATACATCTCGTAGGGAATAGCATACATGAAAGAATAATCAGGCATTGTCTGATGAAAGGCGGTGTCAAAAACTGCAACATGCACTGCATCAGAAAAAATTGCCTGAGCAACCTCGATACCGGTTAAGTTTGCCGGATTATGAAGGGGGGCAAGGGGAATATTATCTTTAATAGCTTTAATGATTTCATCATCAACAACAGCAGGCTGGTGAAACATTTCTCCACCGTGAACCACACGGTGTCCAACAGCTTCGATTTCACCCGGGTTTTCTATCGTGCCGTAGGTCTTATCGGAGAGGAGACCTGCAACAATCTCAAGACCGGCACGGTGATCAGCTATAGCTTGATTCATTTTATGTGTTTTTACGCCTTCAGAACTGGTTGAATATTTATGCTTAATAATACTGTTATCACTTCCTATTTTTTCTACCAGGCCGGATGAAAGAACCTCTTCACTTTCAAGATCAATGAGCTGATATTTTATCGAGGAACTCCCCGTATTGATGACAAGAATTTTCATAACAATCTCCTATGGATGTTGAGCTTGAATTGCAGTAATAATTACCGTGTTGATGATATCTGGAATTGTACAGCCCCTGCTCAGATCATTGACCGGTTTATTAAGTCCCTGAAGTATCGGTCCGATAGCAATGGCTCCTGTTTCTCTCTGTACGGCTTTATAGGTATTATTTCCTGTGTTTAGATCAGGAAAAATAAACACAGTTGCTTTTCCTGCTACGTTTGAATCTGGCATTTTAGTTGCAGCTACTTTTTTAGAAACCGCGGCATCATACTGAATGGGGCCTTCTATTTTCATCTCCGGCTTCAGTGACCTGGCAAGATCAGTTGCCTCCCGGACTCTGTCGACATCTTCCCCGGAACCGGAGGTGCCAGTTGAATAAGAGAGGAGAGCTACCCTTGGATTTATACCGAAGGTTTCACCCGTTTCAGCTGATGAAATGGCAATATGTGCAAGAGCGTCGGCATCTGGATTGGTGTTAACCGCGCAGTCCCCATAGACAAGCACTCTGTCTTCCAGACACATTAAAAATACTGAGGACACAACAGGGACACCCTTTCGTGTTTTTATTATTTGAAGAGAAGGGCGAATTGTTTCTGCGGTTGAATGTACGGCACCGCTGACCATTCCATCGGCGTCACCGAGCTGTACCATCATTGTCCCAAAATAGCTCACATCAAGCATTGCCTTGGAGGCTGCTTCAAGTGTCATACCCTTATGCTTTCGCATTTCATAAAAAGCAGTGGCATATTTCTCTGAAAGAGTTGAATCTACTGGATCAATTATACTGGCCTGTCGTAAATCAAGACCGAGCTCATTAACCCGGGCACGAATTTTTTCTTCATTACCGAGAAGAGTTATGGATACGATGTCCCGGGCAAGCAGGGATTCTGCAGCTTTCAGTATTCGGTCATCACTTCCTTCTGGTAATACGATATGCCTTTTGTCAGATTTAGCCTGCTGAATCAATCCGTATTCAAACATTTTAGGAGTTACTTTTTCAGATTCATTTTTTATAATTATACGTGACAGCTCTTCACTGTCAATGTGTGTATCAAAGAGACTGAGAGCAGTTTGAATTTTACCTGTATTTTCCGGGAGAATGTCCGGCTTTAGTCTGTCAAGTGCCGATATGGTACCGGTTACCGTATCCGTTACCACCATTATAGGAAGTGTCGCAGGAAGGCCTTCAATGAGCTGCAGTACCATATTATCTATAACAAATTCAACAGTAAGAATGATACCGGCGATTTCTGGAAAGTTTGATGATTGATTGATAAGCAGGGAACCGAGTATGATATCAACACGGTCTCCCGTGGTTACAATCATAGTACCATCAGAAAGCCCCCAGAGATAGTTTTCGAGATGCATGCCTCCGACAGAAAAACGTGTGACCTGTCGATTTGCCTGCTCTTCACCAAAGAGTATGGTTGCCTTCAGCTTGCGGGAAATTTCAAGTATGGAAGGTGTATTGATGACAGCACTTTCCGGGATAACCGATAAGAACTGATTTTTTAACTGTTCCTGTTCTTTGAGAATTTCGAGATAACTTATACATCTATCTTCATCTACACGGGTAACAATAGAACCTATGACATCGCACCTGTCAGCCTGAAACGATTCATTGGCTATTTTCAATGACTGGATTATGTTATAAATTTCTTTCTTATATGCAGGAGTGATTATGAGAACCGGGCAGGCGAGGACTGAGGCAATCCTGGAGTTAATATCCATTTCAAAGGTCGAAGTATGAATATTAAAGTCAGTACCATCGCAGAGAACAAAATCATAGTGCTCTTCAAGGTTTTTATATTGTTTTACTATGCCTTCGAGAAAATCGTCATAATTACCTGATGACACAAGCTTTTCAGCTTCGTCAAAGGTGTAGGCATACATTTGCTCATTCGGAATGTCGAGGTTAAAGTGTGTTTTAAAGAGGGAAAAGTTGTCTTCGATACTCTGAATATCTGAAACATGTATAATTGGTTTGAAATATGCTACTTTTTCAATTTTACGCAGTAAAAATTCAAGCAATCCAAGGGTGACTATCTTCTTGTGGGAATCTCCCTCAGTAGTAGTCAGGTAAAGATTATTTGCCATCTTTTTGGCTCCGGCTTGAGATTTGTTAGTTTTATGCTCAGGTCTAAACTAATAATCCTGAGACGATACAGCAATAGGTTCACTGATAATTTTATCATAGTAGTAATTCTTTTTTTTTTATAGTGGATTCCCCCATGAGGGAAATAATAAATTATTGCCTTATTATACAGGATATGTTTCTATGAAACAATAATAAAATGACAAAAGATGCATTACAGCCTATAAATTGAGGCCTGCATGCTCTTTAAAATAGTAAATTATAATATAAGTAATAAATATTAAATGAAGACTGTGACAATAATACACGCGGTTCTTTTTACAATTATGCTGTTTTGTGCTGTTCCGGCTCAAGCAGTGCTCTGGAACTGGCAGCTTGACAAAAAAGGGAAGCATGAAGCCTCACTGGAGCTTGATCCCTATTATTCCTGCATGTATTATACATTTGCCTTTACAAAGGAGCCCATCCCCCAGGAAACAGTCAAACATGAAGCTCTGTACTATTGGCATATGCTGAAAAATTTTTATCTTCCCCGCTATGTCCTTATTGAAACAAGCGCCTATCCTCTTCCAATTTCCGGTGTATATTTAAAGAAATATGCCACTGAATTTTATAATGAAGCTGAAATTACCCACGGTCTGAATATTATTAAGGCAGTAACTGAAAACTTCCCCGAGCCATATGCTGTTTCATTATTTCTCGGTAATGTTGCTAATTTTGTTACCGGTGAGGATAAAAAGGTAGTCGGCAAAGGATACAGTGGGCTTCTTTTCAGTTTTGGAGAGCGTCATATTGTTGATAATATTATGGTTCATGACTGGTGGTTTGAGACCGAACTTAAACTGAAGGGTTCAGATCTCAGAGAACGTCATAAACTGAGCTGGAGTTATGGTCTTGGTATGAAATTTCATTTCAATCCTGAAATCCGGGACATAATATATCTTTCGATTAAGCGAAATCGTATAGATTATAAAAAAGGCAAATTGAATGCTTTCCTGGGATTTTTTGTATACGACAGCACCCAGGAATTTAAAATAAATTTTGATTTGCGGGAATTCTATAAAGGTGAGATAACCATTCTCTCTTTTTTATTTGGGAAAAATTTCCCCATAGGCAAAGGCACAGTGACTCTTTCTCTCGGACTTGGCTTTATTTATAATTTTAAGAGCGGCTATACCGGTTCGCTCAAGGCAGAAATTGACCGTCCATGGAGCATACTTGTCAGGCCGAATCTTACATTAAAATTTTAAGGATGACCATCATTGCTGGACAAAAGCATTAAAAAGGATTATAATAAAGAATGAAATGCAAGAACAATAAAGAGTATATAACAGTTTTTCCGAAAGGTCGTCTGGACCTGAACACCTCACAGGTTCTTGAAAAAGAACTGATAAAAATAGTTGATGAAGAACAAAGACATCTTTTAATGAACTTCCGTTACATAGAATATCTTCAAAGTTCCGGGATACGTCTGATACTGACTCTCCATAACAGACTGCTTGATCAGGGGAATGAGTTAATCCTCTGTGAAATTAATGCTTCAGTGAAAAAAATAATAGAATTTGTTGATCTAAATGGAATTGTAAATATATTCAGGGACGAAGACGAAACTGCTGAGTATATTCAGTCTCTGTGATGCTTATACGTTGTGAAAAAGGTATCGTTCGAGCGTATCCTGGTCAAGCCATCCAAGTGAAATGAGAATTTCCCCCAGCTGTTTCCCATGGTATTGAGTGTTGCTTACCTGAAAATCGAGGGCAATAGAAATTTGTTCATTCGTTAAACGGTAGTCTGCAACAAGAAGTTGTCCGAGCCTGGTATCTTCCATAAACCCATCTTCAAATTTTGTTTGTGCTATAATATGATAAACAAAATATAATGTCAAGATAAATCCGTCTGGCCGGTAAACCTTTTTTGGGTGATTATCCTTATCATGGATTTAAATATTTTTTCCTCAAAAGGGTATGAATGGAACTGCTGTATTGAGGTAACATACTTTTTAGAGTCATGGTGATTTTAACAAGTATGGTGAAGGAAGTGTATCTTTTAAAAGGAAATGAAGTAAATAATTATACCAAAAAAAGACACTACGGTGAAAAATGTTAAGGTTCCGCTGTAACGGTCAGATTTCCGCTTCATGCGCATTGAATTAAGATAGAGTCCGAAAAGGCATAAACCAAGCTGAAGGAGCAAAAGAATAAAGGCAAAACTGACAAGGTTCGAATCCCATGATCCGCCAACGGGGCTGCGGCTGAAGCGGTCAAACATGGTTTCCATCCTCGGTTTTGCCATTGATACCATTATAAAAATGATGAGAATAATAATCCAGGAACCGCCGGAAATCCAGTTAATTCCCTGAACTATTGTATCAGGACCACGTCGTCTGTTTTTAATTTTTCCAGCCATATAGTTTAATCCATTATTTAAAAATAGTTGCTTGTAAGTATTTGTACATCTGAAAGGATCATGTATATTTTTTCAAGAAAATATTTCGATAAAAGAGTTAATTATTTTTTTTACGATACTTCCGGTTACCGCAGCAGGGGACCCTAAGGTATTTAAATATCACTGATTGAAAACAATGAAAAACACTTGATTCTGCCGGTATAGTAATGATGATACGTCATATTCGAGATCTCCCTTTAGAGGAAAAAAATGTCTGAAATCAGTGAACTGTCAGAAATCCTTTCCAGCCTTAAAAACAGTGAAGAGATAGAAATGTTTCTTCATGAACTTCTTACCGAATCTGAGAGAAAAGATTTATCACTACGCTGGAAACTGATGGATAAACTCTTTAGCGGGGTTCCACAGAGGAAAATTGCATCTGATCTTGGCATCAGCCTTTGTAAGATAACAAGGGGGTCTAAAATTTTAAAAGAAAAAAATTCTGTAGCAAGAAAAATACTCGAAGCGAGAGACTGATTCTCTTTATAGATTGTTTTTCATGGATTGAGCTTTTTCATTATTATTATCAATAGCCAGGACCCGGTCCAGGAGCAGATCAGCTTCCATGAAATTTTTAAGATCAAACTGTACCTGCGCCAGCTCTATGAGCCAGTTAACATTTTCTGGAGATCTAAGTACAAGTCTTTCAATAAATAAACGGGCTTTATCAAGTTCTTCAGCTTTCTTAAAGCAGAGGGAAGCCCGGTACATCATATCCTCATCGTAGGGTTTTATCTCACAGTATACAAGAAAATAAAGAAGTGCCTCATCGTGCATCTCCTTTAACATCATGAAATCCAGAATTTCCTTAAGAAGAGAAGGGTTGTCGGGAAACTGACTGCTCAGTGCCAAAATTTTATTCATGATTTCTTTCTTTTCAGAAAGTTTTTTAATGGAATCTAATTCTATTTTTTGGGCATTATCTGTCAGTTTTTTACCGGCTGGTTTAGAGGCTTTTTTCTTTATTCGAATAAAAGATGTGTCATCAGTTAATTCACCGCAATTTTTGATGGATACCAGAATATCCTCCAGGTTTCCTTTTCCAGTTTCAACATTTTGAAGAAAAAGATTTTCATCTTCATTGATCCTGTTTTCACTTTTAAGAATAATGTCATCCCTCCCGTCTGAAGCTGAAATTATTACATCATTATCTGCAAGCTGGAATGTATTTATCTGTAAAGTTTCGATATCCTGTGTAACACCTATTTTACGCATTGCGCCATTTGCAAGAATAAATGACGCTTTACCGTCACGGTATAGAACCAGTTCCGGGTGCTCAGCATTTATAAAACAGGTAAAACCGGTTTCATCATCAATAAGGCCTAAAATTGCAGAAATAAGCATCGATCCGTCAAAGCTTTCAAAGACTCCCTGTATTTCAATAAAAGTCTCCTGCAGCCACATTTCAGGATAGGTATCCTGTTCCATGGAACTGAGCCGGACACGGTTGATAATAGACTGCAGTACGGCCCCATAGACTATTGCTCCACCTGCTCCCTGCATTGATTTTCCCATAGCATCGGCATTGGTAAAAAAGGTATAACGCTTTCCTGAAAGGGGTATCGAATGAGCCAAAGATAGATCGCCTCCCAGGGCCCGATTCCATTTTCTAAAAGAAAATTCTTTCTTTTGTTTAACTTCAATATCAATTTCAAGGAGAGTGCTGGTAGACTTGTTATACATAAAGGGTTCAAGAAGCAGTGAAGTCAGGAAATAATCACCATCCTGTAGAGACTTCAATTCTTCAACCTTCTTCAATGAATCCTGCAGCTGGTGCTGGGTGTTTTTCAGGTCGCTAATATCTTCTCCCATGCATTGATATTCAATGATCTCGTCTTCATCATCAAAAATTCCCTCAATGGTCCAGAACTGCCAGTTATCGATTTTTTTACCGAATCCCTTTTGCTCAAAAGAGAGTACCGGCAGATTTTTATTTATGCTGGATAGTTTCTTAAAAAAATCTTCCCTTTCTGATTCGTTAACGATGGATGCTATATTTTCACCGAGGAATTCATAGCGATTGATCTCATAATAATTACAGAAACCATCATTCACAAAGGTTATCATTTTTTCATCATCATTAAAAAAACGCATTATCAGGATAGGAGAATTTTCAATAAGACCGCGATAACGCCTTTCCCGTAGTTCAAGGGCCTGACGGGCCTGTTTCTTATCAATTAAGAGGCGGTACTTTTCAATGGAATGGGTAATGCTTCTTCTTAGAATATCTTCGACATTATTTTCCTGCAGAATAGTTTTTGAAAAATAATCAGTAGCTCCTTCTTTAATGAGTCCCGCCGCAATGGTATCGTCAGTCTGGTTTGTTAAAACTATAACCGGAATATAGACTTTTTCTGAGCGAAGTCTTTGTAATATCACAAGACCGTCATCATTGGCTAAAAAGTAGTCGAGAAGAATGCAGTCTATCGAATTATGTGAAATAATTTCAAGAATGGATGCCATGTCTTCAGCTTCATGAAAAATAATCTCAGGGATAGATTTAATTAAAATTTTCTTAATCAAGACACGGGTTGTAACATCGTCATCAACAACAAGGATCTGCGAGCGGTTTTTAGATGATGGTTTTTTTATTTTTTCCATAGATCCTGTTACACTCAATTCATCTTAATCTATTTTTATTATGCACCGAAATAACGCATCGGTCAAGAATTATATCTCCATCTTCTGATTATCCGGATAAAAATCTAATTGCACTCAGCATGTTTCAATGAGATAATAGCTGTCAGGTGATATAATGAGTTTAAACCTGATTATTGGACATTCAAACATGGATCCGGACTGTATCGCTTCAATGGTAATTGGAAGATACATTTATCCGGATCACATACCTGTTCTCAGCAGATTTCTTCATCCTGCCGCCAAAAACATCGTAAATCTTTTTGAAAAAGAACTCGCCTTTATGAATATCAGTGAATTAAAGGGAAAGGAAGTCAACAGCCTTGTAATCATGGATACGAGAAAACATGACAGGGTGAAGGAATTCTTTCGTGAAATAGATAAACTTCCCCCCCAAATCATTGTCTACGACCATCACAGGAATGAAATTTGTGATATTGAAGGAAGTGAACTAAAAGAACGTGACTGCGGCGCTAATGTTACATTTCTGGTGCTTCTCTGCAGAGAAAGGAAGATTGCGATTTCTCCAACTGATGCTACAATCGCTCTTGCAGGGATTTATGCCGATACTGGTTATTTTAAACACAGCGGTACCAACGGAGAAGACTTTGCCGCTGCCGCATATCTTGTTGAACAGGGGGCATCGATCACCCTGATAGGAAAAATCCTCAAGTCGATTCAAGACGACTCACAAATTGATGTATTTCATGAAATGGTGAAGCAGATGGTGTATCAGGAAATCAATGGACACTTTCTCATAGTAACATATCTCGTTTTACCTGAACAGGTCGGGGGGCTTGCTGCCGTAGTAGAAAAGCTCTCAGAAGTCGAAAGCCCCGATGCACTCTTTGCAGTTTTTAATTTTGAGGATTCTGGCAATAATCTGATAATCAGCCGAAGTACCAAGAACAAAATTCATGTAAATGAAATAATGCAGGAATTTGGGGGCGGGGGGCATGGACAGGCGGCTTCAGCACTGGTTAAGAAACGCCCTGGTCGGAATGTTCTGCAGGAACTTCTTACGACAATAAAGAAAACACTGCATCCCGCTGTCACGGCAAAAAAAATTATGACAGAGAATCCCTCAGTTATGGAAGAAACAATAAGTCTTCTTGATGCGTCAAAATTTTTTGAAAAAGTCAATCATAGCGGCGCGCCGGTGGTTGACAGCACCGGAGAACTTAAGGGATTTATTACGTTGAAAGATATTATGAAAGGAAGAAAAAATGATAATATGCATGCACCGGTTAAGGCCTATATGCGGAGAAAATGCATACAGTGCACACCTGATACTACAATCAGAGAAATAGAACACCTCCTGTATAAAAATAATATTGGTCATCTACCTGTTGCACGAGAGGGGATTCTTCAGGGGATTATTACCCGAACAGATGTGTTGAATTTTTTAAAGTCGCTCTGACAGTTATATGTAAACAAAAGGCACGTTTTCTTTTCTTGACAGGGAAACTTTTTCAGTATGTAATTTTCATATAATTTAATATCAATTTTAATTAAAGGATGGGCATCATGGCTATTATTACAGAAAAGATCAGAGAGAATGCTGACGCGTGTAAAGATTACGTTGAGCGTGTCCTGAGAGACGCAGACAAGGATGGAGTGATGATGAATGAACTCCAGGGCCTGTTAAAAACTATTGTAAATGTTGCCCCAGGGCGAAAAGATTTTGAAAAAGTGTATGGTGAGAAGCCTTATGACTATTTTGCTAAAAAACTGGAAAATTTTAAATAAGTACAATAATTATAACTTAATATAAAAAAGGGAACTCATTGATGAGTTCCCTTTTTAAATTTATGAGGATATTTTTTTCAGCAGTTCTTTTTTCGTTTTTTGAAATTCCTCTTCGCTGATCGCGCCGCTCTCTTTCAGCCCCTGAAGTTTTTCAATCGTTGCCAGCACATCTTCGCCATCTCCCTCTTTGCGAAGACCGGATGCAAAATCTTTTCCCTTTTTGAGAAATTCTTTATACTTCTGTTTTACCGCGTCAGTCTCAAGGGTGAACAGGTCGCCGTCTGCTGAAAAATGGCTTTCAAATATCTTCCCGAGAGCGTAGGTCGAAGCGCCGGAAAGAACAACCTGGGACGCCAGTCCGGCAAGGGTACCTATTCCCGGAATAGATTTTACAATGCTGGCCCCGAAGCGTGCAAAGGAAGCCCCGGCAAGGGCAGAGGCAATGCTTTTTCCCTGGTTCTTGTCGTAAGGGACATCATAAAGCTCTGCAATGTCTTTTATCAGGTCCAGCTGAATGGCGGTGACCGCTGCAATATCCACGAGGGGAATTGGTATGGCCCCGGCAGTCATGCTGAAGATGACATGTTTTTTGATAATCTCATCAATAGTTTCAGGCATTTTTTTTGTCATAGTCCCTCTCCTTGTACGTCTCTGATTGACCGTGCATGGTGGTGCCGGCTTGTACATGTTCTGCCAGGTGGTTTTTTCTGGATTCAGGGCCACACTGAGCCCTGCAGTAAAAGAGTTGAGTCTCTTTATTTATCTTATATGTGTCTTTTGTAGATAAAGAGTTACTCTTTTCCCGGTCAGTTTTTTATTCTTTATATACCATATTCTGCCCGTTCAATAAGTTCAAGCTGCATTTCCCGATTTAAAGTAACAAAATATGCATTATACCCGGAGATTCTGACCAGCAGGTTCTGGTATTTTTCCGGATTAACCATAGCATCACGAAGGGTGCCTGAGTTCATAACATTGAACTGCATTTGCATTCCACCCAGTTCAAAATATGTTTTTACGTAGGAGGTCATATTGTTTACAATAGTCTCCCGATTATCAGAAAATCCGGGAACAATTTTAACATTGAATGCAATATTGTTATCCAAATTTCCTGGATCCAGACGGGCAACATCCCTTATATTGTCGAGGAAGTTAACTGATGCCCCGGGGTGAGGCGTTAAGCCGGGAGTGAATGCCTTTCCTTCAATTCTACCAGAGGGAAGTGTACCTGAAAGATTGCCGTAGGCGACGTGCTGTGACATCGACCAGAATCCTGTCCGGTAGGGGCCTCCCCGAAAATTTGTGTGGCCTTGGTATTCATTGTGTAAAAAGGAAGTAATCCTGTTTGCCATTTCGAGGGCCTCAGGCGAACCGCTCCCAAAAAGGGGCACCTCTTTTTTGATAACTGCAGCAGTTGTTTTATCATTTTTGAAGTTTGTATCAATAGCTTTTTTGAGCCCTTCAAAAGTAATTAACTTTTTATCGAATACCAGTTTCTTTATTACCATTAACGAATCTGTTACATCAGCTAGGCCGATATTTGAAGTTCCCGATGAATTGTAACGGCTGCCGCCCCTGGTAACATCACGGGCCTTTTCGATAGAACCGTCAATAAGTGAGCTGAGAAAAGGAGTAGGGCGCAGGACTGCATGAGCCTCTCCGTACATGTTGTTGAGCTCTACAGCCTTTTCGATAAGAAACTTTTGCTGATCGCAGTAAGCCTCAAAGAATTCATCAAAGGTCGTAAAATCTCCTTTGTTGATACTGCCGGTTTCCGGGCCAAAGCGTTCAGACATATGGGGGTGTGAACCATTGTTGAGCGCCATCTCAAGGGCAGAGACCATATTCATCAGTATTGATCCGGTATGGCCCATATGTTTTCCCGAGAGCGTCGGTTCAACACATCCTGTTGCCGACCAGTCCCTGGTATCATTTTCATCATAGCCTTTTCCCGCAAGGGCTTCAAACATTGCTGCATCATTGTGCATGGAAGGGGTCGCCCTGGTGGTATAATTAACCTCACACAGTCTCCTCAGGTAGGTATCACTGTTTACTCCCGGAGAGAATCGGGCGTTGACATTGGGATCTCTGACCGCAAGGAGTTCAGTTACCTTCAGCAGGATATAGGTCATATCATTAACCCCGTCTGCCCCGGCAGGATCGGTGCCCCCAAGAGTTATAGCCTGATCAGATGAACTCCCCCCAAAAAGATAGTTGCCTATATCCGGAACCAGGGGCAGGTGATCGGTCCCGCACATGAAGAGAGAGCCGCAGAGTTCAATGGCCTGTTTAATGTATGCCTCTCTCTCTTCTGGAGATGAGAGCTTTTTCATGTCATTGACAAAGTAGGGCTGAAGCCACTGGTCGAGTCTTCCCATCGAGAGACCCGTGTTGGTATTTTCGCTGTGAAGGGCCACCCATACTATCCAGATAACCTGAAGGGCCTCATGGAGTGTTTCTGCGGGACCGGCCGGTACTTTTTTAAGTATTTTTGATAGTTCATTGAGTTCATGTTTTCGGGTGACCTCAACTTCCTTCACCGCCTGATCATGGGCAGCAGCAGAAAGATTCAATGCATAGCCATCAAGGGCTTCGAGAGTACATTTCATCGCTTTGAGTGAATTGATGCTGTCATTGTCATCTGCAGGGAGGTTTTTACCTGCTGCTTCAATATCATCAATTATCCCACTGGTACCTTTGGCAAGAATTGCAGGATAATCGGGAATCGTATGAGAAATACCTACAGACTTCCATACAAAATAATAAACCCACCGCTCATCAATTTTTAAAGAATCAGGGTAGTCAAAACCGCTTCTTACGTATTCCCTGAAATTGCGTGATGTCCAGTAGGGGAAGACCTCCCGATGCAGTATTTCCGCTTCTTCATCTGAAATGTCATAGGGATTCAGGGGCCGCTGGGAAACAGATTTTAATTCACCCCAGAGCATTATTCCCTGGGCATCGGGATAGATGACCACTCCGGTCGGTTCCTTTGCCGTGGTTGTACCCGCCAGAAGTCCACGCTCAGGTATCAGGGGCTTTTTTTCTGTCATTAGGTAATGGAAGGCTTCAGCCTGCCGCAGTTCAGGGTTCCATTTCTGGCCCATGCTGTCATGTTCGAAACCATGCTTCTGGTGCCAGCGAGTCAAAAGCAGGGGACGCTCAGAGCATACCTGGGGCTTAAGTTTAAAGTGGCGGTCAAGCATCCAGTCAAGGCGAGGGAAATCATCAAGTGTGTACCGGGAGAGGTACGGTTCATCAAGAAAAAGAACCCCCGTATCATCGGGAGTCCCTTTGAGGGGAATGCTTTCAGTAACAGGGCCTTCTGTATCAAGTGTTTTTTTTCCCGAACCGGCCAGTTTCTTTTTAAGCTTTTTTTCATTTTTAAGAACACCTGCAAGCTTCTTTCTGTGCATACCGGAAAGGAGAAGGGAAACATAGAAATTAAAGGTTTGCAAAAAAGCAATATTGCCGTCAAAAATCATTCGGTTATTGAGAATGAGCATGAGCATTTCATTTGGAGTTATTCTCAACATCTCAAAGACGGTACGGTTATCCCTGAACCTGAGGGTTGCATCACGTGAATCAGGCATCTTTTTGAGCACAGAGACTCTTCCTTCATTAAAACAGAGAGCCCGGTTCATATTTCCACTTTCGGTTGTAAAGCCGATGGTGAAATTTATATAACCGGTTGAGCTTTCGAGATATCTGTTCAATTTTTTACGCCGGTTAAACAAAAAAGCCATCAGCTTGAGAAGCACCCATGTAATAGTATTCATCTATTTTTCTCCTTATCCTGATTCTTTTCGGGTAGAATGTCATCTGTCAGATCGGTTAATATTTCTTCTACCAGTGAATTTATATCTTCTTCTACTTCCTGTAAAACCCGGCTGTTGACCAGGGATACAATTCCGTGCATCGATATCCAGAGGTGAATTATTTTTCTGGTAATCTTTTTTTCCGGGTAACCTGTATCGGCAAGCATTGCAGAGGCGAGGGTGATCAGCTTCAGACCCGCCTGCTTTTCTTTCCGAGCCGTCGGCTCCATTGATGAATCTTTATAGTCAGCGTACTTTGGGGTATCCATGCTGAATATGATATTATACCAGTGGGGATTTTCCGTGCCGAAACGGATATATTCAGAAACAACACCTTTGATCTGTCCACGTAAATTTTTTTCTTCTGATAGTAATGTAAAGAAAGCTTCGTATATTTTCTCAAAGCCTTTTTTTTGAATATCAAGATAGAGCTCATCTTTATTCTGGTAATAATTGTAAATATTTGCTGCGGTCATCCCGAGGGATGCTGCAAGTTTTCTCATACTGAGGGTACTGAATCCCTTCTCGCCAATAAGCGTGACGGCAGCAAGGAGGATGTCTTCTTTGACCCTTTTTATTTCTTCGGGAGTTCTAATACTTTTTGGCATAATGACTTCTCCTTTGAACGGTGTTAATTTAACGCTGTTCAAAGGAGAAGTCAAGACAAAAAGTGTTTTCAAAAAATACATAATAATTTTCTTGATTCTAAACTTATTACTGTTAAGGTTTTACCAAAAATCAACGATAGGATGCGGCGTCAAATGCAGGATGGATCAAGGAATCACAGTTTTCGAAAAAACATGAAAAAAACCATTACTATGGAATTTTTCATCAATCCCAAGAAAATTCTCTTTGTTCGTTATAATAATACAGATTATTCTTTCAGCCAGTTCTGGCAGAAGATTCCTGATGCGGAAAAAATATGTTATAGAATAAACGAAGAATTTAAGGTGCAATACCCGGACCTCTACAAAGAAGAGAGCTTTAATACAAAAGAATGGAAGGAAGTTTTTCTTAAGTTTGTCAATAATCATCTCGGCTACAAGGATAATATACTCGATGTTTTCATTCGCTCAAGCGGGGAAATATCAATTCATCTCGAAAAGTGAAATAATCAGTACCACTGGACGGTTTTTTCAAAAATAGTCTTGCTTTTTATATTGAGAAAGGTTTTAATTTTTAGATGGTCCTATTGTAATGTTCAACAGTTGCGGGCTTCCTTGAGGGGAGGCGGGTTTCAGAAGATTAAAAACAGGGTTATCAATGCTGATTATTTTTTTAATTTCTACACTTCTGATATCTTTTCTTCTTCATATATACTGCGTCGTCAAATACGCAGTTCAGCGCTTAAACAAATTCTACCGCGGCTTTATAATTACTGCCATAACAAATGCCATCCTTGCTCTTTCTTTGATCTACCTTGCTTTGAATAAACCTGACATCATCCAGCACCTTGATATGCGTGTTCTTCTCTGGATCATGTCCGGAGTGGTTATGGTAATGCTTCTTATTCTTAAAATTTCCGTATTCAGGAGAATATACCTGAGGGCTCAGGATCCCCAGCATTTTCACTATAATTTTTTCGGCAAAAAGGTACTTCACAGTTCCGCGGTAAAGCCGATAGATATCGTGATGTTCTTTGGCTCCATGCCTTTTTTTCTTTTTGCGGGGGCTTATTTTGTGGCACGCGTTATAAATTTGATATTATATAACCATATATAAAAATTTTAATTTATGCTGGATTTTTCAGAGGCCTTTTCTATTGTGTGCTATAATTGGTTGCAATCGGGTAGCCGCTATGATATATTCCTGATAGACAGGACAGGAGGACAGCAGGTATGCTGGGCATTTTTACACCGGACATAGACAGATTAAAAAGAAATGAAGATATAGAGGCCCTCATTGAGTGTCTCAGTCATAAAAAACCTGAAATCAGGTCAAAGGCCTTTTCCGCCCTTAAACCATGGGATACCAGGAAAGATGTTATTTCTGCCATGCGCAAGCTGATCGATGATCCGGATACAAAGGTACGGACTCTCGCACTTCTTAAGTTCACGGAGATCAGTAACTCCTTTAATGAAGCTAATATGAAAAATATCATTCTCAATGGCCGGCAGACAGAGAAGATAGAGCTTCTCCGCATCCTTGCAGAAAAAAAGGGCCCCCTCAATGAAGACGTTAGCCGAATTATTGTCCTTGCCCTGAATGATAAAAAAATGATTGTACGCTTTGAAGCCATGCGCACCTTCGGATCTCTTAAGGTCACCCATGCTGTACCATATCTCATAGAGAACCTTGACGATGAAAGTTACCGAATCCGATCAGAAGCCGCGAAGGCCCTTGGAAATATCGGAGCCCCTGAATCAGTTGATGCACTGATCGGCGGCCTCATGGATAACAATGGCGAGGTCAGAAACTCGGCACATGAAGCACTTAAGAAAGTTCCCTCAGAGCAGGCCCTTAAAGCGGTAGATGATGCACCGGTTATGATAATGGCTAAAAAGATGAGCGGCAGCAGCACTCTGAGACAGGAGACCCTGCAGCATATCGGAAAAAACCGCATTACCGACGGCATTCCACTGGTGCTCAAGGCGCTTAAGGATGATTTTAAAACTGTGCGGATTGAGGCAATTACAACCATTGGTCTGCTGCGTAACCCCGCATGCATCGAGCCTCTTTCTGTAATGCTCGATGACCGCTACTGGGATGTACGCCTGGAGGCAGTCAAGGCCTTTGAACGGGTTGCCGATCCCCGTTCCCTGGTGTATCTTGAAAAAGCGATGAAAGACGCAAATTCAAATGTCAAAAACCAGGCCCAAAAATCTTACAACACACTCCACTACCGACTTGAAAGGCTTGGGCGACTTTAAGCCCATGCCGTTTAAAGACGGCAGTTCCTGGTTTCAGTTTCGATTATTGCTGTTGCCCCGAGTGCTTCGAGTCGATCCATAACCTGCACGACATCTTTTTTCAGAACCATTACTTTTACAGCGACCCATTTATCCTGATCGAGCCGTGAGACAGTCGGGGATTCAAAACCAGGGGTGATTTCTTCCGCCTGGGGTAATTTTTCTTCAGAGATGTTATATTCAAGAAGACTGTACTTACTGGCGATGAGAATGCCTTCGATACGGCGCATGATCTGATTTACTGCTTCATTTCCAGCAAGGGCGTGGTTGGCTATCAGACAGGTCTCGTAGGTACCGATATCTGAATAAACCTTCAGGTTATTGTCCCGCAGGCTGTCTCCCGTTTCTACAATATCAACAATAGCATCGGCCAGGGAGAGATCAACCATGATTTCAACTGAACCGTTCATTTCAACACAGCGTATATCGACTCCCTGGGCTTTGAAGTAGTCTTCTGTCATGTGAGGAAAGGAAGTAGCGATGGTTTTGCCGTTGAAATATGAGAGTTTTTCATCACTGACCGAATCAGGTACAGCGACACAGAGTCGGCATTTACCGAACCCAAGCTCCATGAGATTGGCAACATCGGCGCGCCGTTCAGCGATCAGATCACTTCCGGTGATTCCCAGGTCTACGACACCTGAGTCTACAAGAACCGGAATATCATCGGCTCGCACAAAGATAAAGGTAATATCTGCAGTGGTGCAGGTGGCATAGAGATTTCTTCCTTTTGCCCTGAACTTGTATCCTGCACGTTTGAGAAGATCTACTGCCGGTTCACGTAATCTTCCTTTTACCGGAATAGCGAATTTAATATTATTAATTTCTGTAATTGTCATTTTTTTCTTCCTGCCTTTTCAACATGACCGCTGGTACCGAAACGGCGCCCCAGCTCTTCGGCCAGTTCGTCTATAGTTATATTCTTATGCCCCGCCAGAACAAAGGAATGAAAAAGAAGATCGCAGAGTTCATATACCAGGTGATCACGGTCATCTTCAAGGGCCGCCTCACAGACTTCTCCCGCTTCTTCCATAATTTTTTTATTAATTTTTTCAACTCCCTTGTGCATCAGGGAGGCAACGTATGATTCTTCAGGGGTACTTTTTTTTCGCTCTTCTATGACCTGAAAGAGCTGTTCAAATACGTTTTCTTTCATTGTTATGCCTCTTTTTTGATACCACATAATATTATGGCGATTTTCGTCAAGCCGTTTAAGGCTTTTTCTGCTTTCCGGTACCAGAAATATAATTTCCTTGCCAAAATGAGAAGAACTCTGTTTTGTGGAGTATCCGGCAGTCGATTTTGCCGGGACAATTATCATGCATGAGTACATGAAAAGAGAAAAAGACTTACGGAGAAATATTATGATAAAACTTGATTTTGAAAAACAGGACGGCCTTATCCCGGTTATCGCCCAGGATTTTGAAACAGGCGAGGTTCTCATGCTCGCCTATATGAATGAAGAATCTTTCAAGCTGACCCTCGATACAGGAATTGCCCACTACTGGAGCCGTTCAAGAAGCAAACTCTGGAAAAAGGGCGAGTCTTCAGGAAATCTTCAGGAAGTTAAAGAAATCAGGGTTGACTGTGATGACGACACACTGGTAATAAAGGTAAACCAGATCGGTGATGCTGCATGTCATGAAGGCTATAAGAGCTGCTTTTTTAGAGTAGTTGATGGTGAAACCCTGAAGGTTGACGGCAAACGGGTCTTCAATCCTGAAGAAGTATATGGAGACAAAAAATGAGCAGTCAGCTGAAACTTGGAATACCAAAGGGAAGCCTTGAAAAATCGACCATTGAGCTTTTCAAAAAAGCAGGCTGGGATATATCCGTATCATCCAGAAACTACTTCCCCTCAATTGATGATGAGGATCTCTCCTGTTCTCTCGTCAGGGCCCAGGAAATGGCCCGATACGTTGATAACGGGGTACTTGACCTTGGGCTTACCGGCCTTGACTGGATTGAAGAAAACGAAGCAGATGTGCAAATTATATCTGATCTTGTTTATTCAAAGGTTTCAACACGAAAAGCGAAGTGGGTACTTGCGGTTCCCGATGATTCTCCCATTGAAACTCTTGAAGACTGTGCCGGCAAGACCATTTCAACCGAACTGGTTAATTTCACTAAACGTTATTTTGAAGAGCGTAACATACCAGTGACAGTTGAATTTTCCTGGGGCGCTACAGAAGCAAAAGTCGTTGAGGGACTGGTCGATGCCATAGTTGAAGTAACGGAAACCGGTTCAACCATAAAGGCCCATGGCCTGAAAATGATACACACGCTCATGGAGACCAACACCAAGCTTATAGCGAATAAAAAAAGTCTTGAAGATCCATGGAAAAAAACTAAAATTCAGCAGATAGCACGGCTTCTTCAGGGGGCCCTTTATGCGGGGAGCCTTGTGGGAATAAAAATGAATGTCCCCAAGGAATCAATTGATGCGGTTGTAAACCTTATTCCAAGCCTCACGGCTCCCACGGTATCTGAACTCTACAAGTCTGACTGGCTCTCTGTAGAATCCGTAGTCAGTGAGGCAGTCGTGCGGGAAATTATTCCCCGGCTTCTCGAGGCGGGAGCTGATGGAATAATAGAATATCCTCTCAACAAGGTTGTCAGCAGTAAGGATATCTAGTACACATTCAGGAAGGCATTCCATGCTGGATGCCTCCCTGAAACATATAAAAAACATGGGTACGACAAAGATAAAAGGAGATTACAATGTCAGACATTTCATTTCAGGGAAAAGTAGCAGTTATTACCGGTGCAGGTCGGGGCCTCGGAAGGGCCTATGCTCTTGAACTTGCCCGCAGGGGAGCCAAAGTGATTGTTAATGACTTTGGAGGAGAGAGTGACGGTACAGGGGCAAGCAGAGAGCCCGCCGACGCTGTTGTTAAAGAAATAAAAGGCCTTGGTGGAGAAGCGGCAGCAAACTATTCTTCCATTACTGATAATAATGCGGGAGACGAAATTGTTAAAACCGCTCTTGATAATTTTGGTACCATCGATATTTTGATTAATAACGCGGGAGCTCTCAGGGATAAATCCTTTCATAAAACCCCGGAAGAGGACTGGAGCGCAATCTACGAAGTGAACCTGAAGGGTGTGTACAATGTTACCCGCCCCGTATTTGCAGTAATGAGAGAAAAGGGATACGGAAGAGTTATCTTCACAACGTCAGGAACCGCCCTCTATGGAAATTTCGGCCAGGCAAATTACGGTTCTGCCAAAATGGGTCTTATCGGTCTGATGAACGTTCTCAAGCTCGAAGGCGGAAAGTACAACATAAAGGTGAACACTATAGCTCCAATCGCCGATACTCGATTAACAAAGGGACTGCTTCCCCAGGAAGTAGCCCATATCTACAATCCTGACCATATCGGGTCCCTGGTTCTCTACCTGGCATCTGAAGAGAATGAGAATACCGGATGCATCTATAATTGTGCTGCGGGATGGTACAGCAGAACAGAAGTAGTCTGCGCTTCAGGGGCAGTACTTGGAATGGAGAGTGATACTATTTCAGTTGAAGATATTCGTGATAACTGGGAGAAGATAAATGATACCAGTGATGCAAGGTTTCTTAATTCTCTGGCTGAGAGTTTTTCATTTATTGATCCGATTACGAAAGCTAAGAAAAAATAAAGAACCCTTTAACGCATATGTGGGGCCGGAAGGTCCCACACATGCGTTAAAGCATAAAACTTTTAGCTGATACCAGGATATACCTGATAAGGCTTTTTTCCGTAAATTTTCTGAAAATCAATGGCAAAGGGACAAAGGTTACAGGTCACCCTGATAACACCCTCGGCAGCAATCTGGGCTTCTTCGTGAAGAACGCCGTTTTTATCGATATTGTTTCTCATCTTAAGAAGGGCGCAGTCGTTACATTTTTTTGCATTTTCTTTAACTCTGTAGCTGATCAATGACATAAGTGCCTCCTTTTACTTTTGAAACTTTACGGCTGGGATTTATATATATATCCAGCATTGTGTCTAATAATATGGTACATAACCTGTATTAAAAAACCACTATTTTTTTTGCTCTAGTCAAAAAAAACGTCCAGCCGGTATGAAAAAAAAGTCCTTGAAAAAAATATTTCAAACCGGTAATTATTCATTTATATATATGAGCCTGAGAGTCGCCCAGAAAGACTCTACACCATATTTTTATACAGAAACTTTAGATAATATAATGGAGACAAGCTAAATGGAGCCACAAACGGGCAGTGAACCGGCAGCAAAGAAAAGAAATCCCTTTCTCTTCATTCTGACACTCAAAGGGATATTCATTCTCCCGATAGTTTTAATTGTTATCATACTCTTCAGTCTCATGGTGAGCAGTACATTCTATATCAGTATACTGAAAAATGCCGGCCTGATAGAATCATATATTCAGGCCAAAAACTGGCAAATGGAAAAAGAAATCAAGGCAGAGATTGAAGAGGAAGTCAAGCTCGAAGAGTTCAGAAAGAAATTTGAAGTTATAAAAGAAGACTTTGAAAATAAAAAGGAAACCTACTATACCCTCAATTTAAAAAAAGACTACAAGGATCTGAAGGCAAAATATAATGAACTCGATGACCTGAGTTTCAGCAGCGCGCCGGACCTTTTTAAGAGCAAGGCAGATTTCAAAAAGTATAAAAAAGATGAGTTAAAGAAAATTAAAACTGAGATGAAGGATATTGAAAAATATCGCGATCTCAGTGAAGATAAAATAGACACAGCCAGAAGTGCCTACAAAAAAGTGAAGGACAAATATGAAGACGCGGTAGACGACCTTGAGGACAAAGAAGAAGATGCCAGGGATATCATCAAATCTCATAAGAATTCTTTTATGGGTAAAATATATACTGATATCGGAACCATCAGCCCCGTTCTCACCGAAGAGCTGAACAACAAACTTCTGGAGAAAGGAGTAAGATCTGAAATTGATAAGATGCTCGCCTTTATTACTTCTTACAACGAACAGGTAAAGAGGGGTAATATTTATACTGACACTATGGCGATAACACAGGGAAGAGTTGCTTCATCGAGAAAAGTAAAACTTCCCCCTATAATGATAAGCCTCTGGGTTGAGGATGAAATTCGTGGTGTAAAGCAAAAGAGACATCTCTTAAGCCAGGTTTTTGTCAGCCGTATTGCAAAGATGGAGGGACTTCATAAAAAGGCATCTTTTATCCAGATTTTTAAATTTTCAGAAACCGGTCTGGCAGAACGTATCGGTCGAAAATACCTGAAAGGGGCGGGGCTCACCCTTAGAGACGGGATTATTCGTGTTAAGCCGATTGTTCTCACAGGCAGTACGGCCAGATCCTTTGAAACCTTAATGCTTGTTGCAACCTGGGGAGTCTATGTGAGGTATGTGCTTCTCGGCAGTCTGGCCCTGCTGATAATTCTAATGATAGCTTCAAATGCAGAGGGCGAAAAAAAGAAACGGTCAGTTAGAAAAGTTCTTCTCTGGCCGTCGATGATTGTTATTGTTGTATCCATCGGAGTGATAATATTTTCCGGAACCTTTACCAGTCTGTTTCCCGCGGTGATTAAAGATCCCATGGTCCAGGCCTATGCGAAAAGAATAGCCATGGTTATTTCTCTTCATATATTCATTCCGATGATTTTTACCTTCGGACTTCTTGCTTTTATCGGAAGCTTCGTTGGCAAAAATAAAAAGACCGAAGCAGCAGCTTAAGGAGCAGACAATGTCAGACCAGCTAATGAACACGAAGGAAGTTGCTGAATACCTCGGTATTCATGAAAAACAGGTGTACGCCCTGATAAAGGCGAAGGGCATCCCCTGTACCCGCGCCACGGGAAAGTGGATTTTCCCGAAACACCTGATTGATGCCTGGATTGAGAAAGAAGCCCGGGAAAATGCAGGGGACCTCGACAGGGGCATGGGAGTTGAAAGAGATGTTCTTCTTTCCGCGGGGAGCAACGATCCGATACTTGATGTGCTTCTGAGCCGCATGGGGCAGGAGCATCCTGAACTTCATGTTTTTCACAATAACACCGGCAGCCTCGGAGGCCTGGCCATGTTGAAGGAAGACCTGGCTGACATAGTCTGGTGTCACCTCTATGATACTGAAACAGGTGATTACAATATTCCTTACATCAAAGAACAGCTTCCGGGGAAAAAGATAGCCATGGTGCATCTTTTTTACCGGGAACTCGGCCTGATTATCTCAAGGGATTCCGCTCCGAAAGTGAAGGGCATTGCTGACCTGAGCAACAAGGGTATCCGCCTGATCAACCGGCAGCCGGGAGCCGGGACCCGTATTTTTCTCGACCAGCAGCTTAATGCCGCCGGCATTGATTCCGGAGCAATCGAAGGTTATGAAAACGAAGTCAATACCCATATGGAAGTCGGTCTGGCGGTAATGTCAGGAACTGCCGATGCGGGCCTGGGGACCGTTTCAGCGGCTCGGATGTTTAATCTGCCCTTTGTTCCTCTTATTAAAGAAAGCTTTGATATGGTGCTTCTGCAGGAGACCTTTTTTAAACCTGCCATTCAGGCCTTTATTGATACGGTCAACTCAGAAGAGACCAGGGATTCGGTTATGGTGCTGGGCAATTATGATTTTTCTGAATCGGGGAAGATTATTTATTCTTCGAAGTAATCGAGAAAAACACCTTCAGTATTTCCTGAAAATGTAAAAGCAACGATATGCGGGTCTGATGACGAAGTCATCAGACCCTGTTTATTTGACGCCCATTAAGTAATGAAAACAGTTGCCGGAGTTTATTTTGAAGGCGCGAAAGCGCTTTCGCGCCTTCAAAAATAAACATGCCCACCTTCAAGCCAAAAAATTCTTATCTTAAGCTAAAAACAAGAAAAATCCTACCTTCCGATTATTCCTACCAATTCTTACAAATATGTCATTTTTATTGACAAAATATACTTGGAGTACATAGTTGTCTTAATATAAAGAAAGGAGACTTTAATTATGAAAAAGCTTATTACTCTCGCTATACTTATTGCCCTTGTTGGGGCTGTTGGGTGTGATGATGGAGGAGACAGCGGGTTCGTATCCCTTAAGGTAACCGTTACTCTAGACCCTTCACTGAACACTTATCCGACAGAAGAATATACTCTCCTGGGAGTTACCCGTGCGGAAGCCAGTGGTAATGTAGGATACTGGGAATACCCACTTGTTGGAGGTACCGGAGAAGTTGATGCTGACGGGACTCAGGATAATCAGGCAAACGAAACTATAAAAATAGAGACAGATGAAGATGGTATGGGTTCAAAACATGTTTTAGTCTATCTTGTTCGTGAAGTAGATGGTCTGACTGCCAAATCCAAAGATCTTACCGTTGTGTATAAAGGAGAGGTTGCCGGTACTACAGCAGAGAGGGTCGTGAAGATAAAAAATATCGAAGCGGGTAATTATTATGTAATAGCCTTTTATGATTATGCTGATGGTGGAAACCAGGATAACCGTCTTAATCGATATGACCGTTATGCAATATGGGATGGAGCTGATGATGTTGCTGCTGATGTAGCAGATGAAACCAGCGGTAATGCAATATATGATAATAGCATACCTCAAGTTGTTACAGTAGTTGATGATGTAACAAAAGAAATCGCCATGAATATCAATAAAGATTATGTTCTCGGACAGCCTTCATGGACTGATAATGCTCGAAAGAGCCGGGGTAGACTTTTTTACACACAGGCTCTCTATGATCTTTATGGTTACCCTCAGTGGGATGATATTCCCTAATTCTTTTCTTTTACTTTGGCTGATTCTAATTCAGCCAAAGTAAAAGAAAAGATACCTCCTCATCATGAAAATTACTTTTTGGTTACACTCCAGGAATATAGCATCTTTGCTATGTCTATGCAGCATAGTCGTAATTACACCAGTAAGGATTTTGGGCGAAGAAAATCCAACTTTTAAAAACCAGAAAGAAAAGAAAACTGTTGAAGAAAATAAGCCCTTCGTTCTCGCCCCACTGCTTATTCGCGATCGAAAACCGACAGTTATTGAACAAGCCTCTACTTCAACAAAAATCACGAAAGAAAAAATTGAAGAACATTCAGATAAGGCCCTTGATGATGTGCTGCGAATGGTCCCGGGGATCCAGGTTGATTCACATCGTAAGGGATATGTCAGGGCCCGGTTTCGCGGTATTGATCAGGACAAAATTGCTATTTTAATCGATGGAATTCCCATCAGTGATGTCTATTCAACCGATATTGATATTTCTGATATACCGGTAATGAATGTCGAGAGAATTGTTGTAAACCGGGGTGCTGCTTCGGCATTATTCGGAACAAGAGGTGGGGTTGGTACAATAAATATAATAACCCGCAGGCCCGCGAAAGCAGAAACTGAAATTAAACTTGAATACGAACAATACAATAATATTAAACTGGACTTTGCCCATGGAAATACAATTGATAAATTTTATTACTGGATTGCAGCTTCAATACAATACAGCGGGGGGTACAAACCTTCAGCGCAACTTACTCAAGCAAAAAAAAGAGAATGGTTTGATACTATCGTCCCTTATGTACTTTATGGTTTGACTTTTGATGAAGTAACGGTCCCAGCAAAAAATGATTACATAAATGATAATGGCCTCTGGGATCAGACAGGCTATACGAAAGTGAATCTGTCTTTACGAGGTGGCTATGAATGGGACAAGTACAACGAAGCCGGGCTTTCAGTTCAGTACAGTTTTAAAACTGGCAAGACCAACAGCTATGAAAACAATTGCTTTTCTCATTATAAACCAGACTCTGACACCTGGACAGATCCTTACTTTTTACTTTCAGATAATACAGAAATAAAAAAAGCCGTCCTCCGAAACCGAACCTTTCTCTGGCCGGGAATACACAATTTCTATACAACTATTTATGGCCGCTACGGCAACAAAAAACTCCATTTCAAGGGTAACTTCTTTTCCACATTCAAGCGGGCCTTTCAGGAAGGATACGCATCAACTGATTTGAGCTATGTTAAGGATGGGGCTTTTTATGATCATATTTATGAGCCTTTTACGGAAATAAAGTCATACTATTCTAATGGTCTCAATGGTATTGCTGTCTGGCAATTATCTAAAAGCCATAAACTATCCACCAGTCTGCTTTTCAGGTCAAATATTTATAATGAAGAGCAACAGGCTTTATCTGCTGCTGAGTCTCCCTACATTGCTTCAACTATATTTGGGCTTGATCCTTATCCTGTACAGCGTCTTGAAGATGTGACAGGAACCCTTGCAGTAGAATATGAATATAACTTTAAAAACCGTATCTTCTGTACTCTTGGCGTATCCTATGATTTGCAATACTTTTACCGATTTAAAAATCGAGAAGCTCTCTACCAATACGAAGATGCCTATATTGTAAAAAATCACAGTGATTTTCTTGGAACCAAGGATTCATTTAATCCGGTAGCTGGAATATTATGGAATACAATAAAAGACAGACTTTTGTTGAGAGGTGCATTCTCAATCAAGACACGGTTTCCCAGTCTCAGCGAATACTCAAAAGTTGTTGATGACCGAAAGGACAATGCTTTAAAGCCTGAAAGATCTTATAACTTCAATACAGGATTTGAAGTATTCATTCATAAAAAAACAATCTCGTTAAGGTCAGATTACTATTTATCCATTGTCGATGACCGCATTGAAAAAATTTCAGGAGGAATCAATCCACCGGTAAATATTGACATGGTTTTTACTCAGGGAACTGAATGTTCAATAAAAGGGACAATAAAAGGAATATTTGAAATTTTTGATCTCGATTTTACTGCTTTTTACACATATTTATATGCAAGAAATCACGCTGATGTTCCTGATGAAACTGTTAATCGTGGCAAGTATCTGGAATTCACACCGGTACATCAACTTGGCCTTGATATGCTTATACATTTCATCACAAAAACGGATATAAATATCTGGGGAACCTGGAGTTATGGAGCTATAACTTATATTATGACTGAAATTCCACCGTCTGGTGTCGTCGCTTACTCCACGGATTACTTCAAAGCAATCCCTGTAAACAACCCCCTCAAACTTAACATAAAAATATCTCAAAAATTCCTGACCCACTACACAGTCTACATAATGTGCAAAAACATCCTCGACGATTATAACATGGACCCATTAAACCCGGGCCCGGGAAGAATGTTCGGAGCGGGAGTAATGGCAAAATTTTAGCTTTACAAAATATACCTGCTGAATTAGTAACACATAATCGTATTTAGTGTGATACTGATGAAGTTAAAAATCTAAATAAACGAGTCTGCCACAATGAAAAGAAAAATACTATTTACTGCAATTTTAGCCTCATCAATGTTTATCGCCTCCCATATTTCATTACAGGGAGCACCTGAGCCGATGGCTCAAAAAGACATCAAAATAAATACAGAAAAACTAACCACCAGCACAGAAAAAAAACCTGTTGCAGCAGATCAGAAAGATATCAGCGGAAAAAAAGAAACCGGACAGCCCGTGTCATTCACCGAAGAAAAGACAAGCCTCTACAGTCTCTTCAGACAAGGCGGCCCATTCATGTGGCCCATACTCTTATTCTTTGCCCTTGCCCTCGGTTTTATCATAGAGAGGGGTCTTTTCTTTTACCGCAGCAGCCTCGGAACCGCAGAATTCATTGATGACTTCGAGAAGATTATTGCCGACAGTGATTTTAAAGCAATACATGCTTTCTGTGAGAACCGAGATGAAGCCGTTGCCGCTATTGTGGCCAAAGGCCTCAAGGTTCGTCAGGCGGGTATCGAACGCATAGAGAAATCTTTTTCTGTTGCCGCATCAGTACAGGTCGCTGCCCTTGAGCGGGGTCTCAATGTAATTTCCGCCATGGGTAATATTGTGCCGATGCTCGGCTTTCTTGGAACTGTTTCAGGTATGATTACCGCCTTCAGTAAAATAGCGGCGGCCGACCAGGTGAACGCCCGACTTGTCGCAGGGGGCATCCAGGAGGCCCTTCTGACAACCGCAGCGGGTCTCATAGCCGCGATACCCGCTCTCTTCTGTTATAATTATTTCGTTCACCGAATCGATGTATTTGTAGCCGGGGTAGAGCGCATCACCGCTGATATTGTTGAGAAAATGATAGAGGAAGAAATCTAATGCGCATCGGCCGTAGATCCGAGGCAACATCAGAGATGTCATTTTCTACAATTTCTGATATAGCCTTTCTTCTGATTATTTTCTTTATGGTGACATCATCCTTTATTGTCTCTGAGGGGTTTCACCTGGTTCTTCCTGATAAAAGTCAAAAGCCCGTGATCACTCCGCGCAATCAGGTGCTTGTTCTTTCTTTAACCGATAAGGGAATTGTATCCGCTGATGACCGCAAACTTTCTGATCAGGAAATCGAACCCTTTCTCAGTAAGACTTATCTAGCGGGCCTGAAAAAATCTGTCCTTCTTCAGACCGGTGAGGAGACCCCCTATGGACGGGTTGTTAAAATAATTGAACTTGTCAAGGCAGCGGGCTTCTCAGCACTCTCTCTCAGGATGGGTCAATGATGCAGTTACGACGACGAAGCAAAAAGGTTCTCAGTGTCCCCCTTTCGAGCATGGCCGATATCGCTTTTCTGCTCTTGATATTTTTCATGCTGTCGAGTATTTCCGGCATGGAAAAGGAAGTTCCCGTCAATCTTCCTGAATCGATACAGGTACCTTCACATGACAAAAGTCATTTCAATATATTTGTAAAGGAAGATGGAAGCCTCTTCTTCGACAATAAGGAAAACCAAATCGAAGAGCTTATCAGCTACGCAAGGTACCGAAAGTCCTTTACCCCGAAGATACGGGCAATGATTCACGCAGACAGTACACTTCCTTACAATTATGTAAACCAGGTTCTTGAATCCCTGAAAGAAGCGGGACTGTATAATATCGTGCTCGCGAGCAAAAAAGCTGCCGGTGCCTCAAAATGACAACAGCGGCTATTCAACGCTTTTTCTCCCTGAGGCCAGCCATGTCGTGGACTATTGCAGTTACTCTTTTTTTGTGGCTCGTGATACTCACCGTAACCTGGGGAGGGAAGGTAAAGGATACGACGTTCAGGGATCTTGAAGAATTTCAAATGGTTGAACTAACACTGCAGGCCGACAAGTCAGCACCAGAGATGAGCCTCTCTGATTCAGTATCAGAAACCGTCCCTGAAGATGAGCCCCTTGATTTTGGGGTCATTGATGACAGTTACAAGAATATTCTCAACGCGGCAACAGCTCCACGGCCGCGCTTCTCTTCACTGCCCCGGTATCCTGACTCGATGCGCCATGAAGGTATTGAGGGTACCGTTGTCATTGAGCTCGGCATCGATGAAAACGGGCGGGTGGTCTACGGGAAAATTGCCCGCTCTCTGGGAAAAAAATTCGACAGCATTGTTATTGAATGGGCAAAGCATATTAATTTTTATCCTGCCCGAAGCCTCGACTGCAAGTCCTTTCGGTGCCGCATTCACCTGCCGGTTCGTTTTAAACTTGATTCGTGACCCGGCATTACAGCAGGTTTAATCACTGTAAATAATAGTCCCCACGTGCTCTCCCGCAAGGGCCCTGGAGAGGTTTCCCTTTTCAAGGCCGTTTATGATCTGAATGCTGTCGATGACTTCACTGTTACGAATAATATCAAGGCATGGCCGCTCAACTACCAGGTCGTCAAGGTCCATGGTCTGCAGTTCTTGAACGCTGATTTTATCGATAAATTCAGCATCGGGATTTTTCTTCGGGTCATCAGTATAGAGTCCCTTTTCATCTTTGACAAAGAGGCACTGCTTGGCGCCGATGAGGTCAGCCATAATTACCGTACCCACATCAGTTCGGTGAACGGGAATCCGTTTATTGTCAGAAGGAATGGCGAAAAAATCATAGGGGGGCATTGCCGCCATTACGGGAATAATATTCTGGGCATAATAGAGAGAAAGCTCAACAACCTGGTCCTGATCAATGCATATTCCGCCCCGGTCTGCCAGGAGGGTCGCTACAAGCAGGGCATTCTGCTCGGATATTGAAGAAGCAAATTTTGCGATGATGCCGGTAGGCATCCCCAGCTCAAGGCCTATATTGTAGATATGCCGGCTTCGAGTCCCTCCGCCGGTAGTAACAAGCATCTTATGCCGGCTGCTTTCTTCTGCTATTTCATCGGTTATGGCGGGCAGGGCAGAGGCGCCCCGGTCACAGATAGACTGGCCGCCGATTTTCATGACCGTTACGTCAGGATAAAGTCTTTTCTGGGGAGCGACTTGAATGGTATCCCTGAATTTTTTACTTACCAGGCTTTCACCCATAAGATTACTTTCTATGTGCAGACGTTTCCCGTCACGGTCCCGAAATAAGGCCATGTTAATTCTCCCTGGTTAAAAATAAATGGTGTCGCAGATTATTTTGCGTGTCCCGACTCAATAAGGATAAGCTCTGCTCCCACGGCTGCGGCTATTGCCTCAAGCTCTTTCTTTTTAAAATGCTCAGCCATAAACTTGAGCTCAGTTCCGGTGTGAGCCATGATTTTAAAGCGGGGCTTTTTATCCTTTTTGTCGACCTTACGCCTTTCCCGGTAAAATATTTTTCCAGCCATGAAGACCTCCTCTAGCCATTAACTACCTATAGTATAATGGATTAGAATTTCTCTGTCCAGAAAGTTACCACTTACAAACGGAAAAGAGGAGAGTCTCTCTCTTTTTTGATGCATTACATCTGCCAGGGGTATCTCAGATGGCCTTTGTTACTTTTTGTAAGAAACCGGAAACGGTAGAAGAAAATTTTTTTTCACTCTCAACAAGTTTCAAAATCTTACTCCCGATTACAATTATATCTGCAAAAGAAGCAACCTCTGAGGCCCGTGCCGGTGAATCAATACCAAAGCCAACAGCCACGGGTAACTCGGTGATTTTTTTTATTTCCTTCACGTAACGCGCGAGGCCTGAGCTGAGGGATTTTCCCGTGCCGGTAATACCGACCCGGGAGGTGCAGTAAATCATCCCTGAGGCCTTCTCGGTCAATGTAGTAAGCCGTTCACGGCTCGTGGTGGGACTTACCACAGGAACAGCATGAAGGCCATATTGTCCTGCAGCGGCATAAAAACCTTCGGTATCTTCTTCCGGGGGGATGTCAGGTACAATCAGGCCGTAGATACCCGCCGTACGGGCCGCCTTCATAAATTTTGCAACCCCGTACCTGAAAACAATATTGTAATAGGTCATAAAGAGAAAATGTACATTTTCATGCTTCGCGCTCATTTCCGCAGCCAGGTCAAAACATTGTTTAACCGTCATGCCCCCCTGCAGAGAAGCCTGGTTCGCCTTCAGTATTGTGGGGCCGTCGGCAACGGGATCAGAAAAGGGTATCTGTATTTCAATGTACTGCACCCCTTCCCGGGCCATTATATCAATGAGCTGCCGGTTATCCGCAACCGTTGGATAGCCCGCGACGATATGAGTCATTATGCCAGTTTCAGCCATTGCTTTCCTCAACCTTTGCCCTGAGAAACTTTTTCCATTCTTCGTCTTCTAGGGCTTCTGCTATTATAAATATATCCTTATCACCGCGGCCTGAAACATTGATGACCACAATCTCATCTTTTGACGCTTTTCGTGCAACCTTGATGCCCTCGGCAACGGCATGTGACGACTCGAGAGCGGGAATGATGCCCTCGGTTGACACAAGTGTCTTCAGGGCATCGAGCACCTCGGTATCTTTTGCCATCCGGTATTCAGCGCGGCCGATAGAGTGAAGCCAGGCGTGCTCAGGCCCCACACCGGGATAATCGAGTCCCGCGGCAACGGAATGGGTCGGCAGAGTCTGCCCGTCTTTATTTTGAAGGAAGATAGAGCGGTATCCTTCGATGATACCTTCGGCGCCTCCCTTAAATCTCACCGCGTGTTTACCCGATGAGACGCCGTGACCGCCCGCCTCAACACCTATCATCTTTACGCTTTCGTCTTTCAGAAAGGGGAAGAAAAGGCCGATGGCGTTACTTCCTCCGCCAACACAGGCAACCAGGTAGTCAGGAAGTCTCCCTTCGGTCTCGAGAAGCTGTTTTTTAACTTCCTCACCAATGACACTTTGAAATTCTCTGACCATTGCCGGATAGGGATGAGCGCTGAGGGCTGATCCTACCAGGAGGTGAGAAGATTCCACTGTTTCAATCCAGTTTCTCAATGATTCATTAACCGCGTCTTTCAGGGTTCGGGTGCCTGTTGTTACCGGAGTCACTTTTGCGCCGAGCTGCTCCATCCAGAAAACATTGGGTCTCTGGCGTTTCATGTCAACTTCCCCCATGAAAATTTCACACTGAAAGCCGAACTTTGCCGCGACAGTTGCGGTGGCAAAGCCGTGCTGCCCCGCGCCTGTTTCGGCAATAAGGCGCTTTTTGCCCATCCGCTTCGCGAGGATTGCCTGTCCGATGGCATTGTTAATCTTGTGAGACCCGGTCTGCCCCTGGCCCTCGAGCTTCAGGTAGACCTTCGCCCCCTTTAGCTTTCGTGTAAGATTCTCTGCAAAGCAGAGGGGAGTCGGGCGGCCGGAAAAGGTCTTAAGGACATTACGAAATTCCTTTTTGAATTCAGGATCTTTTCGCGCCTCCCGGTATGCCGCCTCGAGTTCTTCAAGGGGAGGTATCAGCATCTCAGGAACATAGCGTCCCCCAAAGGTGCCGAAATGCCCCCCGGTATTAAATGGATTTATTACAGGATTTGTCATATTACTTATTCCAGTTTTTTATCACTTCTGTTAAAAGCCGCACCCCGTAGCCTGTGGCGTTTTTAGGCCGGTAAGACCGGGGCTTCGAATACCATGCCGTGCCGGCAATATCAAGATGGGCCCATTTCGTATCTCCGGTAAACTGTTTAAGAAATGAAGCTGCATGAATGGTGCCGGCATTTTTTTCTGAAGGCATATTAGACAGATCCGCCACATCACTTTTCATGTTCTCTTCATATTCAGGAAGAATCGGAAGAGGCCAGACCTGTTCTCCCGAGGCGGCAGCGGCCTCACGGATACTGCTAACCAGCTCTTCATCACTCCCGAGAAGAGCCGCGACGGTTTCTCCAAAGGTAGTGATACAGGCTCCCGTCAGGGTCGCCATGTCGATAATATAATCAGGCTTCAGCTTGTCCACCGTATAAGCAAGAGCGTCTGCAAGTATCAGGCGGCCTTCAGCATCGGTATTGCCGATATAGACTGATTTTCCGCTGTATGAAGTAACTACATCCCCGGGACGATATGCATGGTTTGCCAGCATGTTTTCTGTCAGGGGTATCACCGCCGTAAGGTTTATCTTCAATTTCAATTCAGCGGCAGTCTTAAATGCGTAGAGGGTCATGGCGGCTCCTGCCATATCCATGCGCATCGCTTCCATGCCCCCGGATATTTTAAGGCTCATGCCGCCTGAATCAAAGGTGATTCCCTTGCCGACCAGGGCCAGGGACTTTGAAGTTTTCTTCCCTCCCTTATACTGGAGGATGACAAACCGGGGCGGGACCTGGCTGCCTTTGTTTACCGCAAGGAGAAGTCCCATCTTTAACTTTTCAAGTTCTGGTTTACCGAGAACCCGGCAGATAACATTTTCAATTGCCGCGAGCTTCTTTGCTTCCCGGGCGATATCAAGGGCCGTAGATTCAGTGGTGTTGCTGTTGACCAGGTCACGGCATGCATGAACATTTGCCGTAACCGTTTCAACTTCCTTCACAATACTTTTATCTGTTGCTGATGACGTGTAGAAAGTAAAATGTTTTACCGCGGGCTTCTCGTCAGAATCAATATAGCGGTTGAAGCTGTAGTTGGAAAGAGAAAGCCCCTCGGCAATAAAGCGAAGCATGTCGCTTTCATTCATACCGTCAATTGAAGGAACTACAGTATGGAGAAGGGTAATCTTTCTGCCCCGGCAAAAGGCCGTCACTGCTGCTGCAGCCCCGCGAATACCTTCAGGTGTCAGGGCATCAGGCTCCCCGAGACCGCAGATGAGAAGGGGAGAAGCCCCTTTGGCGGCAAAGAACTCGAGAGACCCGGAGGCTGCCTTAAAGAGACTCAGGTCTATCAGCTGTGCTGTTTTTTTCAGCTCACCGGGAAACTGGTCTGCCGGTAATTTATTTTTGTCATCGGTTACAAAGATGGCTATCGTTTCTTCCGCCTTTGGCGTAAGGGGGAACTTTTTGTGACTCAATTTCATTTGCTTTTCCTTGTTAAAATAATCGTATATTCATGTTTGAAAACATTCTGTCAAGGAGATAAACAGTGTTTCTGTAGACAGAAACACTGTTTATCTGTCAATAAATTTTTTAGCACATTCGAATTCCTGGAATGGCTTCCCTAATCCCCCGGAGGGGGACTTCTGCCCTCACCCCGCCTCCGGCGGGCGCTCCAGTGCATCCGTGCACCCGCGACACTTGAGCATCCATGCTCGGCGCGCCCTCTCCCGTTAAGAATTGAAAAAAGGAGAGGGCTCATTGTCATGATACCGGTTGATTCATTGTATTCTTTCTTTTTCCCCCTCTCCTTTTTTCTCTTTTTAAATGGGAGAGGGGGTGGCCCGAAGGGCCGGGGGTGAGGGCATTACGTCCTTCAAATCGCCTTCCAGAGAAGAGGACGTTATCCCTCTTAAATAAATACTGATTGACGTCTGGCTTATTGCAGTATTAAGATACCGTTAAATTTTAATTAAAGAATAAATCATTGAAATTTATAGCCGATTTCCATATTCACTCACATTTCTCCATTGCCACCAGCCGCAATTTGACCCCTGAACATATAGAGTACTGGGCGCGTATAAAGGGTATTAATGTTGTCGGTACCGGTGACTGTGTTCACCCCGGCTGGCTCAGGGAGCTGCGGGAAAAACTTGAACCTGCAGATAACGGCCTCTACCGGCTTAAAGATGAATTCAGACTTCGAGAATCAAAGGAACTGGGAGAAGCATCAATACCCGGTGAGATTTATTTTATTCTGACCGGTGAAATAAGCAACATCTACAAAAAAGACGGAAAGGTCCGCAAGGTTCATAATATATGCGTATTCCCGGATTTTGATTCTGTGGTAAACCTCCAGACCCACCTCGACGCCATCGGCAACATCACCTCTGACGGCAGGCCCATTCTCGGCCTTGACTCAAAAATTCTCCTCGAAAAAACACTTGAAAGCGGTGAAGGTTCATTTCTTATTCCCGCCCATATCTGGACTCCCTGGTTTTCAGTTCTCGGTTCCAAGTCGGGCTTTGATACTATTGAAGAATGTTATGAAGACCTTACCGGTGAAATTTTCGCCCTTGAGACGGGCCTCTCCACAGACCCGGCAATGAACCGGACCTGTTCTTTCCTCGATGACTTTAAACTGGTCTCTAATTCTGACGCTCACAGCCCCGAGAAACTCGGCCGTGAGGCCAATCTCTTTGACTGCGAATTAAGCTACCGGGGCATCTACGAAGCACTGAAGGGAGAGAATGGATTCGACGGTACCATCGAGTTTTTTCCCCAGGAGGGGAAATACCATTATGACGGTCACCGCAAGTGCGGCATCTGCTGGGATCCCTTAGAGACGGTTCACCACGGAGGGCGCTGTCCCGTCTGCGGTAAGCCGGTCACCCTTGGTGTCATGTACCGTATCGCCGAATTGGCAGACAGAAAAGATCCACAGGAAGCCCACCATCTGCGAAATTTTTATTCCATTACCCAGCTTCCTGATCTGATCGCGGAAATCCGGGGCGTCAAGTCTCCCCGCTCAAAGGCGGTGCAGCGGGACTTTTTTCAGCTTATCCGCACCCTGGGGCAGGAATTTTTTATTCTTCTCTTTGCCGACATCAACGATATCAGTGCCGCATCTGATGAACTCATTGCCGAGGGCATCTGCCGTCTTCGTGACGGACGGGTAATAATAGACGAAGGATATGATGGAGAATTCGGCAGGGTACGGGTTTTTAACCAGGAAGAACTTGAAAACCACAAGGAAGGAAACCTTTTCAGTTTTGATGACGCAAGTATCGCATTAACCCTGGGTGAAAATATCACCCGCTACGAGACTTCAGTAAAATTTGACATCGATGAATTCAAAAAGCTGGTCAACAGCAGTAAATTAGAAACTTTGTGTGAGGAAGAAAGAGCCAATCTCACCGTCAGCTACAATTTTTCAAAAGAACAGAATGCCGCCATAACTCATCAAAAGGGCCCCTCCATGGTTATCGCCGGTCCCGGTACCGGGAAGACCCGTGTTCTTACTGAACGGATCGCCTGGCTGATTGAAAAAAAAGAACAGGCCCCGGAAAAAATACTCGCCATTACCTTTTCTAATCGGGCTGCAAAAGAGATGAAAGAGCGGGTATGCAGCCGCCTTTCGCCCCCCTGGCCGGAAGTCAGGACCTTTCATGCCTTTGGTCTTGAGGTGCTGAAACATCATTACCGGCACTTTCATCGGGACAGCGACTTTCATGTCATCGATCGGGAAGAGACAGAAAAAATACTAGAAGGACTTGTCGACAAAAAAAACATTGTCACATCATCGGCGGCAATGATCGAATCGGTAAAGCAGGGGCAGGACCTCCCCCCGGAAGATCAGCATCTCTATGAAAGGTATAACGAAAAACTGAAAGAAAAAAACGCCTTTGATCTCAGCGATCTGGTCTACCTGCCGGTACTCCTCTTAGAAGAAGATCCTGATCTCGCGGCTCTCTACCGTGAATCGTATACCAGTATTCTGGTAGATGAATACCAGGACATCAATGGTATCCAGTACCGTTTTCTCAAGGCCATCACGGATGTGAAAAAACCTGATCTTTTTCTAATAGGTGATCCGGCACAGGCAATTTACGGATTTCGCGGTTCTTCACTCAGCTACCTTGATAAAATAAAAGATGATTTTCCCGGCATTAAAAAGTATAATCTTTCCCGGAGTTACCGATGCCCTGAAACAATTCTTCAGGCGGGATTGCAGGTAATTGCCGCAAAGAAAAAATTAGGCGGCACTGAAAAAGGGGAACAGGTAACTATTAACAAAATGGAAACTGACCGGAGTGAGGCAGACTGGATAGCGGCAACCATAGAAGAGATGCTCGGGGGAGTCAGAAGCTACAGCATGCACACGGGAATAAGTGACGGTGAAGCCAGGAGCGATGATCATGGCTTTGGAGACTTTGCCGTTCTCTGCCGGTCTTCTTTCATGTTTGAGGCGATTATTGAGGCAATGAACAATCACGGAATCCCGTGCCAGGTCGTGGGTACTGCTCCCTTCTATCGAAAAGAACCTTTTGCCGCCACGATAAAACTGTTCAAAGATATTTTTTACCATATCGGCGACCACAGCTACGATGAAGAAGAGACCCGGGTCTCCAAAATGATAGAAGAGGGTTATAACATAGAATCCATTCTTGATGAAATATTGAGAGAGAAGGGGGCAGATGAAGAGGACCGAAAAAAGATTGGTAATTTTTCACTTCCTTTCAAAGATGATTACCATAATTTTTTCCAGATGATTTCACTGCAGCAGGGGATTGATGACTTTGAAGTAAAAGCCGATGCGGTATCCCTTATGACCATACATGCATCCAAGGGGCTTGAGTTTCAAAATGTTTTTATTCCCGGTATTGAAAATAATATTCTTCCCTTTCAGCTCTTCGGGGCCCTTTCTCCCCCTGAACTCCAGGAAGAAGAACGGCTCCTTTATGTCGGCATGACCCGTGCCGCGGGAGAATTATTTCTTTCCTATGCGGGAAAAAGAATGTACCGCGGCAGGGTACTTCGGCAAAACAAATCTTCCTTTCTCGATAAAATTGAAAAGGAGCTTTATCGTTTCAGTGAGCAAGAATCCCGCAGCAAAGAATCTGAAAAGCAGCTTGATCTATTCTCATGAGATCCCTGTTAAGAGAATCATTCAGCATTGATCATGCAGATTGTGAAGGGGATATACTGCTCGAAGAATATCTTCTCCTCCACAGTTCCATGCTTTTTTCAAAAAAAGCAATACGCAAGGTTGTCAAACAAAGAGGTATTCTCGTACAGGGAAAGCCTGTAAGTCGTTCGTACGTGATACGCCCCGGAGACCAGGTTGAAGTCCGCAAAAAAGAATCGCCTCCCGGGCCTCCCTTTGAACTCCCCCTGCGGATACTCTATGAAGATTCTCATTGTGCTGTTGTTGAAAAACCTCCAGGATTCAGCGTCAACGGAAATCTTTTCAAAACAGTTGAAAATGCTCTTGCCTTTAACCTGGAACCCTCAAAAGAGAAGGGCGCTCTCATGAAACCGCGCCCTGTTCACCGCCTTGACAAACCGACGGGGGGGCTTCTCCTTGCGGCCAAGACCAGCAGTGCAATGATCAACCTTTCAAGGCAGTTTCAGAGGGGGGAAGTATACAAAGCCTACGAAGCGCTGGTCTGCGGTGACCCCGGCGGTGAAGGCCGGGTTGAAAGCCCCATTGACGGACGGTCCGCTTCAACTGAATATTTTGCACTCAGGCAGGTCCCTTCTCTTAAGAATGGTCACCTGACCTGGCTTAGACTTTTTCCAAAATCAGGAAGAATGCATCAACTGCGGCGGCACTGCGCTGAACTGGCAACCCCAATACACGGAGATACTCTTTACGGCGAAGAAGGGCGGGTTCTCAGGGGCAAGGGGCTCTTTCTCTGGTCAGTACTGATCGCCTTCAGGCACCCCTATGAAGGGCATCATATCGTAATAAAGATAACCCCCCCTGGGAAATTTACAACCATGATGGAACGGGAAGAGCGCCGTTATAAGAAATATAATTGACGACTTGAGACTATGCATTTAGAAATAAGAAAAGCAGAATTTCCTGCTTTAAAGAAAGTGTGAAAATTGTGTCTCGTGACACTCTTAAGGAATTATTACTGAAAATAACCGGAGGTTCTTAATGCGTTTTTTAAAAACTGTACTGTTGCTGAGTTTTATCTTCTACCTCAGTGGATGCAGTAAAAAGGTAATTGAAGAAAAAGAACCTAATAATTCCTTTTCCCATGCGACATCAGTAACAACTGAAAAAATCATCAATGGCTACATGAATACCACGGAAGACCGGGATATCTACCTTCTGTCGGTTGAAAATCCAGGAATCCTCGACATTTCACTCTCGGGTCTTAAGGGTATAAATCTTGCAGTACAGGTATGGAATGGAACCGAAGAGCCGGTAATGGTTAAAACCATTGATGACAGCAGAAAGTCCTCACCTGAAAGAATGGTTAATCTGAAGGTATATCCTGGCAGCTGGTATATTGTCATACTCCATGGAGAGCGGGACAGAAAACGGTCAAATGCTGAAATACCATACAGCCTGATGCTCAGTGTAAGAGATTTTATAGATGAAGAGATTGAACCGAATGATTTTCATACTGAAGCGACAGAAATAACCTTTGATAGTGAAGTCAGCGGTTATTTTTCTCCCGCCTATAACCGTAAAAAGAAAAGTGGTGACAATCCCCTGAGAGAGGAAGACTGGTTTTTTATCACTATCGATGAATCGATAAAAACTCCCCTTGTGGTTGATGTTCAGCTTACAGAGGTTAACGGCATAAACAGCTTTCTTGAACTCTATGATTCTTCAATGAATCTCATAGCCAAAATTGACCAGAACCCTGCAGGATTTCCTGAGTCCTTAAGGGGCATAGGCTTAAAAGAGCCGGGAAAATATTATTTACTGGTTTCAACTAAAACATTCCAGTCATCTTCTGAACTTCCTTACACCCTTAAAGTTTCTGCAGTACCTTATGATCCCTCTGCGGAACTGGAACCGAATGATTCAATAGAGCAGGCGGGTATCATTACCGATTCAACAGTAAAGGGTTCTATAAACAGAGAAGGAGATATCGATTTTTTCAAGTACGACAAAAGTGATGTCACCAGCCTCTACCGGATCGAGGTATCCAGCGAATCCCGGCAGGGAGAAGTATATCTTAAAATACTGGATAAGGATAAGAAGGAAGTCCTGCGAATTGATAACAAAAGCGGTGACGGTATGGAAATTCATCCCAACCTGCATATTACCGCACCCTTCTACTGCGGCATATATTGGAAAAAAGCCGGCAAAGAAGGAAGTGAAACCTACACCCTTTCTATTGAGAATATAAAGAACTACAAAAGTATGGAGATAGAACCGAATAACCGTATTGAAGATGCATCTATTGTAAGTGGAGATGTGGCAACAGGATATATTTCAACCCGTGATGATAAAGATTACTTTTTGATTAAAACAAATAATAACCGAAGAAGCAGGTTCAAGTTTCTTGTCAAGGGTGTGGCACAGGGGGAAATTAAAATTGATATTACAGATCCCATGGGCTATACTTTAAAGTCGATGAAAGTATCCGGTGATGAAGAAAAGCAAATCCTGGAAACTATTGATAAAAAAGGCTATATGATAATTACCCCTTTACGGGAAAATTACGACTCTCCATATACTATATACATTACTGAGGTACAATAATGGGACGAAAGTTATTCCTGCTTATACTTATTGTCATTACCGGGTGTACCGGAACTACCGTCAAAAAAGACGATCCTGATAAAACACCCGACAACTATAACCTTAAAATAGTTATATTTAATAATGAAATCAAAAACCCTTCAGAGGACAACCGATGTTATTACCGGATTTATATTAACAAAGTAGAATCAGGACGAACAAATACAGGGCTTGAATCCCAGGAGAAAATTTTTGAATCGAAACTTTCCTACGGGCGGCATCTTTTCTCAATTGAAAAGTGGGTACTCGATACAAAAAAGGGGGTTTATCGAAAAGTTAATAATGTAAAGCAGCCAAAACCTTCATTTTACTATTTTAAAGTCCCGAAGAATAAGATACTGAAAGTTACAGTAAAGAATACAAAGTCAGGTAGAGCACGATACACTGAAGGCATCGAAAAACAGTAAGGGGCTGATATGCTCAGCCCCTTTTATATTATATTGCTTCTTCTTGACTTTTTCTTTCGCCCCGGGAAATCTTTCCGGCTTTATCATAATACTTTTTCGCGACTTGAAAGGGAATCCGGTAATCCTGCCGGGCATTCCAGAAAATATATCCCCGTACTCCCGCATCATGAACAGCTTTTATCTGCTGGCTGATATAATGGGGGTATGAATTGGGGCCAAGTTTCATTTTAAAGGCCTGGATATAGGTAACAATTTCTGCACTTTTAGTCCGGTCATTAGCCCGTTTTGAGGTAATGTAGACTGTTTTGTAAGGATTATGCTGCAGTTTCTTGCTCCAGGTATAATGAGAAGGATAGGCCATGGGGCAGATTACATCTACAACTTTATCAAGGCCTTCCATCCTTTGACCAATAATATCTCTTTTATTCAGGGGAATTCGTCCAAAGATATCTGCAGCAATTTTAACATTATATTTTTCAAGATACTTCCGCGCCCTCGCTAAAAATCCCTCTATAAAAGCATATCTTTTTTTCAGGGAGAGGTGTCGATTACGGCTGGAATCATTAAAGCGGATATAATCAAATTGAATTTCTTTGAAGCCTGCAATACAGGCACTTTCTGCTATTAATAATTTTTGCTTCAAGAGTTTTTCTGAAACAGGATAATATTTGAGCCCCATGGGAAAAACAACAACGCGGGCAATGGGATGAATTTCATTGTCGAGAAGGTACTTTACATTCTCTGCAGGAACAATACATTTTTTATACCGTGAACTCTGAGCATCAAGAACAAAGGCATTAATGTTTGATCTTTTAGCGTCGGAAACAAATTTTTTAAGTTTTTTCATGTTGCGTGCAGAGGCTATATTTAAATAGATCCCCCGGTAAAATTCAGGGAAACTATGGGAAACCGTTGTTTCAACCGGTTCTGTCGTTTCCGCGAGGGCAGGCTGCACAGGATTTTTAAGTATTACTCTTGAAAAATTATCCTTCAGTGAGTCATAATTTGTAAAGACAAGAAAAAGCCCAAGTATAACCACAAGAAAATAAGTCCGCTTCATAGTTACTCTCCATGTTAATGTATATTGTCAGCGAAACTGACTTTTGCAGAAAATGCATAATATATTGTATTTATCGGTCAAACTGCTTGACTGATTCATCATTATTTGTAGCTTTAGGGTGTCAAGAATAAGTTCCTGCTAAAACAACAATAATTTGAAGGTTATTTTTATTTAATTATTAAAAAATTACTATCTAGCGAGTTGACATCATTGTAATTATTTATTATATATACTTAAGAAGGTTCGTCTCTGCAAATTCCACGTATCTTAATATCACCATTAAAACAGGTTTAGCGGCTATTGTATATACCAAAAGAAACGATAGATTTGGTAAGAGACCGGTGTCTAATAGAAGATATCGTGAAACGCTATGTCCCAACCCTGAAGAAAAAGGGTAAAAACTACCTTGGGCTCTGCCCCTTTCACAAAGAAAAGACTCCCTCGTTCACCGTTTCGCCGGATAAACAGATTTTTTACTGTTTTGGCTGCAAAGAAGGCGGCAATGTATTCACCTTTATTTCGAAAATAGAACGCCTCGAGTTTCCGGAAAGCGTCAAGTTTATTGGTGATATGATTGGAGTGGAAGTTTCACCTGAAAAAGGCAATAAGGAACACTCTATTGCTGAAAATATGATTCGAATAAATGATTATTCCATGCGTCTTTACTCAAGTTATCTCGAATCAGAACAGGGAAAACAGGGAAAAAAATACATCATGGACCGTGGTCTTACCGAAGAGAGTCTAAAGGAGTTTGATGTCGGCTACGCTCCCGAGTCTTGGAACTTTCTGACTTCGAGTCTTACCAGGAAAAACATTGATCTTAAGCTTGCTGAACAGGCTGGATTGGTCGGAGAATCACAAAAACGACCAGGAAGCTATTATGATCGATTTAGAAAAAGAATAATCTTCCCTATTCGAGATAAAAACGGTAAGGTTATTGCCTTTGGGGGAAGAGCTACCGGTGATGAAACACCGAAATATCTAAATTCTCCTGAAACTGAATTATTCAAAAAAAGACAGAATCTCTATGGCATGTATCACGCCATACAGGAAATCCGTGAACTTGACCGGGTAATTATCGTAGAAGGATACCTCGATGTAATCGGATGCAGCCAGGCAGGGATCAAAAATGTTGTGGCCCCCCTGGGAACTGCTTTGACGGATGAGCAGATTAAATTTCTCTCCCGCCTCTGCAGTGAAATAATACTTCTTTTTGACGCAGATTCTGCAGGTATGAAAGCGGCCATTAAGAGTCTTGAGGTTTCGGAGGAGATAAGCGTAGATATCAAAGTTGCAGCGCTTCCCGAGAAAGATCCTTTTGATTTCATACTTGAAAAGGGGCCAAGAGAGTTTATGGCCCTGGTGGATCAGGCGCTGAAACCGGTTGATTTTAGGATAAGTAGAATTCTTGCGGACAGAAACACGACAGCACTTCCGGTTCTGCTGACTTCACTTTTTCAGGTAGTTCAGTCAATCAACCTTGAATCAGAAAAGGATGTGTACCTTCGACAAATCGGTAGAGAACTGAAAATTGAAGAGCGAAATTTCAGAGCAGATTATGCCCGGTTTATGAAAAAAGGCTCTCAAAAGCTTTTTGACGATTACCAGGACAGGGGAAAGGAAGAAGAGGATTTTATTTCGAAATGTAACCAGGAATTGATTATACTTCTATGTAATTATACCGAATTAATAAAAAAGGCGGTATTTGACTTCAGTGCAGATGATTTCAATGATCTTTCAGCGCAAAAAATATTCAACTCGATTCTTGAGATTTATCGTGAAAATGAAGATGTAAATATTGATAAATTGTTTGACATTTTCAATACTGGAAGGGAAATGGAACTTTTGAACAAAGCATTGAATACGCCTTTGTACATAGAAAATCCTTCCATCGCCTATAACGAAATTTATCTTAATATGAAATTGCATGAAATTGATGAGAAAATTAACAAATATGTAAATATGATCACCAGTAATGACCGCAATCATCAGGAATACCTGACAGAAGTAGAGATTTTAAGACGTGAGAAGGAAAAACTTAAAAACTACCTTTATAATAAATCTTCAACAAACAAAAAGGTTGTGTAGAAAATACGGTTTAAACTGAAAACCAGATTATCCTGTTAAAATAAACTAACATGTAGAAAGGAATTACCCTCATGAGCAAAAATGATTTGGTTCTTGAAAACATTGAAGAAGTAAAAAAGCTTATTGAACTTGGAAAGCAGAATCATGAAATCACCTATGATGAAATTAATGACACTCTGCCCGATAAGCTTTTAAATTCTGACAAAATTGATGATATTTTTATACTTTTAAATCAGCTCGGAATAGAAGTTGTCGAGGAATCTACCCGCAAAAATCCGACACCAGCTGTTCCAAAGAAAAAAACAGCAGCCGCCAAGAAAGCGGCTTCTGCTGATGATGGGTCTCACGTTGACGACCCCATTCGACTTTATCTGAAAGAGATTGGAAAAGTTTCTCTTTTAAGCGGAGATCAGGAAGTCGACCTGGCCCGACGTATAGAAGAGGGCGAAATACTGATAGAAAGAGCTGTCCTTAATTCAGCACTACTGGTCAATGAATTGATTAAAAATCATACCAAGATCAAGGGTGGTAAGATAAAACTTACCGATATTCTTAAAGTAAATCGCCTCTATTACTTCTCTTCAATCGATATGAAAGAGCTGGAAACCCGCTATGATGACAAGATGAAAATCGTCATAGAGGAAGACAATAAAGTTTTGAAACATCGAAGCAAAATCAAAAAATATGATCCTGAAACAAAAGAATACCAGGAACTTGCAAAGCAGATTGAAGAAGCGGAAAATATGATCAAAGATGCTGTCAACGAGATGGGCATCAGCGAAAATGAAATCAATAAACTTTCCGGTAAGATTCAATCTATGGTTTCAAGAATTAAAGATACCCTTTCATTTTTTGAACTTATTGAAGACCGTTTTGGAAAAGATCTAAAAGAGCTGAAACATTTTGCGCGAAAAGTTGAGAAGGGCGAAGATATTGATGATATCGTCAAAGAATTGAGCATCCAATCCAAGGATGAACTTCTTGAAACAGTTAAAGACGTTAGAAATAATGAAAGAAAAATAAGACGTATTGAACAGGAAGCCGGTTCATCGGCAGAAGAAATCCTTGAATGGGGAAAGCAGATTTCAAAAGGTCAGCGAAAAATCTCCATAGCAAAGAAGGAGCTTATCAATGCCAACCTTCGTCTGGTAGTATCCATTGCAAAAAAATACGCCAACAGGGGAATGCATTTCTTTGACCTTATACAAGAAGGTAATATCGGCCTGATTAAGGCCGTTGACAAATTTGAATACCGCAAGGGCTACAAATTTTCCACCTATGCAACCTGGTGGATTAGACAGGCAATTACCAGGGCCATATCTGACCAGGCCCGAACGATCCGAGTTCCAGTTCATATGATTGAACAGATCAATAAGGTCATGAGAGAAACAAGACTTTTTCAACAGGAACATGGGCGAGAGCCAAATCCTGAGGAACTCGCTGACAGGCTCGGATGGCCGGTTGCCAAGGTGAAGGCGGTAAAAAATGTGGCGAGAGAACCTATCTCCCTTGAAACACCCGTCGGAGAAGAAGAAGATTCACTACTTGGGGATTTTATTGAGGACAAGGAAGTTGATTCTCCAGTTAATACGGCTGCTTACAGGCTTCTCCATGAACAAATTTCTTCGGTTCTCAGTACTCTTCCCGCGAGGGAGCAGAAGGTTATCCGAATGCGTTTCGGACTTGATGACGGATATTCTCACACCCTTGAAGAAGTCGGATATGTCTTTAAGGTTACCCGGGAGCGTATCAGGCAGATTGAAGCTAAGGCATTGAGAAGGCTCCGACATCCAACCCGTGCCAGGAAATTAAAGGATTATCTCGATTATATGTAAAAAAAAGAGGCATCTCAGGGTGCCTCTAGATGTATAAGATATAACAATGGGTAATATTTCCGAAATAAAGCAGATAGCGATAGTAGGGGCAGGGTCATGGGGTACTGCAATTGCTATGGTGGTAGCGGAAACTCATCCTGCCATGCGTGTAATAATGTGGGCCTATGAGAAAGGTGTCGTCTCTTCAATAAACAAGCACAACAGCAATAATTTATATCTCCCGGGCGTTAAACTTCCCGGCAATATAACAGCATCTACATCGCTGCAGGATGTTATCAGCGATTCTCCAGTGGTAATTTTTGCCACACCTTCAAAAGTTCTTCCTGAAATTGCGGCTAAAACTTCCAAACATTTAATTAAAGGCGCTGTAGTAGGCTACCTGACCAAGGGATTTTGCAGAATAGACAACCAGATAGTAACTATTTCCAGTGCGATTGAGCAGGCCCTTCCTTCCTTAAAAAATAAAACTGTCGCCATTTCCGGGCCCAGTCATGCAGAGGAAGTTTCTACGCATTTTCACACCTGTCTTAATGTGGGATCAAAGGATGAGGCTGCCCGGGAAACAATGATATCTCTCATGAACTCAAAATATCTGCAGTGCCGGGGAACCGATGATATTATCGGGGTGGAAGTCGGGGGAACTCTGAAAAATCCCGCAGCAATCGCAGCCGGAATCATCAGCGTTTTACCAGGATGCGGTGACAACCTGGCCGGCGCGTTGATTGCCGAAGCGCTCAAGGAAATGTTGCAGCTTGGCCGCTTTTTTAATGCGAGGGAAGAGACTATAATTGACATTTCGGGACTTGGCGATCTGGTTGCCACGGCCCTGAGTGAACACAGCAGAAACAGGCGTTTCGGCAAAGATATCGGTTCTCTCATTGTTGAAAAGGGGTATGTGCTGACCTGGTTTGACAGGTTTCTTCTTCATATTCGACCTCACCTGGTTTTAGAGCGTATGAGCAAGAAACTCAATTACCTTGCTGAAGGTGCATACGCGATAGAGCCATTGATTGAACTGGCAGAGGAAAATGGTATAGTCATCCCAGTGTATCGTTCCCTCTTTGAAGTGCTTTTAAATCGAAAAGATCCATCACTCCTGATAGAAACGATAAAAAATCCTCAAAAATTCTTTGAACTCTACAGCCAGAGTAAAATGCATGTCTCTGAAAAACAGCAGGGCCTTGAAGGGATAAGAGGAAGCGCCATATCTGCAGAGATTGCAGGTAAAGCCGCCATCTATCTGGAAAATAACTTTAGCAGTGTACGTCTACTTGAAGAGGTGAAGCTGCTTCATACAGTTGATGTGTCAGGCAATACATGGTCTAATTTTGAACAAAAAGAGTGCAGCATCAATAAGGAAAATCTAAATAAATCAATTCAATCCCTGGCAGAAACTTATACTGCTAAAATAGCAGATATTCATTTTTCGATAATTAAAAATATTGCCTTATCAATATACAGCGTATTAGCCCGCATTTACTCCAGAGGCCCATTGTTTCCCCGGATTTCTTTAACAGGATATACTGGCGATGTCAGAAAACTGAAGAAAAGTACCAGTATCGTATATGTTCTGAAGCAGACATCATTTCTGAAGGTTATGCCTTTACTGAGGGGAATCCGTTCTTCAAACATGGCACTTCCGAGGTTTGTATTTTTTCGGGAAGATACAGGGATGTTTACCCGCCTGTTTTTCAGACTATGCGGCGGAATTGCTGTATCCAAAAACCGAATGGGCAACCTGGTTTTTAGAACTGTTGTTTTTAATTATATAGCGGTTATGCTTGAGCATGGTCTTCCCGTGCTGTTTCCATGCGACACCGGAGAACACATTGAGGAACTTCATGCCTGCATAAGCAGTTCGATGAAGGAGCATGGCGGCGAAATATCCTACTTTGTTCTTACGCCTGAAAGCAACGAAGAAGATTCCAGTAAAGAGGCGCGATACAATATCAGTGAACCCCTCCTGCTTTCTGAATTTACCAGGTCAGATGGTGAGCTTGAAAAAGTTAATACAATGCTTCACCGTTTGCTTAAAGACTAAAGAAGAAACTCTTCTGCACATTTCATTATATGACTGCAGGCTTCTGCAACAGTTGAAGCAGTAAGAATTTTGCCTGAATTTCGGTCGTCGGGAGGATGCCCGGCTACATCACTGCTCCAGCCGGAACAAAAAGTACAGGCAATGATAGTCTTTCCGTAGTGCCAGGCATAGGCTAACTCTGAGAGTGTTCCAGCCTTACCGCCAAGAGCTATAATTACATCTCCTGCAAGTACATTCATGCTGTTGCGAGCATACCCGATACCGGTAGGAATAACAACTGAAGTATAGGGATTTGCCTCTTCATCGGTCTCACCCGGTAGAATCCCTATGGTGAGACCACCAGCCTCAAGGGCCCCCCTGGAAACAGCTTCCATTATTCCACCGCGGCCTCCTGAGATGAGTGTATATTTATTTTCCCCGATAAAAGAACCAATTTTATAAGCGGCATCAAAATTTACTGTATCATCAGATGCTCCAATGACCGTAACCTGAAATTTTCTATCAGCCATGGGCCTCTTTCAGAGTTTCGCTTATCCAGTAGAAAATAGATGCGGCCCCTGCCTTATCATCAATAATTTGTCTATAAACCCAGTACCTGAAAATAACATCCTCATACTCAAAGAGTAGACGGGCCGGTGCCCTGGTTTTCGTTACTTCTTCCCGATTTTCAACAGGTAGAAGTACCAGGTAAATCGAGGGGCCGAGGATAGTTACGCTGGCTTCGTAGCCATGGTAATTCTGTAATGATTTTACAATTTTATTGTCTATATCCAGAAGGGTCTTCAGGCCTCGATGCTCAAAGATCTCATAGATGTTATCAAACCGGTAAAGCATGGCTTTTACAGCAACATTGGCATTAATATACTGATGGATAGTGTTTACTGTATCAGCTCTGACTTTATCATAAATGCTGTCAGCTCCGAGAGATGGGGAGGGTGCTGTTATCCTGTAATATGAGTTAATAATTGATGTAAACTTTTTAAAAATATTTTCCTGAGTATACTTTGAAGAACTAAGGGCGATCAGAAACGATTCCTCCCCTGATGCTTCAGACTTGATGATAAATACGTTGTAGTCAAGACCTTCAAGTTTGAAAGGCTGCAGACTAAAAATGCTACGGGTTGTAATTTTACTTTTCTCTTTTAAAAGTTCATTTTTAACTATTGATAGAAGTGATTCTGAGCCGCTGGCATGGATTATATCCATATCTCCCGCTGATATCTTGATTTCGCATGTCAGTTTACAAAAATTGGAAATATTATGGCTTGAAAAAAGTTTTTTAAAAAAATCATTAAAATGTCCACTGCTGTCTGAGGAGACCCGCTCTGAAAGATCAATTTCCTGCCGAAGTTGTGCATAGGATTCTGCAGCTTCAAGACTGGAGATATCTCCATCTACAAAATCTTTGATAGTATTACGTATTTTCTCAAGGAGAGCCTGTTTATTTATCGCCGTATCCATATTATAAACCCTGAATTGAATCTTAATTATACTTCAGTAAAAGTAAATTCTTTTTCTGCATTTATCCACCAAACTTTCCTGGGCTTAATAAATCGGAAATTTTTTCTGCTGTTTCAAAAATTCTAAAAGATCCGGTGAAGATTACGATTGTATCTTCATATGAAACTTTTTGTATTTCTTCAGCAAGGATCTGAAGGTCCTCTTCTGAAAGTATCCGGTGAAACCGTGGATCAGAGATATCCGGGGAATAATTTCTTTTATCTTCAAGGAGAAGATAAAAGATCATTTCAGAAGATTGCGCTGCAATCTCAATCATTGAATGGGTATTTTTTTCTTTCATCATGGTGATTACAGAAATTATGTTTTTCCCTTTGTAAACAGAGCTAAGAGAATCATAAAGAGAAATAAGACCCGCTTCATTGTGGGCTGGATCAAATAGAAGAAAAGGGGCACCACAAAAATGAAAGAATCGGCCAACCAGCTTTGCAGTGCTAATAGCTTCCGACAGGTTTAAATTCTTTAAACGCGGATATTCATCAAATAAATTTTCAACTGCATAGAGCGCGGTCCCTGCATTAAGCGTCTGGATAGTGACAGGAGAGATTATGCTGCATTCATATTTGCAGCCCTTACGCATATTTTGATATGTGAAGGAAGTGAACTCACTGCTGGAGGCAGCTTCACTAATTGCAAAATCTTTACCAATCACATGGAAAGAGACCCCCTGCTGCCGGGCAGCTGTTTCAAGTATAGTGTTTACACTATTTTCCGTATTGCAGGTGATTACTGGACTACCTGCCTTAATGACACCGGCCTTTTCTTCGGCAATATCAGTAAGAGTATCCCCAAGAAATTCCATGTGATCAAATGAAATACTGGTAATTATTGAAAGTAAGGGCTTAATTATATTTGTCGAATCAAGCCGCCCTCCAAGGCCGGTTTCAATTATGGCGATATCAATATCTTTTTTTTTAAAATACATAAAGGCCGCTGCAGTCAGTATGTCGAAATACGTGGCCCTTAAACTTCTTTTTCGTAGAATATCAATAATAGTGTCGATAAGGTTTTCGAGTTCGAAATCAGATACTTGTGTGCCATTTATCTGAATTCGCTCATGGATCGTTTTGAGGTGAGGGGACGTATAGCATCCGGTGCGGTAGCCTGCAGTGTGAAATATATGACCGAGAAACTGCACCACGGAACCTTTCCCATTTGTACCGGCAACATGAATAGTCTTGATCCCGAGATGAGGATTTCCAACTTCCTTCATAATTTTCTTAATATTGTCGAGGGAAAATGTACCGGGACTCGGCTTATCCTCGTTATTCAAAAAAGGAAGGAGTTTTTCTTCAACCATGCTGTTAACCGGTATACTTTATGAGTATATCACGCATTGCACTGACTGGAGCTTCAGCTCCAGTCCATATTTCAAATTGCCGCACTCCCTGGTACAAAAGCATATCAATTCCATAGACTGTGTTACATTTTCTGCAAGAAGCTTCTGTTAGGAACCGGGTATCATGAGGAGAGTAAACGATATCGAATACAGTGCTGCCGCTTTTCAGTAGCGATGTATCGAGGGGGACCGCTTCTTCATGAGGATGCATCCCGATGGGTGTAGTATTTATAATAATATCAAATTGAGAAACAGCTCTCTGGTCTAATTGAGCAAGAACTGAAGTTTCTACATTGCTGTTAAATTTCAACAGATCATCGGCTAGAGATGTAATACGATTTAAATCCCTTCCGGCGATCGTAACATGGGCTTCTCCATGAAGGAGAGTGTAGGCAATTGCACGTGCAGAGCCCCCGTTTCCTATTATCAATACTTTTTCATTTTTGATAGGACTTCCCTGTTTTTTCAGTGCGGTTACGGCTCCATGACCATCAGTATTAAAGCCTTTTATTCTTCCATTATCGTTAAGAAGGGTGTTAACAGAACCAATTTTCTCAGCCAGGGGATCAATGCTGTCAAGGAAGGGTAAAACATCAATTTTAAAAGGTATGGTTACACTTGCTCCGGCAATGCCAATAGCCTTCATTGAGGAAACAGCCTCTTCTATGGACCGGGGTTCAAAGGCAACATAGGCGGCATTGATACCGGCTAAATCGAATGCCCTGTTGTGCATTAATGGTGACAGGGAATGCCGAACCGGATTACCAAATATTCCATATAATTTTGTTTTTGAATCTATCATCATGTTTAATTCTTTACAAATTATGTGAGGTCTGCATATTTTTCAAACAAATAATTTTTTTATCATAATTTTATTTATACTTCACGTCTATACAAAAAAAACAAGTTCAAGGAACCAAGGATATTCAGATGAAAAAAATTGGAATTATTATCAATGCTAATGCAAAAAAAAATAGAAAAATGAGCAAAGATCCAGGAGATATCTATAATATCATCGGTGGAGACCTTGTCGATATCAGACTTACACACTCTCTTTCAGAACTTGACGAAGTACTTGCTGATTTCAGACAAACAGGGATAGACTACCTGGCTATAGCAGGCGGTGACGGGTCCCTTCATCATGGTTTGACCCATGCCCTTAATGAATATGGAGCAGAAAATCTTCCACCTGTAATAATCTTGAAGGGGGGAACAATGGATAACGTCTCCCGATCACTACACTTACCAGGAAAAGGACCGGAGATACTCAAGCGCATGGTTGCCTCATTAAACATGAATAAAAGCATAAAAATAGAACAAAGAAGCACCATGGAAATTGGGGGAAGTTACTGTTTTCTTTTTGGAGCAGGATTCGTTACAAACTTTCTTGATGAGGTCTACAGTGGTACAGAAAAAGGACTAATAAGAAATATACAGGTAATAGGGAAATCAGTAAAACAAATTCTGACCGATCCTGAAAATGGCTCATTGTTTAAAGGTTTCAGTGGACAAATCTATGGTAATTCACAACTTTTAGATTTACCGGTGGTTACGGCTATCCTTGCAGGAACTGTAGAACATATTGGAATGGGCTTCTCTCCCCTGAATAGAGCCCTTGAAAAAGACGATTTATTTCACGGGATTATCAGCGGGATAAGTTCACGGACTTTTTTGAAGAATCTATGGAAAATGAAAAATGGAATCAGACTCGACCTGGAAAATCATTATGATCTGGTTCTAAGCGAGTTAAGAATTGAGTCTAACGAACCATTTATTTATACGATGGATGGAGACCTTTTTACAGCTGAGAGAGACCTGGTTATAAAAGCAGGTCCCCAGATAAAACTTGTCTCAATTTAAAAATAGATAAACAGAGCAAGTAAACCTGAAAAAAGCAGATAACAAAAATCTACAAGAAATTCACTTTTTAAGGCAATCAGATATTCCTTCGAGGTAATCCATTCAAAGATTATATAAAGATAAATATATCCAGCCATAAAAATCAGTAAGAGGTAATTCTGATAAATAAAAATTACCACAATTGACATCAGAACAGATAAAACAGCAAAAATTTTAATTAAAATTTCTGATTTATACGGTCCAAGCCATATCGGCAAAGTATCCCTTCCGAGAATAAAATCGCCCTGGTATGCTATTCGGTCAATCAGGTATTGACGTGCCGTAATTATAAAGAATATATTTATTGAAAAGAAAAGCAAGATATTTAAATTATTCCCATATTCGATAAATGGTATCGCTGAGCAGATCAATGCCCAGCCGAGACCCGTAACAAGTTTTGAGTTGTAAATTTTTTGAAAAAAGCTTAAGGGTAGAGAGGATAAGAATTTTTTTACTGGATATGTAAAGTATATATATCCGAAAACAAATGACGAAAACAAGATTACCCTTGTAGCAACAGAAAAAGACATGGAGAGATAGAGTGAGGCAATTGTAGCAGCAACAGCAACGAAAAGAAGAATTTTTCCAAATCGTTCATAAATCCTGAACTTGTTTGAGTTGCTGCTTTTTAAGAACTTAAGTTCAACTATATTATTAACAGTATACATACTAAATATATAAAACAATGCAATGAGAGGGATTTTTATCTCGTATGGATTATTGTATAGTACCAGTTGGGCAAGGGTGGCCCAAAAAGCGAAAAGGGCGGAAATAATGTTAGTCCTCATCAGGAATTCAAGTGTCTTTTTTCCGAAATTGAGAAACCAGTTGCTTTTCTTATATTTAATATTATAAAGAGTTTCTAGTACATTGTTTATTATCCATCCGGGTGTGGAGGCGCCTGCAGTAACCAGCACATATTTTGTTGTTGAAAACATATCTTGAGAAAGTTCACTTTCTTCTTCGATATGAATAGTAGTGATGTTTGATTTACGGCCAATATCTGCAAGCCTTCGTGTGTTCGCTGAGTTCTTCCCCCCAACAACAACAAGTGTATCTATACCTTCCTGTATACTTTCACAAACATTATCCTGACGTTTCCTGGTTGAGTCGCAGATTGTATCAATAATTTCTACTGTACTGAATTTTTTTTCAGCCGCATTTACTATTTTTTTAAATAGGCTTCTATCGTGGGTTGTCTGGGCGACTAGAACATATTTTTTGTCATCAGAAAGATCCTTAAGTTGATCGACAGAAGAAACAATAGATACTCCAGATAAAGCAAAAGACTTCAGGCTTTTAATTTCAGCATGCCCGTCATCCCCGGCAATAATGGTATGGTAGCCTTTTTTCGAAAACTTTTTAATGATAGCCTGCACATGAGCAACTCGTGGACAGGTAAGATTTATTACACGCTGCGCCCCCTGTCTGATAATTTTAAGCTCATCAACCGGTATTCCATGGGTACGAATGGCTACAATTTTACCCGAAATATCTGTGATGGTATCAATAGTTGCAAGTCCGCGGGTTGAGAGGGCATTCATTGTTTGAGGATTATGAATAAGGGGACCATATACAAATATATCATCCTGGGAGGAGTTTAGTTCTTTAACTGTTTTTACGATTGCCTTTTTAACGCCCATACAAAATCCAGAATGGGCAGCAAGTTCAATTTTCATATGTAACCACCCCCTTTGGTCAGGAGTTTTTTTCAGGCAGAGTAAGGGCCGATTTATTTTTACGATCAGGTTTTAATTTAATTTCAGGCTTTGGTCTGCCAAGAGTTCCCTTGAGAGGAAAGTTAATCATTCCCTTATCGTTTGTAATGCCTTTAAGAAGCGGTGCGAACTCACTCAATACTGCTGAATCGGCTTTTATTGCAATTTTTAGATTTAATCTGCTGTTTTTCATAAAAGATGAAAGGCTTATGTTGCCCCTAACCGTACCCGCAAGGTCGGGCCCAGAAACCATGAATTTTTTTATTAAAAACTTTTTATTTTTCATTGAGGCATCAAGTATTGTTGAAGTAACTTTAATGATCGGAGGAAGCTGAAAATTCATCATTGAATCAGGAAGAGTAACATTATCCAGCTGAAGAAGAACATTTTCCATCATAATTTTAATTTCACCCTGAGTGAAATCTTTACTTGTTGTTCCGAGGGTAAGGTCAAGGTTACCGCTGGCGTTACAGGTTATCTCGACTTTTCCGGCAGAATATTTAATACCATTGCCGGTCATGACGCCCTTAATGTATTTTCTGGAAATAAAATTAAAGGGACTTAAATCAAAATCAAAAATTATTTCATTAACCGAGATATTATCACCGTTCAGCATTACCAGTGACAAGTTATTGATTGACGATTTTCCAATAAGATTAAAATCAAGTTCGCCAATGGCAATAGATTTATAGGCTTTTTTTTCAAGTTTGTAAATTTCTTTCAGCAGTATTGTTTCGTAAGGGAATGTCAGAATAGTAAAAATTATAATTAAAAAAAACGAAACAGTCATATATGTTTTGAAGAAAGGAAGTCTTACAGTAGCCTTTATCAGCCTCAGGGCTTTTTGCAGACCTCCCAGGAGGATTGCTGGTATCTCATTTGGGCTCATTCTTTTTACTCGCTCAACTTATAACTGTCAAATTTAATATCGACATCATAATTGCTTTTTTCTTTAATTGCCTGTTTTATCCGCAGACTGCTGACTTTAATTAGTTTATCAGAATTTTCCATAAGGTAGATAAATTTGAAGGCGGATTTAATGTTGACCCCTTCAAATTTTACACGGGAGGAAATTCGCTTATATTTATTTTGAATGTTTGCCTGACTGTCACGATTACTGGTTTTATTTTGTAATATTCCGGCCTTCTGGGCATTTTCTTCGATGAGAGATGAAACTCCCTTGTTGTTTTTCAAAAGTCTGTCATAGTGATCTTTTTGTGCTTTCACCTGACGATATTCATTGTATATATTATCAAGTTTTTGAAGAGAGTACATACTGCTTTGCTTATTGGCGTCCATACCGGACTTAAATTTGATGAGAGGGGCAACAATTAAAAAATATACTGCCAGTATACCAATAAATGACACAAGCACGGTAATGAGTCGTTTTTCACGTTTTGAGAGTTGCATTAATTATTTGTTCCTTCTCTTTCGTTTTTCATCTTTATCAATTTTCATCTTAATTGTTAACCTGAACCGGACAATTCCTTTTCGTGAGGAACGAATATTCAATGATACAGAGTCGAATTTTTTACTCTGCTGCAGTTTTTCTTTGAAACTATCAATATGTGTGCTGGTGGAAGAGGATCCGTCGATTCGAACAACCCGTTCATTAATAACAAGATTAGATAAGTCAAATGACGAATCAGCGGTAAAATGCTTTAAAACGTCTTCGAGAAGCATTAAGACAGAAGAATTTTCTGGAACAAGAACCTGTATTGTCGCAAGTTCTTTTTTCTCTTTAATCAGTTTCTTTTTTGCTGCTGCAACAGGATTATCGGGAATCTTTCTTTCATGAAAATAGCGTTTATATTTTTTTTGGAGCCTTTCCTGATAATCCTGGTTAGACTTAGATGTAAAAATAAACGAAACTATCAAGTTAATAATAAGGACAAAAACTGTCAGAGTAAAAAAGGCACCCGCCAGGTAATAAACTTTCCTTGATTCACCTTCAATGTCAGGAGTAAATTCCCCCTTAAGCAGGTTAACAGTAGAATTTTTCAGCCTGATATATGAAAGAGCGGTTCCAAGAACAACAGGACACTGGGACCTGATAATCTGGTCCGCAAATTCTTCGGGAAAGTTAAGGGCAACAACCGGTGTTTCAAGTTCCCGGGAAAGAACAGTGCTCAGGCCGATGATATTTGAGCCTCCGCCGGAAAGGAGAACCCTGTTAAAGTCACTGGGGTCGTAGTTGCTCTTGAAAGATCTCAGAGTGAGGATAGTTTCTTCGATAAGATCGTTAACCACTTCGAGAGTCCCTGCATATATCTTTTTCAACTGTGCTTTTTTTAAATTATGATTCTTGTAATACCCACGCTGCTCGTTGTTCTCAAGAGCTGTCAAATCGAGGGCAATGTTTTTCACCAGTTCTTCGGCTTCATCATGTTTAATCTTCTGGATTGAGGATATTTTTTTATAGATATCCTCAACTGAATTAGAGATAGATCTTGTGAAGATAAGACTGTCGTCTTTTACAATATTGATTATAGTTTTTCGGTAACCAATGTCTATCTGGATAACAGTTTCTTCGCCAATGGAGTTATAATGCCTGTAACACTCAAACAGGGCATTCGCCTCAAGGCCAAGTTTAACCGGATATACATTGACACTGTTTAGCTGCTTAATAAAATCATGGACATGATTTTTCAAAGAAGCACCCAGTAGAATTCTTCCTTCTTCTGGAGTATCTCCCTTCATTGACTGAAAATCTATAGCCAGATCCTCAATGCCAAAGGGCATATTTTCTTCTGCCTCAAAAGGAATGGCGTCTGCAATTTTAACAGGATCTTTAAACGGGAAGGAGATGGTCCTGATAATAGAAAGCTCCATCGGCAGGTTGGTGAGGACCTTAAAACCCTGTATGCTGTCTTCTTCTAAAAGTTTCTGCAGGCCCTTTTCCAGTTCTTCTTCACGGTTCTCCGCCAGTGGATCGAGTTTTTGAATACTGATGGATTTTATCTGGAAATCATTAAAGCCGGTTTTTATCTTTACCAGCTTTATGATAGATGTGCCAATATCGAGTGCTGCTATATTCTCGAACAAAGTATTGCTCCTGTCTCTTATTCTTCACACCAGTACAGAAATTTACGGGTATCCCTGTTATAAACTGCTGTAATGGTTATAGAAGAATTTTGAAATGATGCCTTCGAAATGATTCTGAATAAATACGATTTAACGGTAATGTATTTTTTAAGCACATCAAAGGTTTCGTCATTATCAATAATAGCCCTGATTTCTTCTGTTGAACTAAAAGGTTTTACCTGACGGCGCTTAATTACTTCCGTCACCTTATCATCGGTCATATTTTCTGTCAATGCTGATATAACCCTGTATGAGGCGGTATTAATATTTATTTTATTGTAGTCATGGAGAAAATCTTCACGCTTGCCGTGCACTCTGAAATAGTCTGAGAGACGGCGGCTCTTCTCTTTCCCAATAAGGATTTCATCTTCTTCAGGGGCATATTCCTGGAGACCCTCTTTAGAATCGGTTTGCGCCATTTCCATTAACTTATTGATATCCAGATCTGTTTTCCCGTGGTTGTTCTCTACCAGCTTTTCTTCTATAGCCATGTTGCCTCCTCCGAGGCCGTAAAAAATTTCAGGTGTCATATTCTTCAGCATCAGCATTTCATCAATGCTGTCCATGGCGTTATTTTTTGCTGAATATGAAGGATTAAGGGTCAGGTAGTAGTCAGAAGTTTCAGCCCCATAGGGAAATCTTGAGTCATCAATATCTACCCAGTCATGAATAATATCGGCGAAATCCATCGGGAGTCCCATGTTCAGAAAAAATGTCTGGGAAATAATATAATACTTTGTGTTTTCAGTAAACTCATTGGCAAAAGCATTCACATTAATCTTTGAGTTTTCATCCGTAATCTTAATTTGGATAGTACCATTATCAAGGGGAACGGGGGGGAAGTTTGCAGCCCAGATATCATCAAAGCAGTCTATATTTTTATCAACAGCCTTGCCGGTAATCTCCAGACCGCCCATTCCTTTTTTGTCAGCAATGAGCATATACGAAGCAAGTTGAACACCGGATTTTGCAAGGTAGCTTGATTTAAGATTACTGTCATATTTTCTCATATAAGAAATAGTAACCTGGGAGGTTACTATAAACTCACCGGTCACGGATATCAGAAGTGTTGTCATTATAAGAACAAGAATTATAATATAGCCCTTTGAGTTAAAAAACCACCCGGAGAGCCCCCTGGTATGGAGTTCCCGGGCCCTTGCTGAATAATTATCCTTTTTATTTTGAATAAAGTTTTTAAGATCCATAACCAGTTAACCGTTCATGTCAATATATGACAATAGTACAAATTCTTCTTCCTTTCCCTGATAATTTTTAACCTTAAGAGTTGTTTTTATCGCCTTGGGAAATCTTTTATTTTCCCTGGAATCCCACCTGTTGGCCCAGTCATTTCGAACTTTGAATTCAAATTTGATACCGGTAACATTTTCAAGCATGACACTTTCAGAGCCGCCGCTTTCAGGTTCTTCATCATAGTGCCGTTCTTCCCGACGGTAAAGCCAGAACAGATCGGCATATTCAGGATTCGGATCAGGGCGAAGGAAGTAACTGACTTCGTTAATATCACTGAAGGGGTAGGGTTCATTCAGACCGCCAAGGATTCTCATTTTCCTGTGGTTAATCGCGACAAAATGTACCAGGCTGTTTTCACCATTCTGCTCGGCAATAAAGGATATTTTTTTATGATTTCGTTTATAGTAGGCATTACTGAAATCGTGATCTATCCGCGCCATGGTGAGGTTGATATTTTCATAAAATTCAGCATAACCGGTAAAATCCTTAATAGTCGCGAGTATCGAACGATAAGAGGTATATACCATAAGAATAACCATTGACGAAATCGCCGCGGCCACCAGTATTTCAATCAGAGAGAATCCTTTGTCTTGTGTAAACTTTTTCATTTTTTCTACCGGGTCGGATAAACATATGTTATGGAATAATTTCTTGTTTTTTCTTTTTCCTGCCACGTAACGGTTATAATAGTTTTTTTTGCCGGCAGCGGACCGAGCATCGGATGTTCAAAACGCTCGGTGATTCTGTTGTAATTGAATCCTGGATATTCATCAACCGGTTCATGATTTAGGTCGGTCCCACGGAGACGCTGGGATCTGAATTCATTCATTTTTGTCTTGGCGATCAGCATGGCCCGGGTGTAATTTTTAGCTCCCCCGATTACAAGTATACTGGTGGAAATCCCTGAATAAAGACTCATCAGGATAACCGAAAGGATTGCCACAGCAATAAGCACCTCGATAAGAGCAAAGCCCCGAAGTCCCTGTTTTTTCCCGGGACAATAATTATATTTTTTTATGCTCATGAGTGTTCAAAGTCAACATGCTCTTCTATGACTTCCGCCTCTTTCTGGTATTTTTTTATCTTAATGGTCCACTGTTCTTCTTCGTTAACAATAATGTAGACAAGAACATCACTGGAATAGCCTTGAGGATAGAAGGGAATAATGACAGAACCGGTAGCAAATTCCCGTCCATCGGCAAGAAGTACTTTTGAGATTCGAAAAGAATCTGGCAGCTCCCGGGGTTTGAGCACCTTTCGGTCATTCAACTGAAACTTCCCCTCAAAAAAATTAATGACTGAGAGTCCATTATTTCCGGCAAAGAGAGCGGCACGTTCTTCGTTTTCCTCTTCATTTTCAGGAGGAGCTCCGGGCTCGTAGAGATGAAGAACGAGAAAATTTGTATGGTTATTCAGAAAGGCATCGTCAAAAGTTTTAGCGATATAGCCGGTCATGATAGCAAAATTTTCACGCTTGCTGCTGAAGTATGATGTCATCCGGGGCACAGCGGCTAGAGCAAAAATAGAAAGTATCACAAGGACAACCATCATTTCAATAATGGTAAAGCCTTCTTCCCGAAGTACGCTGTTCAATGTTTTTGACTTCATTGTTTCAAACCGGCTGCCGGTAATTAATTATGAAGGCGCTTCCTCCCATAAGAAGAGAAGCGCCTTTAACTTCCTTACCCTTATTCCCAGCTTTTTATATCAGCGTTGATTCCTTCGCCGCCTTCTTCACCATCGGCACCGAAACTCCAGATTTCATAATCGGGATCATTTTCACCGGGAGATCGGTACTGGTAAGGATTGCCCCAGGGATCGTTAAGGACATCTTTTTTCTTTTTAATCATTTTTGCTTCAATGAGCTGCTGGAGTCCCTCATCGGTTGACGGGTAGGAGTCATTCATCGCACGGTATCGATCAACGGCATTGGAAAATGTCTGTATCTCAATTTTTGCGGCTTTTACCTTGGCGTTATCAAGCTGTCCCATGAACTGAGAAGCTGCGAGCCCGGCGATTATAGCAATGATGGTAACAACAATCATGATTTCAATCATGGTCATACCGTCTTCATTTTTAAATGCGGCAGTAATTCTTTTTAGAAAATTTTTAATAAATCTCATTTCTTTTCCCCTCGTTAGTAATATATTATTGAACCAGAAGATTCATTTCCATTATAGGCAGCATTACAGAAATAACTATCAGGCCGATTGAAAGCCCCATGATAATAATTATCAAAGGTTCAATCAAACTTGTAAGGCTTGTAACGGTCAGATCGATTTCAGTTTCGTAGACATTCCCAATATTAAGCATCATGGTATCGAGGTTATCACTCGCTTCACCCGCAGACATCATCCCAATAACCATTTTTGGAAGAAAGTCAGACTGCGAAAGGGCTTTCGACACAGAAGAGCCTTCACGTATTTTTACCGCAGCGTCAGAAATTTTTTCTTCGATTACCACGTTACCTACAATCTTTTGAACTATCTCAAAAGATTTCATAATGTCAACCCGGTTGTTCATGAGAACACCAAGATTCTGAGTAAATCTAAAGACGATAAGTTTTTTATAAAGACGTTTGAATATGGGAATTTTAAGTTTTATTTCATCAACTTTTTTTCTTCCTTCGGGGGTTGCTGAATATTTCTGGTAAAGGAAGTAAAGGAGAAAAATAACTATAGGTATGAGAAACCAGAAGGTCGATAAAAAGTCACTCAGTCCCATAACAATTTTTGTAGGAAGAGGAAGGGCTCTCTCCTGGTCTTCAAACATTTCAGCAATTGAAGGTATGACACTTACCAGGAGAAAAATCACAACCATACCTGCGAATACAAGCATAAACATCGGGTAGTAGAGGGCTGACTGAACCTTGCTCTTGAGAAGATTCGTTTTCTCTTCTATCTCGGCAAGTCGCTCCATTACATGGTCAAGGGAACCGAGATTTTCACCGACCCTGACCATATTTATGTACATATCACTGAAGATATTTTTATGACGCTGCAGGGCATTGGAGAAAGAACTACCTTCTTCGAGCTTTTCTTTCAAGTCGGCTATGACTGCACGGAAATGTTTATTCTCTATCTGATCGATAATATCGGTGATGGCAATAGGGAGAGGGAGACCTGCTTTCAGAAGCGTAGCAAGTTGTCTGGAAAAAAGTCCAACCTGTTTTCCGCTAAAGCGTATGCTTATTTCCCGGGAGAACCGGTCAAGAAGGACTGACAAACCTTTGCTGTCACTTGATTCTACATCCTCAGAAGAGACTTCTTCTTTTTTCAGTTTTACCGGGTAGAGCCCCTGGCTTCGGATCCGGCTTCGTGCTGTGGTTTCTGAGGGGGCGTCAATGAAATCTGATACAGTTTCTCCTTTATTGTCGAGGGCCTCATACCGGTATATCATCCGCTGACCCTCATCACTTCTTCTATAGTTGTGATTCCTTCAATGGCTTTCGCAAGACCGTCATTGAGAAGTGTGGTCATACCTTCCTTTATCGCCAGTTCTTTAATCTTTTCTGAATCAGCGTGGGTAAGAATCAGTTTGCGAATATCGCTTGATACCAGAAGAAGTTCATAAATACCCGAACGTCCAGAATACCCGGTATGAAGACATGCCTCGCATCCCGCACCCCTGAAAAGTTTTCCTCCCTTAAGTTGAGAGCCTTTCAGGCCGATCTCATTCAGTTCTTTGGGGGTCGGCTTATAGGCTTCTTTACATTCAGGGCAGATATTACGGATAAGACGCTGAGCGAGAAAGCCGTTTACCGATGACGCTATGAGAAAAGGCTCAACTCCCATATCGATAAGACGGGTAACCCCGCTGGCGGCATCATTAGTATGTATGGTCGAAAGCACCCGGTGACCTGTAAGGGCTGACTGTACCGCAATTTCAGCAGTTTCAACATCACGAATTTCACCGATCATAACAATATCCGGGTCCTGCCGTAATATTGAACGAAGACCGCTTGCGAAAGTTAAATCAATTTTAGGTTTTACCTGCATCTGTCCAACGCCGTGCAGCTGGTATTCTATCGGGTCTTCTACGGTGAGAATATTTACATCACTGGAATTCAACGTAGTCAAAACGCTGTAGAGGGTTGTACTTTTACCGCTTCCTGTTGGTCCGGTAACAAGTATAATACCATGGGTCTTTTTTATCATATCATTAAATGAATCAAGTACTCCCGGACTGAAACCGAGAGACTCAAGGTCAAAGATCATGTCGGTTTTGTTAAGAATCCTCATTACAACCCGCTCTCCCCAGTAGGTGGGAAAAATGGAGACCCGAATATCAATATCCTTTCCCCCAACCTTGAGCTGAATCCTTCCATCCTGAGGAAGCCTGTTCTCTGCAATGTTGAGGTTCGACATGATTTTAATTCTTGAAATTATTGCACCCTGGTATTTCTTCGGTGGAGTGAACATCTGGTAAAGGAGGCCGTCAATGCGGTACCGGACAGCCAGGTCTTTCTCATAGGGTTCAATATGGATATCACTGGCCCGGTCGGTTACTGCCTGCTTAACAATAGTATTCACAAGACGGATAATGGGGGCCTCATTGGCCATATCCAGAATATCTTCCGTTTCCGAGATAGAAGAGCTGAGGATTTCAAAATCAGACTCTTCAAGATCTTCTATTACTTCATCGGTTGTTTCTGCTTTTAAAACATCATAATGCGTATGAATGATACGCTGAATTTCGCCATCACTGGAAAGTATCGCTTCGAATTCATAGTCGGGATAGAAAAGCTTCAGGTCATCAAGGGGTTGAATATGAAGAGGATCGCTTATAGCGACAAAGACTTTTTTGCCTTTACGTTTAAAAGGGGCAATCCGATTTTTATTCAGGAAATGTACTGGAATGGTAGCGAAGGTATCTTCCTGATCATCAAATTCAATATGAAGCTGACATTTGATGCCGTAGAATTCACCAAGGGCAGAGAGAACCTTTTCCTCGGGAGCGAATCCTTTTTGTATGAGGATTTCACCAAGTCGGTCGGTACTCCCTTTTTGAGAAAGGAGTATCTCCTGAAGCTGCTCGGTTGAAATTATTTTCTTATCTACAAGGATAGATCCAAGATTCTTTCTCGCCATGACCGATGACCCTATTTCCTTCTCAATCTATCCTGTGATTCACGTTTCTGCCGTGTAATGGTATCGATACGTTTCTGCTTTGTCACAATATGAGGAGTGATAAAAATGAGAAGATTCTGTTTGCTATATGCAACGGTTTTATGTTTAAAGAGCCATCCTAAAACAGGTATATCTCCAAGGACAGGTACTTTATTAACTTTTTCTGTTTTCTGGTTCTGGATCAACCCACCTATAACAATTGTTTTCCCGTCAAGAACAGAAACCTTCGTTTTAATGTCCCGTTTTCCAAGCCGGGGAGGTGTAGTACTGGATCCGGAAGCGGTTGTATCGTCGAGTACTGAGTTTATCTCCTGGTAGAGATCAAGGGTTATGCGTTTCTTATTGGTAATATGTGGTGTGATTTTAAGTTTTATTCCCACAGATTTGTATTCATAGGTATAAAACTGAGTGCCTGAGTCACTGATACGATTATTTGAGGCAACGGGAATTTCTTCCCCTACATTCAATTCAGCCTCATGGTTGTCCACGGTTAATATCTGCGGTGTAGAAAGGATGTTGAAGTTACTGTCTGTTCCTGATGCGTTAAGAAGGGCAAAGCCGAGTACTGATGTATCGGGCATAAATCCGATCTGAAATCCCGTGGCGGCGGGCAGGGCAAGGGTTTTACCGTTGACCGTCTGGCCAAAACTGCTGGGATCAAGATTTGAAAGAATCTGGGATCCCCCGAAAATATTAGAGCCGATCTGCTGGCCCAGCATCCAGTCTATACCAAAGCCCCAACCGCTTGAAGCATTGACTTCAATAATAAGGGCTTCGATCAGTACCTGTTCTCTTACAATATCGAGCTCCTTGATTATACCTTCTATCTGCTTAAATTCTGCAGGAGTGGCGGTGATAATCAGGGAATTTGTATCTTTATTGGCTATTATTGAAAGTTTGGATTTCTTTTTAGTTTTTCTTACCGCCTGACGCTTAGATATCCTTTTTGATTTGCTGCTGGTTCGAACCTTTCGAGTAGAGAGGGGCGACGTATCAATTTTTGCTGTTTCCGAAAAGGGAATCCTGGACAGGACTTCTGCAAGCTGTGTAGCATCGGCATTTTCGAGATGCAGCACATGTATATTTCCCCTGGCCTGTTTGGGACCGGTACCTTTGTCTTCAGCATCCTTGTCAAGGGCGGTAGCAATTTTCACCAGACCGTTAATTTCTGTTGAATTACCGCTGAAGATAACTGTATTCAAAGGATCATAGACGACAATGCTGGTAAACTTGGATTTCAAAGGTTTCAATGCCCTTGATATATCCTGGGCATCTGCTGCTTTAAGTTCAAGGAGAAAGGTAACAGTTTTATCTTCGAGAGGGACTAGTTTCTTTTTCCCATCAATGATTATTTCAACATTTTTCTTTATAGCGTCCTTAATGGGAATAACCTTGATCAGGTTTCCCGACTCAACAACCGCAAGTCCCTTTACCTCAAGAATTGACTTCATGATGGCATAAGCCTGAGAAACCGGAACCTTGCGGGCAGAACTAATGGATATTTTTCCACGAACCTTGTCATCAAGAATAATGTTTTTGCCGATAAGCTGGCTCATTATATTCAAAAATTCATCGATATCAACATCTTTGAAGTTAAGAGCGAATTTTCGAACCCTGCGGCGTTTCCTTTTTTTGGTCTTTTTGCCCCTTTTTGCCTTTTTGGCAGCATAGGCAATTTTTGCGTTACCCGGCCCGGTTACCCCGGCTCTTTCCAGAGACACTGGCACGATGCCCAGATCCTGAATACCTGTCAGTAGGGAAAAAATGAGAAATGCGGGAAAAATACGCTTAGTTATTTGATTTACCATCATGATGATCCATGTTTTTCAATTGTAAAGAGGCCGGATCGCAGCTCCGGCCTGCTGTATAGTAACTATATCTGCAGGCTTTAAGTCTAGTTTTTTCGATTTTCTGCTCCCGGGAGCGCTCAGCCCGAACTTCCTTTCAAATAATAATACTTTCTCGCAGTTTCGGTACAGAATTATTCTAATTTGCATCTTCGTGATAAATAAAACATAGTCAAGTATTAAACCGATATGTCTTCTAATAATCAGAGGAAATTTTTTCTTAATTAATCAAGTTACTTTCGTTTGAGTTTATGTTTCCAAAAAAGTAACAAAAGAAAGACAATAAAGAGAGAGAAAATAATTATTTTATACTTTTTCAGTAGAAAAAATAATTCATGGTAATTCTGGCCGAAAATATGTCCAAGATAAAACAGTATACTGGAAGTAAAGACAAGCGCTGCAAGGTCAACGATCAGGAATTTTCTAAAGGGCATCTTTATCAAACCAGCGGTCATAAAAAGCATGTTTCTGACCCCAAATGGAATAAAACGGCCAAGAAAGAGGGTTTTGGCCCCGTACTTTTCAAAATACTGCTCTATTTTCTTAAGTTTCTCCCGGGAAAAATTCTTTTTAAAAACCTTTATCTTGTAAAGCCGATCGCTTTCCAAAACTTTGTTTCCCGCGAATCTTCCTATTCCATAGGCAATAACATCGCTTATATAAGCTCCCATAAAGCAGCCGATAAATAATTTATAAAAATTTTCCGGAACAACTGTAGCAGCAAGGGAGGAGGAAATGATAAAAATTATATCTTCAGAAACGGGCAGGTTAAAGCCTGCCATCACCAGAAGGCCAAAGGCGATATAATGGGCGTTCGGGGCAGCAGATTGCAATAATGATATTACTATATCCATGATAACAGGTCAGACTCCGGTCTTTCTGCTCTGAACCAGTAATCAGGAAACAATAAAGGATTCAGAGTAAATAGCAGGCATCCCTTTTTTGATCCAGACTCGAATCCTGGTGGAATTGCTGCCATTCTCAGCTGTGATAGTTTCCAATTCTTCTACGATGCTGATAGTTTCAAGCGAAAATTCATAAAATTTGTGTTTTGTTGAAAAGGAAGACGGAAAAAGAAGCATAACATTATCATCTGTCGGATGTTTGCGCGGAACACCTTCAAAGGGGGTATGGGTTTTATCCATATCAGGGATTCGGGGTACATCTACATCATATTTGCCTGATATTTCGAGAAGTTTTTGTATATATTTTTTTTCTTCCATTATCTACATCTGAAAAAATTTATTTCTACTGTTGATTTTAATATACTTGACGTATTTAATTTAAGACTTTGTATTTATTACTTTAACAAGCACATCAAGGATATAGAATTAATATAGCATGAAAAAACAGAAAAAGTCAATCTTATTATTTATTGTATTACTTTTTTCAATTATACTTGTTTCTGGCTTCTCATCCAGTGTTTACTTTAACCTCGCGGTTACCGAGAAACAGCTTAATGATACAATTGTAAAATTTTGCAAGGAAGTACTGGGCAAAGCGGTTAAATTTGAAACCGCAGGAGTTGACCTTTTCGGAAATGTTAAAATATCCACTTTTAGCCTTTCAGCGGGACCTGATTTCAATGACAACCGGTCTCTTATTCAGGTCGAAAATGCAGCCTTTGATCTTAATTTTATTGCCCTTTTACAAAAAACAGTAAAAATAAATGGAATTTCCTTTTCGAAAGGGGAAGTTCATCTCCATAAAAGTTTCGGAAAAACCTACCATGAAACCTTTACAGATCTTCTTAAACCGAAAAATCTCGATAAACTGAAAGCGTACGGAAAAGAATCGACCTTTGACCTGAAACTTAATGACTGTCGAATCATATATGAAGAAAAATTCAATGACGCGAAGGCACAAATAGTAATCGATGACTTTAATGGAAGCCTGTACTGGAAAAACACCCTGTATCGGATGAAGGCACAGGGCTCAATTCCATCTAAAAATAAAGATAGATTAAAGCCCGGCACTATAGCCATTTCCGCATCAATCGATACATCAAGGGATGGAAAAACAACTGTTACGAGTAAAATTAAAAATCTCGACTCTTCACTAGGCAATCGCTACCTGCAGGAAACGGGTTTAAAAAAGACTCTTCTTTCTGGAACACTGTCAATAAATAGTACCGTTATTTTTCAAAATGACTTCTTAAGCTTTAAATCCAGTTTTGATACGACAAGCCTGAATGTATTTATTAAAAATAAAAACCCCTTCAACCTAATTTCTAACTTGAACGCAGACCTTTACGTTGAGGGTAAAGTGAAAAATGACTTTACGTCTGTTTCTATTAACAAGCTAAAAATTAATAATCAGGATTCGCAAATTACTAGCACCTGTACCTTTACCAACAATGAGAAAAATCATTCTTTTCAGCTGAAACTTGCCAGCAATGAAATTGACCTTGAACAGTTATGGGAAAATTACTCTCCCTTTAAAGACAGTTCATATAAAGGAAAACTAAAATTCAATTTAGACTGGGATATCGACTTTAAATCAGGCAAATCTAAAAGATATATAAGCAATATTTTGCTTGAAGATTTTACTTTAAACCAGTTGGTAAAAAATAAAGATAAAAGTATTATATCAAAGGCCCGTCTCAAGCTTAAGACCAGGGAAAACCAGGCAACAGCCCATGCAAACTTCAACCTGTATGATTCTGATTTTCAAATTGCTGTGAAGTCAACTATTGAAAGCTTTTTCCCTTTTAAAACAGTTACTGCCGTAACATCACAATCTAAAAATATTGCCGGTTCCCTTGTATACAATATTTTTTCTAAAACAATAAATGAGATAATGGTAGCGGCTTACAGGGATAAAAAAGCCGGATACTATGAAGAATATTTTCTTAAAAAAAAGATAGGGCAGGTAATTGTCAATAACAGCCTTCTTCTCTCAATATCCGCTTCAAATTTAAATATAACTGACAAGGTTATTTTGAAGAACCTGAAGCTTGATTTTGAAAACAAGGCTGGAAACATGAAGATAAGTGAATTCAACCTTGACGGTTACGAGGGCGAATACCGGCTTGAAATGAACGGTTACTTCAACAGGGATTATCCTTTCTTTAAGATAAAAGGGGGGGCAGGTAATGTCAAGCTTGCCTCGATTCCATCACAAAAGGAAGACCCTGAATATTCTATATTAAATCTTGATTTTGACTATGAGCTTAATGCCTACCGTCTTGCCCAGCTTCTTGATAATTCAAAGGGTAATGTTTTTATCTCCCTCTCTAAGGGTATTCAGAAAAATGCTTATTTCTCAAAAAGAATTTCTGAATTTCTTAAGCTCAATAATCTTCCTCAGCTGGCAACATCCGATTTAAACATTAATTCTATAAATCTTACCATCAACCAGATGGGAGAAAATTTTTATTTCAGAAATGTAATCTTTGACGCAAAAGACCTGCATTTTACAGGTTTCGGAAAGTATCTTTTTCATGGCGGTATGACGTGCCCGGTAAACATGAAATATAAAACATCGAAGGGAACATCAAAAAACGTCCCTCTTGAAATCAAGGGACGTTTCACTGATCCTGTGTTAAAAATCCGGTATAAAAAAAAAGCCAAAGCTTTTTTATTTCTTCATCGCCAGTAACTCATAAATCCGTACAGGTTTTTCCTTTCCTTTCACCTTAATCAGATCGAGCTCTCTTACGATGACCTCGTCTTTTACGTGCTCATATGTAAATTCACTTATAATAATATTTGTTTTATAGACTTTATTGGTCCCCTCAAGACGGGCCCCCAGGTTCACGTTATCACCCATGAGAGTATAGTCCATCCTTGATGATGACCCCATATTTCCAACAACCATGTCTCCCGTATTGAGACCAATACCAATATTCAGTTCAGGTTTACCTTCTTTTAACCAGTGGGCGTTCATTTTATGAAGCTTTTCCATCTGTTCAAGAGCACTTCGGCATGCCATCACGGCATGGTTTTCCATTTCAACCGGAGCTCCCCAGAAAGCCATAATCTCATCCCCCACATATTTATCCAGCGTTCCATCATATTTAAAAACAAGCTCAGTCATTGCCTCAAGGTAATAATTTAAATGCTCAACCAGTCGCTCAGGAGTCAGTTTTTCGGAGATGGAAGTGAAACCCCGGATATCTGAAAAGAGAACAGTCAGTATTTTTTTCTCCCCCCCAAGCTTTATCTTGTCAGGGTGCTTAAGAAGATCATCAACAACTGTTTTGGATACAAACTTTGAAAATGTCTGCCTGATATACTTTTTCTCTTTCTGTTCAGTCAAGACCCGGTAGGTAAGAATCAGGGTAAAGTTAAATCCTGTCTGAATTACCGGGGTAATCATGGCATTGATAATGCTGAATGCATCAAAGATTATGTAAGAAGTTAATACATAGATAAAAGAGAAGACTACAACCAGTACCGCTGACTTAATAATGGATATGCGGGGAAGAAAAAAGCCAAGAATTAACGCCAGAATAAACATGACAACAACATTGTGCAAATCCTTCAACTGGAAAAGAAAGTCCTGGTTGAGAATGGTGTTCAGGGCATTGGCATGATGCTCGATACCGAAGGTAGTTCCATAAGGAGATTGATGCTGGTCAGTTGCAATTCCCGTCGCCTCGTATGCAGCAACCAGCACCATTTTGTTTTCAAGGGATTTATTCCCTTTCATGGTACCATCTACGGCAAAGAGATTATAAGAATAATGCTGAAAACTTCCAGACCCACCAATAAAATTTATATCCATGAATCCGAACCGGTTAATAGGAATTAATACCTCTCCCGTATCATTCGGTTTGGCCATTTTATCCCGGGGAACATTTTTGAGTTTAACATATTCACCCATTTTCACTTCAACATCATCCTTGGTGATGCCGTAATAATGCATTGCAAGGACAAGATCAACGTTAGGGTAATACCATCCATTATATTTGATAACCATTGGCATCTGTCGGTTAATGTGATCAACCTGGTCAGGAAATACATTTGCAAATCCCATCCCCTTTGCATATCTTGCAAGGTCAGGTGTAGGAGGAACCACTTCTTCGATAAGCTGGGGATTAAGATCTTCCTGGGGGGCTCTCCAGCGTACTTTATTCAGCAGTTTAAGGCGGAGGGCCTGATCCTTGTACTTTACATCTTTTTCCCTGGTCTCAAAAGGGTAGTCGAGAAAAACATTTCTGGCCTTTTTGATGGCCTTTGCGAATTCCTTTTCTCCGTCCTTGTGATCAAGGAAGGTAATATCAAAAAACAGGGCCAGAGGATTTCCAGAGCCTACAAAATCAGTAAATTTTGCGTGTACTTTCCAGGGGAAAGGCCATTGAATGCCCTCATCGGAAAAACTGCGGATTGTGTTTTCATCAATACCCAGGATGATGATATCCTTGCGGGCTCTTTGATTGATTCGGCCCATTCTTACACCGTCTTCAAGCTTGATCGATGCTTCCGCGGGATCTCTCAGGAAAAAACGGAAATCAACTGCACTTCTTTCTACCATCTCAAAAATAGTTGTTTGAGTAAATAGTACGAAGAATAAAAGAAAAATAGCAATAGAAGCTAAAAAGCCCGTTGTACGGCTTTTATCAAATTTCAGAAATTCCATAGTGACCTCACTTTTATGGTATTCAATGACTTATTGTAGGAAGCATGAAATATATTTTCAAGTTATTAATTACCTTCATAAATGAAAATTAAAAAAAAACAATTATTGTTGACAAATAGCCAACCTGAGCAGTTTTCTGTATGTTTATCGGTATATATATAAGGAGATTAAGGTGACAATAAAAGATACAGTCAACCAGGTTATTTGTGATGCCCTTGCTGCTGCAATCAGTGAAGGGAAACTGCCAGAAGGAGAATACCCCTCTGTAAAGGTTGAATATCCAAGAGATGCCAAGTTTGGCGATTATGCAACCCCCATAGCAATGGAATGTGCCAGAGTTGTTCGTCGTTCTCCCTTAGAAACAGGAGAAATACTTAAACCGTATATCGAGAACAGTGCCTTCATATCCTCAGTTGACGTTGTAAAACCAGGATTTATCAATATTTTTATCAGCCATGAAAGACTTGTTCAAACACTTCATGATGTTCTTAAGGAAAATGAAAAATACGGACACCAGATCTCTAATGACCCGAAAACAATAAATATAGAATTTGTTTCAGCAAATCCAACGGGGCCCATGAATATAGTCTCTGCACGAGCTGCCGCCCTGGGGGATACAATAGCAAATCTTTTCGAGGCAACAGGCGACAAAGTAGAACGAGAATTTTATGTAAACGATTTCGGCAATCAGGTCATGCTTCTCGGAAAATCGGTTCTAGCTCGAATCAAAGAACAGAAAGAAATACATGTTGAATTTCCCGAGGAAGGGTATCATGGCGAATATATCAGGGATATAGCAGCAGAAATAATCAATGATACTCCGGATCTGAATCTCGATGATGATGAAGAAAAACTTATCGACTTTTGCTCCCGAAGAGCTATCGAATCAAACGTTTCTGGTCAGCAAAAAGATCTTAGCGATTTCAATGTTCAGTTTGACCGTTGGTTTAGAGAAAGAACTCTTCACGAATCCGGTCTTGTCAGCGAGACTGAATCTTTTCTAGAGGCAAAAAAAGTTGTTTTTCTGGAAGAAGGAAAGAAATTTTTTAAATCCACTGATTACGGGGATGATAAAGATCGAGTGCTAGTAAGAGATGATGGACGCCCCACATATCTTCTTGCTGATATAGCATATCATCGGGATAAACTTTCCCGGAAATATGATAAAATAATAGATATTTGGGGGCCCGATCACCATGGATACATCGCAAGACTTGCGGGAGCAATGAAGGCCATGGGAAGCGGGGAAGAGACTTTTCAGGTCTTAATTGCCCAGCAGGTTAACCTCGTCATGGAGGGAGAGGCTGTAAAAATGTCGAAGCGTCTTGGGCGCTTTTCCACCATGAGAGAACTTATTGAAGAGATTGGTGTTGATGTTGCCCGGTACTTTTTTGTAATGCGCTCAATGGACAGCCATCTTGATTTCGATCTTGCCCTTGCCAAAAAACAAAGCTCAGAAAACCCGGTTTTTTATCTTCAGTATGCTCACGCACGCATCTGTTCTCTTTTTCGTGAGGCTGAGAAAAGAGGTATTCCCTACGAACCCTTTGAAATTAATGCTTCGTTACTTGAGAATGACGAGGCAGTAACCATTCTTAAGCTGCTCGCAAAATTTCCTGAAGAAATTGATGATGCGGCACGAAGTATTGAGCCCCATAAAATTGCTGTATTTCTCATGAGACTTGCGCAGTCATATCACCGCTTCTATACGGAGCATAGAATTATTTCTGATGACCAGGATACTACCGGTACATTTTTATCGCTCTGTGACGCAGTGAGAAAGGTTATGAATAACGGACTCGCACTACTAGGGGTCTCTGCCCCGGAAAGGATGTAATGAAAAGTGCGGCCGTCATCACTACCGGCAGTGAGCTAATCAAAGGAAAAACCGCCGATACAAATTCAGTTTTTCTCGGCCGCCACCTTTCCTTTCTTGGTTTTGAAGTAAAAGAACACTGTACCATTCCAGACCGCAGGGAAGAAATAACTGCAGCCGTAATCAGGTTATTAGAAGAGAATGATGTGCTTATCATTACCGGCGGACTGGGGCCGACCAGTGATGATGTAACCGTTGAGGCGATTGCCGACTCATTTGGTCTTCAGGTTGTGATTGATAATAAGGCGAAAGAAAATATATTTCAACGGTTCAAACTGGCTGGATGCGAAATAAACGATTCAGATATAAAAATGGCTTCTGTTCCGGCTGGTTCACTGATCCTTGAAAACCAAAAGGGTCTCGCTCCCGGGTTTTTACTTAATATTCATGATAAAATTCTCATTGCCCTCCCTGGCGTTCCAGATGAGATGAAACATTGCTTTTCTTTTTCAACACTTGATCACCTGAAAAAATTATCCAAAAACTCTTCAGAGGAATATATCTTTCATTTTTTTGGAAGAAAAGAAAGTGAACTGGATGATGTTCTGAAAGCTCTTAGTTGCAACATGTCCTTCCAGTGGGGCATCACCGCTGAAATGGGGGTTATAACAGTCACAATCTTTAATTGTTCCCATAAACACGTTATTGAAATCAATAATTTTCTAAAAAAAGAATTTGATATCAGTATGTTATTAGAGGAAAATGACACATCGGCAGAAGAATTGATTAAACTGTTAATAAAGAACAGACTTTCAATATCTACAGCAGAATCCTGTACCGGCGGCCTGATAAGTGAATATTTGACTGATATTCCAGGAGCATCTGCTGTTTTCAAAGGTTCCGTTGTTGCGTACAGCAATGACATTAAAAAAAACTTACTGCATCTCTCCGATGATATCATACATCATTTTGGAGCGGTGAGTGAAGAGACAACTTATGCGATGGCAGAGAATATTTCATCCATCATGAAAAGTGATATTGCGGTCTCAACTTCAGGTATCGCTGGTCCTGACGGGGGCACAGCAAAAAAACCTGTTGGCACAGTTTGCTTTGGTTTTACTTTGTGTGGAAAAACATCTTCTATAACAAAAGTATTCCCCGGGGACAGAAGAAGCATAAGGATTCGATCTGCCCTGTTTGCCTTAGATTATGTACGAAGGTACTTGAGAAATTTATGAATAAATTTAAAATACATTCACTACTGTTACTAATCCTTTTTTTGCTGATTGTCACACCTGCAGCAGGAGGACAGGAATATGAAGTTTTTTTCAAACAGGGTGTTGAGGCCTTTAAGGCAAAAAATTTTAATTCGGCAGAACTTCTTTTTAAAAAAGCAATTGAGGCGGATGATACTGAAACCAGAGACCGAGCATGGTTTTACCTGGCCAGATCAATATACCAGCAGAAAAATTACGACTCTGCTCTCTATGAATTTAACAGCTTTTTAAATAAATGTAAAACTGCTGAAGTATGCATGAAATCCAGATTCTGGATGGGGGAAACCTACTATAAACAAAATAAATTTAATAAAGCAATTTTCGAATTTAAAAGATTCATCAGCAACAGTAAGGATCAAGACTTAAATGCCGTTTCAAGTGATCGCATAGCAACTATTTATTACCGTCAGAAGAGATACGATGAAGCTGTCATTGAATGGGAAAAAGCCATAACTTCAAGCAATGATAAAAATAAAAACGCCTGGAGGGTATACAGAATTGCAGAGGCATTTTTTCAGAATAACAAGTATGCACAGGCCTTGACAAGAGTAAAGCCTATTCTCACATCAAGGGCTGATAAAAAAGTGATTGCCAGGGCACGTATAATTTCAGGACGAATCTATTTGAAACAGGGAAACCCAAGAAATGCCTTGATCATTTTAAACGGGATTCCTTCCCATTTATTAAAAATTTCACCCTACAGCGACGCCCGTTACTTTAAAGCTCTCTGCTTTTTAAAACTCAAAAATAAAAGAGCCGCAAAATCAGAATTTGAACTTTTTGTTCTTATCGGCAAGGATTCACAGTGGTATTACGATGCCCAATATGAACTGGGCGTGATATATTTTACACAAAAAAATTACTCGAAAAGTCTTAATATACTCACCGGTGTGATAAAAAATACTCCAAAACCAAAAGTCAAAGCAAAATCTGCTGCAGTAGTCGGGACATTATACTACAAAAACAAACCGGAGACTGCAATTCATTTTCTTGAACAGGCTCTTCCCATAGCGAGCGGAGCTGAAAAAAAGAATATTTTGTTTGTCATTGGAAAGGCATACCTTAAAATCAGCAAATACGAAAAGGCTGGAGAGATTTTTAATAAAATTCTCACTGATTATCCCTTTCATAAAGATATTGATGAGGTTAAGTTTTACATAGCCAGAGTTTATCTTGAAAAGAAAGACATAGATGCGGCCCTTGCAATGTTTAAAAAAATCCAGGAAGAAAATCCTTTTTCTCCCTATATTAAAGAATCAAATTTTTATCTTGGCATACTTCATTTTCAGAAAAAAGAATACAAAAAGTCAGAATTACTTTTAAAAAAATACCTTAGAAGCGGTAAAGTTGAAAACCCTTATGAAGCCTATATTCAATTGTTAAAAATATATCTAAACACCGGAAACATTGCATCCGCTGAAAAAACAGCTAGACTGGTTATGGGACGCTATACGAAAAATGAAGCTCATGTTGATGTTCTTTACAGACTCGTGCAGGTTCTGAAAAAAAAAGATAAAAGCAGTGCATATTATATAAGATATTTGTTTCTTTACTTTCCAGCTTCAGAACCTTCTTTATCTATTTACATGGAGAGGGGAGATGCATATTACCGGAAAAAAGAATACAAAAAAGCAGCAAATTACTATCTAAAATATCTTTCTAATAACGGAACCAGGGAATCGGGTAGAATCTTTTTTCGTCGTATACAAGCTCTTTATAATCTAAAAAAATATACTGAAGTTCTGGCAATCATGAAAAAGGGTAAATACCCGCCGATGAACGAGAGTCAGTGGCAGCAGATTCCATATCTTCTTGCACGGTGTAACTACGCTCTTGAAAATTTCAAACAGGTCTATAACCTGCTGTACAATAAAAATATAAATAAATTCCCCGATGATATTCTTTCTGTATGGATCCGGAGCTCATTCAAGATGGGCGATGCTGCATCAGGCAAGAAAGCAATGAAGCTTCTGGTTAACAATAAAAAAAGATATGCAGAAGCTCTCTATTTTGCGGGTCGATACCATATGAACAGGGCAGAACAGGACGATGCACTCGAAATTTTTGCGCGTATACTGACAGAAACACCCGAAACGAAGTATGTAGATTATGCGAATCTATCTTTTGCCAAAGTTTACCTCTCAAAGAATCGTTTTGAAGAAGCAGTGAAAAAGCTTGAAAAAATTAAACTTCCTTCCCTGAAATCTGAAAAAACAGCTTATTTAATCATGTGTTTTTTTAATCTTGAGAAGCACCTGAAAGCGACAGCTTTAACTTCCAAAAATATTAATTCTTTGAGAAAAAGCAAACATGGAGAAATGGTATTCAGGGCAAACATGCAGTATTATTTTGAAAAAGGGCTACTTGGCGGTTTTAAAAAATATTCAAATTTGTTAAGTAAGTACAAGGGCAATCGAAATTTCATCAATTATCAGTATGCGCAGTTGTATATGTCGAAGAAGGCCTATAAGTCTGCATATTATTTTTTTTACAAAGTAACTCTGACGAAAAATGACCTATACCCTGATGCCCTTTTTAACCTTGCCATGCTTAATCTGTTTGTTTTGAGGAATAGAAATGCCGCAATAAAAAATCTGCAGAAGCTGATAAAGAACGTAAATTCATCGGAATACCTCTATAAAGCGAAAATTAATCTTGCGATCATATATAATGAATCAGGCAAGAAAGAAAAAGCTAAAAAATTGCTGTTGGATATTATAAAATCGCCGAAGAGAAAGATATATAGTATCATGGCACAAAACCTTATTTTACAATTTTTTCCTCCGGTTGAAAACCGCAATTAACAGGAGCTTCGAATGGGAACCATTGCTAAAACAGTATCTGTCATTCATGGACCTAATTTAAATCTCATTGGCACCCGTGAAAAAGAAATATATGGAACGATAACCTTTGAAAAAATTAATGATGAATTACTCCAGTGGGGAGAGAAAAACAACATTACGGTAAAAATATTTCAGTCGAATTCAGAAGGTTCTATTGTTGATTATATTCACTCAATTCGAGACAAGCATCACGGAATAGTTATCAATGCTGCAGCATACACACATACATCAATAGCAATCCGTGACGCATTATCTGCTGTTGAGATTCCGGTCATTGAGGTTCATCTTTCAAATATTTATAAGCGGGAAAAATTTAGACATTTATCATATATTGCGCCGGTATGCCTTGGTCAAATTTCAGGTTTTGGCCATTACTCATACATCCTTGCCCTTGATGCAATCACTCGCCATATTGATTCTACTCATAATTAATATATATCTTAATTAAACCGGGCCTTTCGTTTAAATTTTTCTGCATTATACGCACTGAACCGATCTTTTCAAGTTCATTCAAAAAGGCCTTCAGTTTTCTGCCTTGAATAGTTACTTCGAGTCTTTTCTTATTTTTAAGTTTCTTTACGACTGCTTGAAATTTTCCGGCAATCCCCTTAATTTCAGAAACAGTATCCCTCTTAATCAGTTTCTCTTTCGGGGCAGGTGGTGCCGATTTAAAAGAATCTGATTCAGATACTTTCCCTGATCCAGGAGCATAATCTCTGGCACTGTACTGTTTAGCCTTTTTTGAAGCTCTTTTCTCTGTCGGTATACTTGAAATCTTCCTTTCACTTCGTATTTCTTCTGAAGCCTCGTCTGCTGTATTTTGCTCTAATAGCAAATTCTCGTTATCTCTTACCTTCAGGGAAAATGCTATAATGACCGGGGATATGTTCTGTGTTCCTATATCGTTTATACGCAGTCGTGATCTTTTTTCAGTTGCGGGTTTTGCTATTCCTTTCAGCTTATCCATGGGCACAGGGGAAGGCGGCCTGTCATCTTTAAACCGCTTATTGCTTAATAGCTTTTTAGAGACAGCAGGACTCTTCTCTTCATGCGTTTCTATCGGAGGAAAGCTGTTTTTGATTGTGGGTAGAAGTATTATCACAACAACAGCAGCTACAGCAAACACACCTGCTGCTTCAACGGCATGTCTCATTGTCAGGAAATCTAAAATTTTTTTAAGAGCAGACTGAAAAATAGAAATTCTGTTCTCTTCATCAATACGCTCATTGATCGAACGAAGAAGAGAATCAGGTGCCTTCACCGGCTCTATTGACTGTAGAGCACTTTTTATCTGTTGTAATTCCAGGAGCTCCTGAGAGCAGCTTTCGCATGCATCAAGATGCCTCCTGATTTTTACGGATTCTTCCGGATCAAGGAGACCGTCAAGGTAGAGGGAAAGCATATTTTTATTTTCTCTACATTTCATTTCTCAATATCCTGCAGCATTTTCCTGAGTTGTTTTCGTGCTCTGGATAACCTGGATTTTACGGTACCATCTTTCATGTTCAGGATATCAGCAACTTCCTCATATGTTTTTTCTTCAATATCCTTCATGATCACTATTATCCTTAAGTCCAATGGCAAAGCCAGAACGGCTTTTTCAATTTTTGATCGCAACTCCTCATTTAATGCGTGTTCTTCCGGATCGTATCGAGAATCTGATATATCCGGTCTGGCAACCTCTTCTTGTTTATCATCACCAGCGACATTGACCTGGGAATATTCCCGCCTGAAATAAGATGATGTAAGATGATTTTTACACGTATTGACCGCAATTCGGTGTATCCAGGTAGAAAACTTTGATTTTTCTCTAAAGCTTTCAATTTTTCTAAAAACCTTAAGAAATGTTTCCTGGGCACAATCATTTGCAATATCATAATCACCTGTTATCCTGAAACAGATATTATAGACTCGATCCTGATGGCGGAGAACCAGTTCATTGAATGATGTCCTGTCTCCTTCCTTTGCTTTTCGCACCAGGAGGAAATCTTCCTTATCAGTAATTTCTTTTATCAGGTTATCTCTATTCATTATGACAGTTCTGGATGCGGATATGATCTTAATTTTTTAAAAAACTTTAAATAATTGCAGCCAAATAATCTGATTGACAGGTTAGTTGTTCGTGATTAATTATTTTGAGATTGATTTTAAATCTTCTTCTGTCTCCATAATTCATAAAAAGATTTAAAAAGCAAACTGTTTTCTAAAAAATGATAATCAGAGATTTATGAATGACCCCTCAGACAAAAGTTGTTATTGCTGCTCTTATATTTGGTTCATCAGGAGCCTTTGTAAAGTTCTTGAACCTGCCGGTTATGACAATTTCATTTATACGGATGGCGGTTCCAACACTGCTGTTATTCCTTTTCTTTCTTATCAAAAAAGAAAAAATATTTCCCTTTCATTCTAAACTCCTGCTTCTCGGATCTTTTCTCAATGCCTTAAGGATGGTTTTTTATTTTACCGGATATACCTATACCAGTATCGGGACAGCGGTTATTCTTTTGTATACCTGGCCTGTTTTTGCGGTGCTTTACAGTTTTCTATTTTTAAAAGAAAAGATTACCCCCCGGGTAATTATTCTCGTGCTGACAGCCTTCAGCGGTGTTATCCTTATATATAGTGAAAAGGCATCAACTATAAGCAGCAGCGAATTGATAGGAATAATCAGTATTATTTTTTCCGCAATGGTTTATGCGGGCACAATTATAATTTTTAAATATAAATCTGACAATATCAGCAACTGGCATATTGTGTTTTTTCAAAACCTTGCAGGGGCCTTTATTTTTCTTCCTTTTTTATTTGTCGCAAATGATTTGCCTGACATGTTGCAAACGGGTGTTGCGGTCACCTATGCTGTTCTGATAGGCCTTATTGGCTTTGGTCTCCTTTTTTCTGCCCTGAAACAAATTCCCGCCTCAAAGGTATCACTTTTAAATTATATGGAAGTTATCAGCGCGGTTGTACTGGGAGTTTATTTTTTCGAAGAAAGCGTAACTGCGGGGACCGTCACCGGAGGAGGGCTGATACTGCTTTCAGCATTTCTCATTAACAGGAAGTAGCAATCTTATGCAAGCAGTTCAGCCAGGAGATGATTTAGGAGTACATAAACTTCCCCATGAATTTTACTGTTGTAGTGAACTTCATCAAGCCAGCATTGTTCAGGTAACTCTATTTCTTTGTAAGGATTAAAGAATACGGTATTCTGATACTGCCCTGCAATAACTTTGAGTATTTTATTGTAAAGGAAGATAACCTCTTCAAAGAGGGGACTTTTTATTTTAAGAGCATCTGAAGGAGGGGCAATTGCCATCAAAACGACGCTGGTATGTATGCGAGCAGCTCTCCTGCAGTAGCTGCTGATATTATCATGAAAAATTTCCGGGGGAGTATCTGACTTTTCCGGCGAGCGAACCCGATGCTTTTTCACCCATACTATATACCTTTGACGATATCGATGGGGAAGAATATTATTTAAAAAATAGTGCTCAAAGCCATGCTTTTTAAAAAGCCTCGGAGCGCTTTCTGTTATCCCCATTTGAATTACTGCAATATCAGGAGAATAAAGCTCAAGGGTGTCGATCCCGCCGCCTCCGGCAGTAACAAGCTTAAAAGTTGAGGCGCCTCTCTCTGACTTATCTATTATATCAAAGGACGGATTATTTTTTTTCAGGTTTCCAATCCAGGTCGCTTCGTAGGGGATTTCAAGTCTCGGCAGGGAAATCGAATCCCCCAGGATCAGAATCCTGGGGCCCGCAGATAAGCTACTCTCCACCGATTATTTCCCTGGTAAGATCCATATAATCCTTTGCACCTTTACTTTCAGGTTTATATTCAAAAATTGTCTGTCCCCAACTTGGGGCTTCCTGGAGTGAGACATTTTCCCTGATAATAGTACTGAAGAGTTTTCCAGGGAGTCTTTTTTCAGTTTCTTCAATGACTTCTTTGTTTATTGTCTTTGTTGCATTGTACATGGTACCAATAATACCGGTTACATCGATCTCTTTGTTAAGCCTCTTCTTTACCATCTGAACCCCTTCAAAAAGATTGTACATCCCATGAAAAGGAAGAAACTGCAGCTGCAGGGGAATAAAAATTTCCTGTGCAAAAGCGAGAGCATTAAGAGTGAGGATACCGAGTGACGGAGGGCAATCTATAAAAATATAATCATATCCTTCGAGATCAGCCATGGCTTCTTTCAATAAGAATTCTTTAGCCGGGAAGGGGAGAAAATCCAGGTCTTTCAAATCAGGCTTGGCAGGAAGTAGATCAATACCTTTTCTATCTATGATAATATCCCGGTATGACAATTCTCCCTTGAGGACCTCAAAAACACTGTGTTCTATTTTGTGAGGATTGACACCAAAATGATACGTTGACTGGGCCTGGTGATCGATATCAATAACCATTACTTTTTTATCAAGCTTCTGCATTGCCGCAGCAATATTTACCGTACAGGTTGTTTTCCCAACACCGCCTTTATTGTTGGATATGGCGATAATTCTCATTGTAACTCCCGGACTCTCAATTTGTTTTACTTATCGGAAAATTAAAACGTTAACAAACAACTTTCATCATTTTAGAATTGTTACGTGAAAACAGCGCTGCCGTTTTTCAAGTATAACATATAGCTTCCCTTCATCCTGCAGCCTGATCAAAGTCTCAGCCATTGCCGCTTTAAACTGTCTTCTCAGGGCGCCGCCTAAAAGATAGCCGGACTGGCCGCGCAGGTCATCCAGCCGTGAGCTTTCAGTAACAAAAGATTCTTCTGGTTTATCAATAACAACAAAGTATTCATCAAAGAAAACATCAAAACTTATGCCAAAAGCATGGCTTGATAAAGCTACTGCATTCCGGTTTCGCTTTCTCAGAGATTTTTGGTAATCTTCTCCCCGGAGAGCCGAAGTAACGGCGAATTTAACCTTTCCATTAAAACCACGTGATGCAAGGGTCTTCTGAAATTCCTTTCCCAGATTCACCAACCCCTTGAGAGTAAACTCTCTCAAGTACCTGTTTTCTCGGGGAAGATTATAAAAATAAAAAAGGGAATTTTTATCCCGGATCATCTTAACAACCAGCTTCTCTTTTATCTGTCTTTCAATACTTTCTCTGTTACCTGCCGCTTCTAAATTCATCGCTTCTGCTGCCTTGAGGTGATCTTTCAGCAGGTGAGTTCTCAGCTTCTTTTCTCGTTTATTGCTTATGTAATCAGAATAAATGGGAATATTATGATAAGCCTGTCCCTTTAAAGCTGAAGTTTCTTTCAGGATTATGCTGAGATCTCTGTTGTAACTCATCCTGACAATATTTACAGCACCAAAAATGCCTGCTGCCAAAAGGAGACCCATTATGAACAGAGAAATAATTTTTTTCTTTTCCATAGACTCAGTAAGCAAGGTTTATTGCCGTAATAGTTTCCCATGGCATAAAAATGTCAACATCTTTACTTTAATACAGACTGGACAACATTACCGCAGAAAAGCAGAAGGATCAAGGGCTGTTCGTCCTCTTCTTACTTCAAAATGAAGATGGGGGCCTGTTGACATGCCGGTTGAGCCGACTCTCCCGATAAACTGTCCCTTTTTTACCTTTCTTCCCGGAGCTGTCGCCCTTCTTGACAGATGACCATAGTAGGTTGATAGATTTTTTTCATGCTTAATAACAATAAGATTCCCATATCCATGTCGGTTATATTCAGATCTGGCTATAACGCCGTCAGATGCAGCCTTCACCGGGGTTCCCCGGGGAGCTCTGATGTCAATTCCCCGGTGAAAGGAAGTTCTTCTTTTCGTAACGGGATGTACACGGTATCCAAATTTACTCGATAATCTACCTGCAGTAGGAACCATGAATCGTGAAGTTTTTCCCAGTTCTTTATTTTCCTTTTCTTTATTTAAACTGTTGAAGTTTATCGCCTTCCGGGGTTCCTTTTTCTGAAGAAAGGCTCCGAACATCCAGCCTTCCTCATTATTCTCTCTTCTAATCAGGTACCAGGGGGAAGTAAGCCCCATGATTGTATCGTTTTTATATGACATATTAAGGACCTCAATTTTTTCCTTAAATAGAACATGTCCTACTATTGCGCTTCTGGTGGTTCCCTGCGCCCGCAGTCGAACCCTGGTTGTATTTACAAAGGCAAATTCCCGTGGCGGCACTGCTCTTTTTGTATGAAAATGGTCAGTATCTTTTATGTCGGTTGCGTCATTGAGATCAAGAGGATCGGTAATTTTTGTCCGGTTGCCGTGAGAAAGCCTGCCGTTAATATCAGACATGAAGCCTCTCATTTTTTTAAGAATTGCTTCTTTTCGAGCCAGGTCCTCTTTCCGCTGCCTGTCGACCATACTATCCTGGTTCTTTTTCTGTAGATCAAAAATATTTTCAGCATAAAGGCCTGATATAATAGAAAGGATTAGTATTGACAAAATAATTACTTTACGTTTCATGTATAACTCCTGACTAGGTTTCCTAGATTACTATAATAGACGTTGATTATTATCATGACAACATCAAAAATTGAAAAATTAATCATTATTTTGCTTCTTCTTTTTATGTTCCCAGTTGCATCAATGGCAAAGGGAAGTCAGGTCCAGGGTCCTGGAATTCAAGTCAGTGGGGGAATTGTCCCTGTTTATCATTTCAGCATCAAACCTGAAGGGATGAGCTACAAAGAGTATTTTTTTTCCGGTTCAAGTATTCAAGGATTATTCAACTACCGAACCGGACGTATCACGGTGCGTCTCGGGCTTACCTGGAACCTTCTTTTCAGGGTAGCCAGCGAAGAATTCGTTGTGATAAACATACTTTCCCCTGCATTATCAATCGATTTTACCTTTAAGAAATACTTTTTCGGGGGAGTAGGCCTGTCAGGACTTTTTATTCCCGGAAAAACGAAGCTCGACACTAATTCCTATGAAACAAAATTTGACCTCTGGTATTCCCTCCTGGGGGGCTTCCGTATTCCACTCCCCGATAATCTTAGTCTCATCGTTGAGTTAAATTACAGCCTGAATGTTACTCATCGCCAGTGGAGTTCCGGGACCGACAACACTCACACCAGTTTTCTTGCGGAAACAAAATTTTCCCATATGTTTACTGTATCCAGTGGGGTAACCTTTGCTTTTAACTGGTAGGTGATGCAGGTGCTTTTAGTCATTTCTCATATTTAATAAAACATTCGACTTAAAAAGGCTGGAATGGCCTGTTCTACCCGTAATATTCTGTCTCCAATAGTAACGGCACTAAACCCCGAATCAATAAACCTGTCGACTTCATACTCTATAAATCCCCCCTCTGGACCGATAGCTAGAAGGGATTCCTTTTGTACTGTAGAGGGAACCTGGGCATTGGAGTAGGGATGGGCCATATAAAGCTCTTTGCCCCTGCATAGAGAGGGAAGTTCATCTTCAAAAAAAGGCTTAAAATACTGCCTGACTTCAATATGGGGGAGCATTGTATCTCCCGCCTGTTCCAGTCCAAGGATTACCTGCCGGTCAATATTTTCCGATAACAGCACCGGACTGTCAAAATAATTCTTATCTACACGCCAGGTTTTAATAATATAAATAGTTTTTATGCCCATGGTAACTGCGGCCTGAACTGTCCGTTTAAAGGCCTTGGGCCTGGGCATCGCCAGGATGAGAGTACAGGGGAGCGCCCTGGGAGGTGAAGAGTCGAGGGTGACCTGCAGGACTAACCGATTTTCAGAAAATTCTTCAATGATCCCGACACCTTTACTGCCGTCGATTTCACCGACTTTGAGAGAATCTCCGACATCGGGTTTTAATACATTTCTGACGTGATTAATAATTCTCATATCAGAGACTGTAGCGATTTTTTTATCGACTAAGGCAGAAGAAGGAAAAAGAATAATATTCATAACTGGTCTGAAGGCTCTCTCTATTTATACCCTTATCACAAATACTACCAGCTCCATCCTGCCTGTTCTCTATCAGCAAAGAGCAGGGAAAAAATGAATTTAGTTTCTGGCGTTATTATTCTTGTTTAGGTTCTTCTTTCTGGGGAAATCTCGGCCGGGCATAATTGACCTTGATATTGCGCCCCATTATTTCAGATCCATTTAGCTGAGCAATAGCTGTTTCTGCACCTTCCGGCGAGCCCATTTCAATAAATCCAAAGCCTTTAGACCGGCCGGTGAACTTATCGACAATGATTTTGGCTGAATCAACATTGCCATGTCCCTCAAAGAGTTCTTTTAAAGAATCATCTTTCATTTCGTAAGACAAATTCCCTGCATACAAATTAACTGACATAGAAAGTACCTCTTAAAACATATCAGAATTAAGGTGTTCCCACCATCGGGCACTGTTTTAATACATCAATTCAGCATTATATTTAACGAAGAGACAGGTATCAATATTTCTTTAGCCAGTTAATAGTGGATATTATATTATGAAGGAGATTTTAAAAAGTCAAGAAATAAAGACATTTTTTTATTACCCGTTATGCGGTAAAAGGTAATAAAAAGCGGTACCATGAGTACCGCTTTCGAAGAAGGAAGTAATTATTTATCCGGGGTATAGGAAAGAGCTCCACGAATAAATCTCATTATACCATTAATTATTTTTTCATCATTTTCTAAAGCATCATCACCGGCAAATATTTTCATTCTTTCATTAAAATATTCACTCGCATAGCTGAACTGTAAAAGGACAATCAGATTATCGAGACAAAAGGAAGTGACTTTCTCATCCAGATCTCCGGCAATATAACCTTCAGCCTTTGCCTTGTTCAGCATTTCATGATAATACTGGGCCGTGATACTTTCAAACTGCCTGGAAAGACGTCGAGATAGGTGAGTGAGGCCTTCAGATGTACTGTCGAGATAGATCTGCGTTAATTTCTGATATTTTTTTGATGTTGTCTGAGCTGTTCTAATCAGGGCTTCAAATTTATCAAATATATCTCCTTCAACATTGCTGACTTCGATAAGTGCACTCTCAAGTATTTTATACCCATCATCAAAAACGGTAAGAAAAAGGTCTTCCTTAGAAGCAAAGTAGTTATACATGGAGCCGATACTTATACCGGCATTTTTTGCGATGACATTTATATTTGCAGCAGAAAAGCCTTTATCAGCAAATTCTGTAGTCGCAGCTTCAAGAATGCGGGCTCTTTTATCGTCTGATATCTTATCGAATGTTTCTTTGTATAATTTTTGTGTCATTTTTTTTGACTCCTGTTTAACGCCCATTAAAAAGTCTTAATTTAAAATTTCAATATAAAAATTTGAAAATTTACTTTACGGCATCTTCAATACATGCAATTATGAGTGAGAGTTCATTATTGACATATGTGTCAATTAAAAATCGGAAAATAAAGCAAAATAATCAATATATTAATCAATTAGATCTTTTTTTATTGACTAAATTTTTAACTTGTATATCTTGTACAAAAGTGAGTTAGTACTCACTCACTTTTGTTGCATGAAATATTAATAAAATATACGTAGGTCAAGCCTGCCATAAGGAGATAAGTTATGAGCTATGATCTAATCAAGGCAAATCTTAATTTGTACGCTGTTCTTCAAAATCTTGAAGACCTCGTCGCTTTTGATCCCGAAATCGCTCAGATGGCTAAAGATTGGAATATATCAATCCAGTTCATCGTTAAAAACGGACCAAAGGCATTTATTGAATTTAAGGATGGAGTCTGTACTCATGGACGCGGTAAATACAAGCGCCCATCGGTAAAACTTTTCCTTCCTTCACCATCGGGCCTTAATAAAATGATGGATGGAGAAGGGGGACCAATTCCTCTTAAAGGTTTCACCAAACTCGGTTTCCTTCTGAAAGACTTTCCGAAGGTTACTGACAAACTGGAATATTATTTAAAACCTACTGATGAACTGCTTAAAGACAAAAATTATCTAAATCTTAATACCCAGATGACCATGAATACAGCAGCATTTGCTATCAGGGAGATTGGACTCTTAGACCCTATGGTGAAAGGAGTTGCTTCGCATATCAGAAATGGTACGGTACTTCTTAATGTTTTACCCAATGGACCTGCTGTAAATATCACCTTCAAGGATGGAGACATTATACCAGCCAAAGGAAAGGTTGATAAACCGATGGCCATGCTTACATTTAAAAACATTAAAGTCGCCAGTGATTTCCTCAATGGAAAGAGCGACGCATTTACTGCCATTGCATCCGGTGATGTGCTGATAAAAGGGCAGACCGGTATGATGGATGGAATCAGTCTTATCCTTGATCGGATTCCCCACTATTTAGGTTAAAGGAGCTGAAAATATAATGAAAACGTATAAATTCACCAAACAACAGAAGCTGTTTAAGCAAGCAACCAAGGTTATTCCCTGCGGGATTTACGGACATTTCAGCCCCGCACCCCTGGTACCTGCTACCGACTATCCCTTTTATACAGAGAAGGCAAAGGGGGCCCGTTTCTGGGATCCTGATGGAAATGAATACATTGACTACATGTGCGCCTACGGACCAATGGTTCATGGATATGCCAATGCAAAAATTGATAAATTCGCAGCCAAATATATTGAAAAGGGGAACTGTACTACCGGAGCGCCCCCCATTATGGTTGAGCTTGCCGAAACGATTGTCGGCATGACCAAAGGAATGGAATGGGCTTTTTTTGCAAAAAATGGAGCCGATACAACCAACTATGCAGTAATGATTGCCAGAGCTGCAACAGGAAAAAATAAAATTATCACCTATGACGGTTGCTATCATGGAACTTCTGCATGGATGCAGGGACTCGGCCACCATGGGGTAACGGAAGAAGATACTGCACCGATACTTAAGGCCAAATGGAATGATTTTGAAAGTTTCGAAAATGTAGTAAAAACAAACAAGGGGCAAGTTGCCGCACTGATAGCATCTCCTTATCTTGTGCCGACTTTTAAAGACAATGAACTCCCTGTAGCTGGATACTGGGAGAAAGTAGATGCGCTCTGTAAAGAAGAAGGAATTCTTCTTATTTCAGATGACATCCGTCATGGTTTTCGTGTAGATCTGGCAGGATCCCACGCGAAATATGGATACAGTCCTGACCTGGTATGTTACTGTAAAGCGATTGCAAACGGTTATCCTATTTCTGCCTGCCTCGGAACAGAAGAAATGAAACAATTTGCCGCCCAGGTATTTCATACCGGTAGTTACTGGTATCAGTCAGAACCAATGGCCGCCGCCCTGGCAACACTGAAAGAACACAAGCGTATCAATACTCCTAAAGTATGTACCGAGATAGGTACCCTGCTTACTGATGGTCTTGTTGAAGTTGCAGAAAGCTACGGTTATGATCTTAAAGTTAGCGGCGATCCTTCAATGCCATACTTGAGAATCACCAATGACGAAAGTTTAATGCTTCATCAGGACTGGTGTGCGGAAGCAACTAAGCGCGGGGTTTTCTTCGCTTCTCACCATAACTGGTTTGTTTCAACTGCACACACCCAGAAAGACATCAAACAAACACTGGCTATTGCTGACGAAGCATTTAAAGTGGTAAAGAAAAAATACGGAGATGAATTCTAGCATTCATCAAACTTTTAACTTTTCAATAAGTTTATCAGGAGGACACAATGCCAATAACTGATCAGGAAATTAAAGACCTGAAAGAAAAGGCGATGCAGATTAGAATGGATATCGTCGACACAACTGTAGCTGCCGGCGGTGCTCATATCGGCGGAGCCATGAGTATGGTAGAAATTATGACCATATTATACTTTAAATATATCAATGTAGACCCCTCTAATCCTCAGATGGAAGACAGAGATCGAGTTGTTGTCAGTAAGGGCCATGCAGGTGTCGGAGTTGCACCGGTTCTTGCCAACAAGGGTTACTTTCCGAAAGAAGAACTCATGTCATTTAACCAGTTCAACTCACCATTCGGCATGCACCTTGACAGCATGAAAGTTAAGGGAGTAGATATTTCAACCGGTTCTCTCGGTCACGGACTGCCCCAGTCGGTAGGTCTCGCCCTTGGAGCCAGAACCCAGGGAAAAGACTGGAAGACCTATTGTATCCTCGGAGACGGGGAATGCAACGAAGGATCAAACTGGGAAGCGGCCATGGCAGCAAGTCACTTCAAAGTCACCAATCTTATTACTTTTGTTGATAGAAACAATCTTATGATTGACGGACGCACAGAAGATGTCATGTCACTTGAGCCCTTTGCTGACAAATGGACAGCCTTCGGGTTTATCGTAAAAGAAATCAACGGCCATGACTATAAGGAACTTACCGAAGCTATCGACTTTGCTCATGCCAATACGACTGACAAACCTGTATTGATTCTCTGTAATACCATCAAGGGCAAGGGAATTGATTTTATGGAAGATGATGTCAAGTGGCATTACGGCAGTATCGATTCAGACCTCGCCGTTCAGGCAAAAGCATCGATAGAAAAAATGGGATAATTTCTCACATTTATAATAGAAATGATAAATTTCGGAGGAAGATATGAGTGAAAAAACCGGTACAACCTGGACTGTGTATGATGCAAATACACTATCTCAGGCTGAAATATATGGACAGGTTCTCTGTGACCTGGGCGAACAGCATCCTAAAATTGTGGGTCTCTCAGCTGACCTTGCTAAATCAACAAAAATTGGAATGTTCGGTGATAAATTTCCAGACAGATTTTTTAACGTCGGCATTGCAGAACAGAATCTTTTTGGTATGGCAGCCGGGATGGCCCGTTCAGGCCTGACCCCTTTTGTGTCAACTATGGCAGCATTTGTAACCATGAGAGCTGCAGAACAAGTGCGAACTGATATCTGTTATCAGAACCTTGATGTTAAAATTATTGCCACCCATGGCGGAACATCTTTTGGTGCAGCAGGTTCAACACACCATTGTACTGAAGATCTATCCATAACGAGAGCATTCCCGAACATGACTGTTCTTGTTCCCGCCGATGGCATAGAAACTGCAAATGCCGTAAAAGCCAGTCTTGATTACCCAGGTCCTGTCTATATCAGAATAGGAAGAGGATTCGAACCTACTTATTATAAAGATGAAGAGTACGGTTTTGAAATCGGAAAGGCTGTTGAAATAAATCCCGGCACTGATATCACTATTATATGCTGCGGAGTTACTGTTCTTCAGGCTGCAGGAGCTGCCAAAATACTTCAGGAAACCGACGGCCTCAGCGTTCGGGTACTGAACATGCATACAATCAAGCCGATAGACCGGGAAGCAATCCTGAAAGCTGTCGAAGAAACCCGCCGTATTGTTACCTTTGAAGACCATAACATACATGGGGGCCTCGGATCTGCAGTTGCTGATGTTATCGCTGAAAGCGGAAAAGGATGCGCCTTTGAAAAGGTCGGTATTCCCGACTGCTTCTGTATTGTTGGATATCCTGAAGACCTCTATTCTCATTATGGACTCGATTCTAATGCCATGATCGACAAGGTTCGAGAAATCATGGGTAAAGATTTTGAGGAAGATGAAAACTGGGACGACGAGGTATAAGATATGGCTACTGAACGGGACTTAATGGCAACTCGCATCATCCTGAAGGCCGTACTTCCTGTATCAAAGGTTGTAATGGATCTTGTTCCTTCCATGCAGAAAAAGTTCGCAGGAGTCACCGGCTCCTTTCAGCTTGCGGCAAAGCACGAAGGGGAAGAAATCGGAGCGGCCTTTGTGGTTGAAGATGGAGTTTTGGAAATTCATCAGGGCGTTCTGGAGAATCCTGATATTAAATTTACCTTCAGTAAGCCTGAAGCCTTAAATGCCTTTCTCACCGGGGGCATCGCGCTTCCGAAAGTGAAAGGTCTTGGAAAAATAGGGCTTCTGATGAAATTTGTCAGCCTGCTTCTCAGTCTTACGATTTTACTTCCTAACAAAAAACCGAAGAAGCCGGATAAGATGAAGCTCAAGGTTAACATGGTCATGTATATGATCACCACAGCCCTCAGCCAGTACAACAAGGCTGGTGATCCGGAAATGATGAAATGGACCAAAAGCCAGCCTGACCGCATTTACCAGATGTCATGCGAACCCGAGGGTATCGCCGCATATCTCAGGGTAAAAGCGGGCAAGACCAAGGCGGGCAGGGGCTACTATACCCGCAAGCATCCCTTTGTTCACATGAAGTTTAACGGGGCTGCTGGCGCGCTCCCGGTATTTCTCAACGATGTTGAATTCGTCGAAGGAGTATCAAAGGGATACGTGGTTATAGAAGGAGCTCCTGAATACGGTGCTAAAATGAATGATTTCATGCAGCGCATACAGGCTCTCATTACTTAATTTTTTTAAAGAACAAACCTTCTAAAGGGGACTGTACTTGACAGTCCCCTTTGTTTATTGTAATAATTTCTGAACACATACAGGATGATTACATGAAACAGACATACAGGTTTTTAGTTATAATTTTCGCCGCTTTGATTCTCCAGGGGGCGGGGCACTATTTCGCCCACAAGCTTGTTGCAGGAAAGTATTTCTACTGGGGCTGGCTTGCTTTTCGTGTCGCCGTTCCTGCTATACTGATTGCATTGATGAGAATCTCATGGAAAGAGATGGGCCTTAACCTGCCAAGCCTCGACAGGGGCACAAAAAAAATTCTTATTTTTTCCGGTATAATTCTTGTTCTACTTTTCATTGTCATGCAATTCATGGACGATTACCTGGGAGCCTACAAATACTCTTTCATGGGGGGCGCCGGTAAGTACGCACGGTTTATCAATTTTTCTATATTTACCCTGTCGACCCTGACAGCATGGGAATTTTTTCATCGGTCATTTCTATTCAAAGGGCTGATTTTCACCTTCGAGCATGATCTTAAGATTGACAGGCAGGGAGCGGCTCTTATCGCGGCTGCAGTTGTCGCAGTATTTGAAGTAATGTTCCATTTCAAAAAACCGATGCCCGAAGCTGCCGGCCTGCTTATTGCTTCTCCCTTTTTCAGTTACCTTGTCTATAAAACAGGAAGCATCTGGCCTTCATTTCTGATACACCTTGCAATAGAATTTATTTTCATCGGTTCACTGCTTATTCAATAAATAATGGGTGAGGAAGTAAAATGAAAATGAGAAAAATATCTAAAATTCTTACCGCCACTGTGTTTGCCGGAACACTGATCTATATTATCTCTCCTCACATAACTTCCATGTTTACCGCTGAACCGAAATCAGAAGAGGCCCTTGAACGTCTCCGCGAGAGGGGAAGTCTCGCGGAAAAAAGACCGGATACAGAAGCTTCCCGACTCTTTAATGAAAAGACTATCGATTATGCTGAACTTCACCGGCGCTTTCCCGGCAACAGGGCCCTTCCAGCCCTCTCGAGAGATGAGGCAGAGACCGGGCGAGAAGCCCGTGAAGCGAGAAGAATGAAGGCGGCTAAAATTATCTCGAATAAAGCAAGTAACCAGGAGATCACAAGTTATTACCGGGAGCAGGCTGTCATCACAAGAGACACTATTGAGCTCCTTGATTTTATTCTTAAAAAATATGACTCCACGCTTGAAGAGAAAAGCCATAAAAAATATACATTTTTAAAAGAACAGTTTGAATTGCGCCTGGAAAGAATACCGCGTAAAGAAAAAGAAGCAATGGCGCGCATAAAAACATACCGTGAGCGAATTAACCAGCAGCAGTAAATAAAAAAGGCCGTCCCTGATTTATACGGGACGGCCTTTAAATACATTCAATCCTGAATTTCTTATAAAACTTCCATGAGAAAATCTATAATATCCCAGTAGGGATACCAGTCATCAAGTTCCTCGGGATCCGGGGTTTCATAGAAGCTTCCCACCGCCTTATCGTTATCGAGAAGATCGTTAATGTAATCCTTCACATCCATTCCGGTTCCCGTGATATCTGTATTGGTAAAGTCGAGAACACAGGTGCAATGGCTTTCATTAAACTGCCTGAAGTAAGGAATAAAGTAGCCCTGGTTATCATTCTGATCGTACATTCCCATGAGAACCGCCTGATCTTCTGCCCAGTACTGGTGAATCAGGGCCATTCCCGCATCATTAGGATCATCAGGATCAGTTACAACAATCTCATCATAGAATCTTTCGTAGCTGTATGATGAGTAGTTGCCATCCATGGTAAACTGAGTATGGGCAAGTTTGTCATCGGGATACATTTCAGCCAGCATGCTGTTTAATGTTCCGAAATCATCGGTATTAAAATCTATGGGAAGGTCATCAAGAATTGAATCCACATTCCATGAATCACGAATTTTTGTATGAAGAGGAAGTGATTTCGCGTCACTTCCCGCAGCAGCTGAATAGATCGGGCCTGAATCATTGAAAAGTATTGATTCGCCGACCCGGTCACCGAGAGCTTCTCGAATAAAATGATAATTGATAATAGAACCTGCACCACCGGCACTGCATCCCGTTACCATCAGTTTCGGAATCTGGTTGAAGTCAGACTCACTTTTCATCCATGCAAGCAGCTTCTGAACATTTGAATGTCCTTTATGATACCAGTGCAGAACATCTCCGGTATCGGGATCTACATAATCGATTTCATTATTTCCTGTATGGATATCACCGGTACAGTAGGGAACAAATATTATTGTCCATGTCTTTGTAGGCACGCCGTCCCAGGGGTGTGCTCTGAAGACAAAGGGAGACATGATTGATGCTATGCCATTGGAGATATCCATATAATCATCTGGGACTCCGTTGGGGTTTGCCGCTCCTCGAATACCGGTAGCTCCGGTACAGCTTGCATAATCCCAGCATGCCCCGCCGGCTTCAAAATAAATAAGTACATTTTTAGACAGGTTTGAGGGATTTACAAAAAATTTGTATGGCGACCCATTACCACACAAAGCTCCATCGGGGGAAATTGTATGCCATTTGAAGTACTTCTGTTCATCACAGGCGCTGCCTGCCACAATAACAATAGCCAGAAAACTAAAAAAAAGAAGACGCAAAGTTTTGTTCATGAGCTTCCTCCCTGTTAATTTTATGTTACCCGTTATGCGAACATGATTGACACATCAGTCATTATATGTTTTAACCATTAGCTCAGTCAAGTACTTTTTACCGTCCGGACGGTCGCTTTCTGATTAATGTTAAGTTTTATTTTGTTAAAAATAACTGTGCAATATAATTATTATGTATCGTTAAACGATTCTTAAGGTCACTCAAGGGGGATGAAATAAGATTATTGAACGGAAGTAGAAAAAAAAGGGGCATCAATGATGCCCCCGGTCATGTTTATGGTGCCGTTACTCGCAATACCCCATCTGCCGGTATGTTGCCCATTTCTGGTCAACCCATGCCTGAAGTTCTGCTATTGTTTCATCTGATACTTTTCCAAATCGTGTCTGGGCTTTAATATATTCATCTATGGGTTTTCTTCCGCCTTTTTCAGCAAGCTTTTTGCTGGGGCCGTAAAACTCAAACCGCCCGTCAATGATTTCGTAGAGATCGAACATGCCGCATTCAATGGCCATTCTTCCCATCTTGACTGTATACTGAGGATCGTAACCCCAGCCGGGAGGACAGGGGACAAGAATATGAATATACCTTGTACCGCTCATTTCTTTTGCTTTTTTAAACTTATCATGGAGGTCCATTGGATACGATGGACTGACCGTAACAACATAGGGTACATCGTGAGCCGCCATAATACGGGCCATATCCTTTTTGTGTTCCATTTTTCCGCCCACAGACGTGGTTGTCCAGGCTCCCTTGGGTGTACTTCCTGATTTCTGGGTTCCTGTATTCATGTAGGCTTCATTGTCGTAACATACATAGATAAAATCAGTATTTCGCTCCGCAGCTCCGGAAAGAGCCTGGATACCGATATCCGCGGTTCCCCCGTCGCCGGCCCAACCGATGACCGTTATATCTTCCTTTCCCAGGGCCTTAAGGGCTGCCCGGATTCCGCTTGCACTGGCGGCAGTTGTTTCAAATGCCGTATTGAGACATGGTACGGTCATTGAAGATACAGGATACATTCCCTGGAGTACTGTCAGACAGCTCGCAGGAACCGTAAGAATTATGTTTTCTCCCAGCGCCTTAAGGCCGTGACGGTAGGCGATAGAAAGCCCGCACCCTGTACATGCACGGTTTCCCGGAAGAGCATATTCAGTTTCGGTTAAAGTAATTGGTGTCGTCTTTTTATTCATGATAATCTTAATTTCCTATAATTTACAGTTTATCCATTCCTGAGCCTTTCGCTGCTCAGCCGCCGGTTTGTCGAGGTACTCATGACTTTTAATTAAAGCCTCTTCGATATCAGAGGTCTTCACATCCCGTCCACCGAGTCCCATACAGTATGAATGGGCAAATACCGGTACATTGTACTCAAAAAGCGCCGCCTTCAAGTCTGTCGCCAGGGCACCCTCATATCCGTAACTGACATTTTTCTCCAGTACTGCTACACCGCGGCATCCGATTTCACGGAGAGCCTCAGAAAGCTCAAGAGCCGGGAAGGGCCGGTAGAGCCGAACGGAGAGTACACCAATTTTGTATCCCTTGTCCCTGAGGATATCTACCGCGTCCATGGCCTGGCTGCCGATAGATCCGAGGGTAACCGCCACGAGATCGGCATCTTCACATTTATATGTGTCATAGAGCCCATAGGGCCTGCCGAACTCTTTACCGAATTTTATGCCTGTTTCCCGGGTTACCTCGACAGCCCGAAGATGGGCCTCCTGGAGGAGATAACGTATTTCAAAATACCCGTGGCACAGGACACCGTCGGCGTTTTTTCGAGGCTCAGCCAGGGTGACCGGATTAACATTCTGCGGATTGGCTGGATCGAGTACGGTATGGGGCTTATAGTCAGGTAAAAAAGCTGTCACCTTATCGGTATCGGGAACCTCAACGGGCATCATGGTGTGAGAAAGTATATACCCGTCATAACAGACCATGGTAGGAACCATAACGTCTTCAGCTATCCGGTAGGCCTGGATAATCGAATCCATGACTTCCTGGTTGTTTCGGCAGTAAATCTGAAGCCATCCCGTATCTCGCTGGGAGATTGAATCCTGCTGGTCATTGAGTATGCTCCAGGGTGCCGCCATGCTTCGGTTCGGGATTGCCATAACTATCGGCAGACGGGTACCAGCCGCCCAGTGAAGCTGTTCGTGCATCAGGGCGAGTCCATTGGCGCAGCTTGCCGTAAAAACCCGGGCCCCTACAGCAGAAGCAGAGATACATACCGTGATGGCGCTATGCTCGCTCTCAACAGTGACAAATTCAGCCTTCATTGAACCGTCGTTAACATACTCCATCAGTTTTTCCACAACCGGAGACTGGGGAGTGATAGGGTACGCTGAGACAACCTGTACACCCGCAAGGCGAGCCGCTTCGGCAGCTGCGTAATTTGCCGTCATAATTGAAACATTTGGTGCTGACTGAACTTTATTTTCTTTGACTTTGGTCATAATACTTTCCTTAAGATCGGTCTTCTTCAACCATTTTAATGGCCCCGGTGGGGCACTCTTCTGCACAGATTCCACATCCCTTGCAGTATTCAAGATCAATGATCAGGGGTACTGTTTTTGATATTACCGCGTCGGGACAGAAACTCCAGCATATAAAGCAGGAAGGTTTTCCCCTCCGCGCTGGAGTACATACATCGTTGTCAATCACCGGGTACTTAACCCGCCAGTCGCCTGTTCGGCCTGCTTCCCCCTTTGAAGGGGTTGATGAAGCTGTAATATGTCCGCATTCTTTCGTTCCCATATATTTACCTGTTTCCGTTTTCATAGACTTTAGTAGCCTCAAAGGTCTGCTGAGCTACTGAAATATTTAAAGCCGCTTTATCCTTTGAGAATTTGGCCTCTATAGATTCTTCTACCAGCTCAAGGGGGACAAGGCCTGTCGTTTTGACAAAGGCCCCGAGTATCGGTGTATTCAAAATAGCAGAACCTGCAATGGTAAGATTATTGTCCAGGGCGATCCGGGTCACATCGGCAACTCCGACCTTTTGAAATGACTCAAGGCCTATCTCTTCAGGTTTTTTTGTAGAATTAACAATAACTGTGGCGTCACTTCTGTACGTCTCTTTCAGTTTGAGAATTTCCAGCAGGGTAGGATCGAGTACCACAATAATATCGGGATCGGAGACCTGAGAAAAGCTTCTGATTGGTTCCTGTGAGAGCCTGAGGAAGGACGCGACAGGAGCACCGCGCCGCTCTGCCCCGAAGGAGGGAGCTGTAGTTACGCCTTTAAAGCCTTCACGATAGGCTCCTTCTGCTATAAGCTGGCTGGCGGTTATAGCTCCCTGGCCCCCGCGGCCATGCCAGATTACTTCTATATATTTCTTTTTTATCGTCATAATTTAGTCCTTAACTGGTTTTAGGCTTACGTTTACGTAAACTGATACTTTTAATTACATCGGTAAAAGTCAAGAAAAAGATTGAATAAAATGTTCAGTAAATCAGTAATTATTCAAACGGATCCCTCAGGGCTTAACGTAGAGTTCAGACGGAAGCGGACTGAAAATAACTAAAGAATACTCCCACAGGACTTACACTTAATTGTCTCCCCTTTGAGATACACTTTTTCAAATGGGGCACCGCAGTTACCGCAGAACCGTGTCTGCACATCATGCTTCATTCCTTCTTCGGTAACAAATTCATCGGTGGTGCGGTCAATAAAACCGCGAATCATTTTCTTGGAAAGGGCGGTAGAAAGATGTTGTTCAACCTCTATTTCAGGAATTGCCATCTTTTTAGAGATAGCGGCAATTTTTATACGTCGGTGGGATTTAATGATATTGGCGACAGCCTTGACTTTTACTTCCTTTACATGAGCCTTTTTACCGAGGTAGATCATAATAAGGCCGGGAGCAGTGAAAATAAAGCTTGCTACTGCAATAGGGATACCATTTTTTTCAGAAGGAACATCAAGATGCATCGCAATCCCGATGAACATCACAAAGAGTCCAATAAATAGAAGGGTGAAACCGAAAAACTTTAAAATATTATCTTTCCAGAAAATTGCCATAGAGACCTGTCCGTTTTTTTAGCACTATTTCAGATTTTATGTAATATATCAATACAAAAATATCAAATTATTTAAACCAGAGAGCAAGATAGAGATAATTCATCGATTTATCTGAAATATCTTCTCCGCTCCTGGCTTCGAGATTCAGGTTTTTATCGTTCCGATAAAATTCTTTCAGCAGCAGAAATTCAAGGTGCCGAACATCATGGGCGTTTCGACTGTTGTACAGATTAACCACTGCGTGACAGCCATGTTTTTCTTTCGTGCTGGTAAGATCCAGGGACTGGCCAATAAAAAAGTGCAAAGTTTTTTTCTTTTGTATAAAGGAAGTAATAATCTCTTCGATAACAGGCAAAGCCTCGTCCGGGCTTCCCTGTACAGGAAGTTTTAAATGCAGTATATCATCCATAACGGGTTTCAGTCACCTTAATGCTTTCTTTTTCATCGACATGAAACACATGATAAGATATTCCAGAAATTCTTCAATACATTAATGTACCTTTACTGTTAATTGTTAAAGAATTTTTCTTTACAAATGACTGGTCCCCCTTTTTATGCATGTAATGTCACCAGGGAGAAGAATATGATTATTGAACAGCTCATGGTTACCCATATGGCGGTTTTCTGCTACATCTGCATTGATGAAAAGACATCTGAAGCGGTACTGATAGATCCAGCCGGGGATTTCGATAGAATATTCAAGACAGTGGAAAAACATAGTGCCACGGTTTCATATATAATTAATACTCATGGGCATTTTGACCATACCTCGGGGAATGATTACTGCGTTAAGAAAACCGGAGCCCCCCTGCTGATCCATAAAGCTGATTCTTCAAAACTGCGGAGCATTCCGAACAGGGTACTGTCCCGTACTGTTGGCGGTAAAACTTCCCCCCAGGCGGTATCATATCTTAAGGATGGAGACCGGGTCAACTTCGGGTCTTCTTCCCTTTCGGTTATCCATACGCCGGGGCATTCAGAGGGAAGTATATGCCTTTACACAAAGGGCCATGTTTTTACCGGAGATACTCTTTTTACTGAAGGTCATGGACGCACAGACCTGGGAGACGGGTCAATGGGGGAAATCATGAAGTCGATAACTAAAAAGATACTCTCACTTCCCGATAATACTATTATCTGGCCGGGGCATAACTATGGACGGAGACCCACGTCCACGGTTAAAGAACAGAAAAGAATTTACATGAGGTAGTACATGACACCTGCTAAGCCGTATCTCGATTATACATTTCCCGGAGTAACAACTTTTACTGAGCTCCTCGATCAAACCCTTACCAGCTACCGGATCTATACGCATGAATCAACGATGGAAGTTTTCGACCAGCTTCCTGATCTTCTTGACCGCGAAAAAGATTCTTTAACCCTCGGCAGCTGTACCCGGGACACCCAGACAGTCTTCTTCGCTGAATTCAGCCTCGGGATATCCGAGGGCATTACCAGCAATATTGTCTTTATCTATGATCATTTTCCCAGTCTTGAAGAGCTGAAGGTTACCGCCCTTGACCTTGAGATGCTGACGGTTGAGGCCCTTAAAGAAAAACATGGTGACGCCATTAATGACATGGACCGCCTTGATGAGATTGAGCCAGTCAAAGAAGAGAAGAGTGATAAGGATAAATTTAACTAGGGATTTCCGTCCTATTAAGATGCTTAACAGCCCCCTAAATCCCCCGAAGGGGGACTTGTAATGCTTCCACCTTTGGCACAGTGCTTAACCGCCCCCTAAATCCCCCAGAGGGGGACTTTTTATGCTTTTCTTTCTATTGATGCCTGCAGGATTTTATTAGTTACATCTTCAATTTTAGACATTACATCATCAACTGAAAAACGGAGAGTTATTATTCCAAGAGATTCTAGAAATTCATCTCTATACTGATCGTATTCTATTCTGTTTTTATGTATATCTCCATCAATTTCAACAGCCAGTTGCGTCTCATGGCAATAAAAATCTAATATGTATCGATACACTGGATGCTGACATCGAAATCTAAAATCCTGAAGCTGTCTGTTCTTTAATTCTTCCCATAATATCTCTTCTGAAACAGTTAATTCAAGTCTCTGTTTTCTGGCAAGTTCTACAACATATCGCGGTGTCTTAACTTTTTCACTATTATACAACATATGTTTTTTACCAACTAAAATTCTACATGTAAATATTTTAAAAAGTTCTCTAATAGGAAAGAGTATCCACATGACTGAAAGCGAAGTCCCCCTCCGGGGGATTTAGGGGGCGAGGGGCATACTATTACAGAAACATTTTCTTACACCATGGACAAGGTCATCTCTACATCTGTCTCACTGGTAACCTTCAGATATCCGCCGCTCACCAGTTCATTAACCCCATCCTGGTATGCATCCCAGGCTTCACCTGTTTTTTTGATGTTAATTTGAAGACTCAAGTCCTGTTTGACTTCATCAAGTATTTCTTTCGCCTTTGGTGATAGCTGCGGCATGATGGCCTCCATTGGTTCTGGTAAATAATTAAAACAATATTAGGGTAATTACAAGCAAAAAACTCTTTTTTAAAGTTTTTTTGAAAAATGAACCAGACAAAGAAGTCCCCCTCAGGGGGATTTAGGGGGCAGGGCGGCTGTAAGACCGAAGGCAATTTCACTTGACGAATCACCCCCTGTATTTAATGCTTTCATAAAGCTCTGAAATACACATAAAGTGCCATGAAAGAGAAAAACACAACCATCGCATCCATGAAAGAGAGGCTTCATTTCCTCTTCACAGACGTGGATACCATCCCGGGGCGGACCCTCGACCTGCTGGTGGTATTTCTTATCTTTCTGGTATGCATCATCTTTGTGCTGAAAACCTACAGCCTTCCTTCCGGGGTACTAAAAGCCCTCGACACTACTGAAAATGTCATAGTAATTCTTTTCATGTGTGAATATGTTTTAAGACTCTGGGCGGCACCAGATCGTTTTCGTGAAGCCATTAAAATCTACACACTGGTTGACCTGATTGCCATTATTCCCTTTTTCTTTGCCAATGACTCATACCAGGTACTGCGGATATTCAGGGCGCTCAGGGTTCTTCGGCTCACCCGATTTCTGAAAGAAAAAAAATCCCTCTTTCGCAATTTATCCACTACACAGCTTATCATTATCAGAATTGTCTTTATAATATTTGCCATCATTTTCGTATCTTCAGGAATGATTTTCTACGCTGAGTCTGGGAAACCGGGAAGCAACATCACATCATTTTTTGATGCGGTATACTTTTCAATAATCACCCTGTCGACAGTCGGTTATGGAGATATCACCCCGGTAACATCCTACGGCAGGTTTATCACTCTCCTGATTGTCATCAGCGGAATAACCTTCATCCCCTGGGAAGTGCGGCAGCTCATCAGACATTTTAAAATTGAGGAAACAAAAGAACTGGCTCCCTGCCATTCATGTGACCTTCAGTATCATGATGCTGATGCGCGATACTGCAAACGCTGTGGTATTAAACTGATAGATACAGAGGCAACAGGAAAATAAAAAATGAATTCACCAAAGACAGAAACGAATCGGCAGTATCTTCCCAATCGGGACAATCACGAATGTTTTGCCTGCTCGCCGGTTAACGAGCACGGCCTGCAGATGACCTTCTACGCAGAGAATGATACGGTCAACTCAGATTTGGTCATTCCAGATCATCTCTGCGGATGGAACAGCCTGGCCCATGGCGGTATAATCTCCACAATCCTCGATGAAATCATGAGCTGGTCGGCCATCTATCTTCTTGAAAGGATTATCATGACCAAATCGATGTCAGTTACTTTTAAGCATCCTATAAAGGTGGGAGAGGAGCTGCACACCACGGGAAGGGTAATCGAGCAGATCAGTGATCGGGAAGCTCACATGGCTGGACAGATTTACAATGCCGCCGGTAAGCTCTGCGCTGAAGCGGAGGGTCGCTTTGCTCTCTTTACCGTAGAGGCCATCAGAAAAATGAATATCATGGACGCTGAAGATATCGATACCATTGAAGTGATATTTGCCGGTAACCAGACTCCGGCCTGAGACGCCTTAACTTCCTTACCCCAAACTCTACTGCATGTCTCTCGCGTCAGTATCAGGCTCATGATAGCGCCGATAGACATGGGTCAGGGTGGTATAGCAGAGGAGCCGGTTAAAAAACCTGATTCGAGAAAGCAGGTAGAGGCCGTTATAAACAAGAACAAGGGAAAGGAAGTAAAAGCCAATCGACGCGGCGGTATAGACCCCCTGGTAGACCAGGCCCGAACTATCGGGCAGCAGAGAGACAGTCTTTTCTGCCGCGTACACCGCAGGAAGAATCGAAGCATAATAGTATGCCGCCAGGGTCGGCTGGTGAACCTCAACAGCCTCAAGGGGACAGTAGGCCATGCACCGCATACAGCTCTCACATTTCATGGTCCAGAAGGGCCTGCCATTGGGGATGCCCCTCATTTCAATTGCCCCGACGGGACAGCTGCGGGCACAAAGGCCGCATCCATTGCAGGTATGACCGCTGAAGAAAAGCTTCGCAAGGCCGAAGCGTCCCATAAACATATAAGGAATCGAAACCGGCAGAAGCACCAGCCCCCAGAGAAGTTCACTGATACTGTTAACATGAAACAGATGCTTTTTTCCTTCGATGATTTTTTCGGCAAAGGGAGTAACGCGGCTTTCGGTTCTTTCGATAATGGCCCGGGCATTTTTCTCCTTCAGTCCCGAATGAAGGGACATCCAGTTCGAGGGCATATCAAAGCTTTTAATCCATTTCACTGAAAATCCTTTCAGCGCCAGAATCAGGGCGGCCACAAACATTGCTGAACCGCTGATCCCGGGAGTAAAGAGACGTTTAAACTTCAGGCCGCCCCGGGTTGACGATATAAAGACATCAGCATTAATATTTTTCGGAACCTCAAGCAGGCGCTTAAGCATCAGCCAGGGAAGGGTAAAGCCGTGGACCGGCATAAGAAATCCCACCAGCAGCCTGGCATTTTCACTGCCTGCCAGCTCATCTTCGAAATCTGCTGCTTCTATCGGCACCAATACAACTTCAGTACCGGTATCAGTGAGTTTATTTTCTATCCATGAGGCAACGCGGAAGGTATTGCCTGTTCCACTCAGGTAATAGAGTATGCATTTTTCATAGTTCACAGGAATCTCCATATTGTCGGGACACATTACAGGAAAAAGAAAGAAAATCCACAACATTTTCCCTTGACTTTACGATTTAATCCGTCTATATTTTCCCTCAATCAAATAAGAAATGCAATAAAAGCAATAACTGGTCAGCAATTAGTCCTTAAGCTTGTTTAGTGGAAAGAAACTCCAAAGGGGGTGTGTGTGGCCCCCGCAGGGAGCCACACACACCCGTTTTTTACAAGGAACGATATGAACTTCAATATAGAAAACCTCGGAGCCTGCAAGGTCTCTGCCTCAAAAGTGATGAAAAATCCTGTCAGTGACAAGTTCTATGTCTCTGATGATCAACGCATGCTCTTTAATGTTTTCACAAATAAAGACGGATCTCCGGGAAAAGATGACCGAACCCTCGAGATAGCCGGTCCGAGAGAAAAAATATTCTTTGATCCCGGTAAGGTGAAGGCCGCCATTGTGACCTGCGGGGGGCTCTGTCCCGGCCTCAATGATGTCATCCGCGCCATTGTAATGGGGTCATTCTATGGTTACGGCATTACATCGATTCTCGGCATCAGGTACGGCTACAATGGCCTCAATCCCGCCATGGGATATGATCCCATCGAACTGACTCCTCAGCTGGTAGAAGAAATCCATCTTGATGGCGGAACAATTCTCGGTTCTTCACGGGGAGGAACCGATGACATGGAACTCCTGGTTAATACTCTGAAAGAACTTGGCGTCAATATACTCTTCGCTATCGGCGGTGACGGGACCCTGAGGGGAGCCCATAAGATAAATGAAACCGCAAAGGAACAGGAGCTGGAACTTGCCGTTATCGGTATTCCTAAAACCATAGACAATGACATCAGCTACATTCAGAGAAGTTTTGGTTTTGAAACTGCCTTTTCCAAGGCCGTCGATTCAATTTATTCAGCCCACATAGAGGCGAAAGGGGCACCCAACGGCATCGGCCTGGTTAAACTGATGGGCCGTCATTCAGGCTTCATCGCTGCAAATGCGACCCTTGCTCAGAGTGATGTTAATTTCGTACTGGTCCCGGAAGTTCCCTTTGAACTTAACGGTAAAAGTGGCTTTTTGACTCACCTTGTCGAACGCATCAAGAGACGGGGCCATGCGGTTATCTGTGTCGCCGAGGGAGCGGGTCAGGATCTTTTGGAAAAGGAAGAAAAGGCTCCCGCGAAGGATGCCTCGGGCAATGTGAAGCTCGATGATATTGGAATTTTTCTTAAAGATAAGATTAAAGAACATTTCGACAGCAAAGATATTCCGGTAAACATAAAGTATATAGATCCAAGTTATATTATCCGGAGCGCGCCCGCAGTTCCCAATGATTCGATATTCTGCGCCCGTCTCGGACAGTATGCAGTTCACGCGGCAATGGCGGGCAAAACAGATCTCGTGATAGGTCTCTGGAATAATATATTTATTCATGTGCCGATAGAAATGGCAATATCAGAAAGAAAACAGATTAATCCTGATTCTCCCTTCTGGTATAATGTTCTCGAAGCAACAGGTCAGCCAGTTACAATGACCAGTAAATGACCTTGATTTTTGGCAGGAGCTATGACAAAAAAAACAATTGATACTATCTATGAAAAGAACCTGATAAGCCAGCGCATTATCGATTCTCTTATCGAAAAGGAAGATTTTCTTATCCTGGGGCACAAAAATCCCGATGAGGACTGCATCGGTTCAACTGTTGCCATGGGTCTGCTTCTTGCGAAATTCAGCAAAAATGTGTACATCTACCAGGGCTTTCCTATACATGATCATTTTCAGTATCTCTTGAAAATATGCCGCTACAATAACATTACACTTTTAAGCAAAGGCGACTCTCTTCCTGAAGCTGTTGATGTAATAATTACCTGTGATACCCCGAAACCATCAATGCTTGATATTCCGCGTGATGGAGAATCCCTTATAAAGGACCAGTCAATTCAGAAAATTGAAATAGATCACCACCTCGGTGCAGACAGTGATTATATCGGAGACAGGGAAACATGCCTTGTTACCGAGGCCTCTTCTGCAAGTGAACTGGTGGGATACCTGGCACTGAAGATTCGCAACAAAAAAGAACTTCTTGACAGTTACAATATTGAAGAAATATTCACAAGGAACTTTGTCCTCGCCATTCTAACAGGAATAATCGGCGATTCAAAAATGGGAAATTTTCTCAAGTCACGAAGAGAAAAAAAATACTACAGTATTTTCAGCACTCTCTACAACAGCATCCTTTCCGAAGAAACAGTAAAAGAAACAAACCTTGCAAATATGCAGGAAGTTTTCACCGAGATTCAAAAGCTTTCAAATGATGAAAACGAATGCTCAGAAATCCTCCTGGAAAAATCCTCAACCACTGATTATTTTGGTAAAGTTATCATGTCCCCTGATGACATGGAAAAGCTCTTTGCCCGCTTTAATACAGATACTGTCGTATCCACAACCAGGGGAGTTGCCGACCTCCTTGCAGAGAAGAGCGGTCATATCGGATTTGTCATATACTATGACAACCCTGACCGGTCTGATCTGATACACTTCAGAATGCGGCGAAGCAAAAAATTTAAGAACTACGATCTGCGGGAAGTTCTCTCAAGCTTCAGTATTGAAAACGGCGGCGGTCACGAGGGGGCGATAGCCTTTCGAATACCCCGTGGAGAAGTAGAGGACATTAACAGGTTTACTGAAGATATTATCACAGCGGTCACAAAGCAGATTTCCTGACCTGCTAAAAAAAGATGCCTTATTTTGGTTTATCGCCCTTGAAATAAACTACCGGCCCCGGGACTCCACAGCGATTTACGGTTCGTACTGCCATACCCCTGAGAAGTGAGCTTTCTGAAACAACTATTGACGAGCCGATACGCTCCCAGCGGTTTTTCCCCAGCACCTCAAAGTGATCAAAACCAGGTGAAAAGGATACCGGTCCATGGGGAGAAAAAGAAAACCTGACAGCACCCCCGGCAAGAAGAATCTTTCCGGTGAGAACCGGAATATTCAGCTCTCCGAAAAGATATCGTAAAGGAAGCGACTTTCGTCGGCGAAAGGGCCACCTTTTGTCGTTACTGTTATGCCGGTCCCGGTAGATGTATATTCTATCCCAGATGTTTCTACCCGTTCCATCACTGTGGGTGAAAAAATTATTCCTCCCGACAATTGCATATTGCCATGAATAGCTGATCCAGCTGACATCGAGAGGAAGCCGCTTGTAGACTGCAGAATCGCTTCTTGTAACCGGGAAGTCACGGTAACGGTAAACTTTTTGATTTTTCCCTCCACCGAATATACAGGCGAGTTTCCTTCCTTTATCACTGAGCAATTCACTTCTCAGCTCGTGGAGAGAGAGGGGCCGATGGTTCTTTTCGACATGTATATTCCAGGTCGGGTCGATATAGATCCATTTCCTGTGCTGGTTACTCCAAATATCAACCGCTGCATGCTGGAGACCATCGGGACGCCGTAAAAAAATGTACCGCGCCGTCCATCCCATACTGAGGGCGCACTGCATGTAGAGGGCGGCATAGGAATTACAGAGAAACGTCTTTCCCCGGGCCGCCTTCCTGAGAATAAAAAGGGCGTTTCGCGCATCGGGAAAGGAAGGCCTGAAGCTGTATGTCAGATTCTGATAAACCCAGTTTTTAAGGCTGACCATCTGGCGGTATTCGCTTTTCTCCCGGGCAAGCAGGTCATCGAATGCATATAGTTTCTTTAATTGCTTAAAATATACATTATCACATCGGGCATGATCAAAACGGAGTGGCCGATTCTGGACGTGAGAACTTCCCGCCTTTACCTCGTTATGGTTAAAGACAGGAAATATGAAAAGAAGAATAACCGGAAACTTTTTTATCGAGGATAAAATTTTAATCTCCAGTAATGTGTTTCTTTTTTTCCGCCAGGAGTAGATGGTAGGTCATATCAGGATAGCCGTAACCGTAGCCATAGACAAAGGGCACCGGCCCTTTGGAAAATTTTCGTACATCTATGTGAAGTTGTTTCTGATACTGTTTTTTAAATACCGGTATTGGCCGGTGATATTTCCCAAAATAGGACAGCTTCCATGTACTGTTAGTTTTAAAGTAGCGATAGGGTATCCCGCTGTCATCCTGAAGAATAGAGCTGCTCTGGGCAAGAAGGAGATTCCTTATTTTTGAAAAGGTCTTCCAGGTCATAAGATAAGAAGCGGACTTTACTATAGTTTTCACCGTACCGTAGCGATTGAGGTACCGTGAAAAACGGGGAAGATACCGGGATTTGTTGCTGATATCCATCCGAAAATACCTGGCGCGCCGGTAGCCTTTTTCAGCACCTTTAGAAAAGATGATTTCTACTCCCTCTATGGCTTTTATTCCCGCCCCGGGCTTTTTCCGGGTGGTGCTGCCGTCTCGAAGGATATAGATATTTGAAGCATCGACAATTGTATACCCGCCACGGGCCAGAAAGAAAAACATGATTCCCGAAATCCCTGAGAGGGAACTTCTTTTTAATTTTTTCTGCATGTCCGTGGTAACAAAAAAGGCATGATCGAGGGTGAAGTTAATTGCCGCAAGTAGATTATTAGACTGGCGGCGCAGTAATTTCGCATTGATACCCTTGATATCAGGAACCCCTCCGGTAGGCTCAAGGCCAAACATCAAAATGTCCTTTGTATCGGGATAAAAAAGAAGTGGATTGAGAACGTCAGGGCCACTGAAGGGGTAAAAGACCGCTGAACTGTATGACGACAAAAGGTAATGGCCCCGCCATTCCTTAATTTTATCCATGTTGGGTTGAAAAAACCGTGACCATGCCCGATCAATATTCTTCTTATATTTTTTATACCATTCAGAGCCGGTAATTTTGTTTGATCCCGTCTCGACAGGATCTGGAAGTCCCGCAAGAAAACGGGCCGTGGCATTATAATTATTTCCCGCCTTTAAGGGCACTATCCTTTCAATGGCTTCTGTTTTACTTCCGCCGGAAGATTCGACTTTACAGGACCCCTGAACAATAAAAAGGCTTATCAGCAGGAAGACCAGTGTTGCTTTATATTTAACTCTCAACTTTTTACTCCTTCTGGAGGGAATTTAACTTGAAATCAGTATTAACTGATGAATTATGTCAAGTAAAAGATAGAACAATTTTTCAGGTACCGTAACTTACCGCCCCCTGAATCCCCTGAGGGAGGACTTTCACTGGAGGCCGAAGAAAGAACGCCAGAGGTACCGGGGGTGGATCAAAGAGTGAAAAAAGTACACGGTGCAGCAGTAAGTCTTCTTGTGATATGTCTTGCCCTGCTGATTCTCTGCTCAGAAAACAATTCCGGGCAGGGGGGCCCTCTTCTGTTTCAGGTCCATTTTGCGAGCCCCCTGAAAAATCTCAAACTCGTTGAAGCCAAAAAAATTCTTTCAGGTACCTCTTTTCAAGAAAGAGGTCTTATAAGCCGCCTGAAGATCTACGGGGACCGTAAGATACTTCCTCTCTTGAAGAAAAAACATCCCCTGCTTAAGGCCTGCAGTCTGCCCGATAAGCCTCCTGCGTCCCAAAGAGATGTTCTTGTAATTTCGGGTCCCTCGGGGCTCGTGCCGTCGATGAAACTTTTAACACTTGAAGGTCATTACCCCTGGGGAAAAACTTCCCCCCGCTATAAAACAAGCAAAACAGAAAACTATCCGCTCCGTCTCCCGGGTATCGCCCCCTGGGAGCCAGAAGAACATTCGTCAGTCGTACAGACCGGTGTCACTGCCATGACCCGGGCCTTTACAAGAACTGTTGAAAGGCATGGTGACCAGCGGCGCCCCCTGGCGCAGGTAAGGGACATTACTGCTGATGCAGACCTGGCCATAACTTCAAATGAAGTATCTTTTACTTCTCCCTGCACCTGGCCCCTTAAAAACAGAATGCTTTTCTGTTCCCCTGAAAAATATTTCTCGATTCTTACGAGAGCTGGATTTGATGTCATCGAGCTCACGGGAAACCATAATAATGATTACGGTACGAAACCAGCCCTCCAGACTATTCGAATGATTAAAGAAAATAGAATGCATTATTTCGGCGGAGGAAGAAACAAAAAAGATGCCTTTGCCGTTAAAAAGGTCACCGTCGGCAAAACTGTTTTTGCTTTCCTTGGATTTAACCAGTGGGGCCCGCCTATGGCCTGGGCGGGCAGAAATAAACCGGGGGCTGCACGACTTTCCCGCAGAGCATTTATTGAGGGGATAAAAAAAGCAGCCTCAGTCGGAGACATTGTATTTCTTACGGTGCAGTGGGGAAATGAAAACAATCCTGTGCCGCACAGGGAACAAATTGAATATTTTCATCTCGCGGCAAAACTTGGAGCCAACATCATGGTCTCTTCTTCTGCCCATCGTGCCATGGGGGTGGAGTTTTTTGAGGGGAAGTTTATCTCTTATGGACTGGGAAACTTCCTTTTTGATCAGATGCAGACAGTTAATCACCGCCGGGGGATGATTGCCCGTCATCATTTTTACAAAAAGCGTCATATCGAGACAGAGCTCATCCCGTACCTGATATACAACCATTCAGAACCGCGTATCGTATCAGGGCACCAGGCATCGGATCTTTTTCGTTATGTTTTCAGGTACAGCAGGGGCCCGGTTTTCAAAAGACGATAATGCCCCAAAAAGAAGGTAAAGATCTTGACATTTGAAAAAATTATGATAATAACCTCTATAAAGTATCGCAGCGACAGGGGCTTAGACAGACGCCTGCCTGTCATATTAAAGATCTTTCAAGTACTTGATGTTTCTCAAAAGGTGAGGCTTCCATGAAAAAGTTTACAGTAATTTCTGTTCTGACAATTATTTTGCTTTCTACTCTGACTGTTTTATTCCTGGTTAAAACTGACAGGATCCTTCTCAGGGCTCCCGTGCTTTTCCAGGAAGAGCCCCTGGTAACCTATGTGGTTGGCAAAGCCAAATTTAAACAGCTGAATGATGAACCTCTCCAGGATCTTCTTGTCGGAACGCGCCTTAAACAGGGGGCCCTCATTCAAACTGAAAAAAACAGCCTTGTCGACATCAGACTTCACCGGAACACCGCTCTCAGAGTTGCGGCAGAGACAACCCTCAGAATAGACTATCTGTCTATCCGCAAACTGTTAATAAAGGTAGAAGGCGGATCCATCTTTGGTAAATTCAAAAAGCTTTTTGATCAGCATAATATTAAGATAAATACTCCTACAAGTACCGCTTCTATCAGGGGCACAGAAATAGCGATCAAGGTGATCAAGGGAGACCCTGAAGCCAAAAAGAAAAAAGGAAAAAAAGCTGAAAATGCAGCAAAAGACGAAGAGCTTCGAACCGTAGTCTTTGGTCTTTCAGGCATACTTGAAGTCTTTAAGCCCGCCTTCAGGGAACAGACTGTTCTGCTTTCTAATAGAAACAAGCTGACAATTGCCCAGAGTACACCTCCCGGCAACCCGGAAAAAATGACCGATGAAGAGATTCAGGAACTGCAGTCAGTGCTGAACTCTCTTCATTATTATGAAGTGCTCCTGATCTCTGAAAAAATTCTTTTTAAAACCGGATCTGCTAAAATTCTAAAGCCCTCATTTCCTGAACTCGATCTGATCGCCAAAAAACTTCTTAAACGTGATGCAAAAATATTAATAGAAGGGCACACTGACAACGTCGGGCCGGCTTTCGGAAACCAGACCCTTTCCCTGAACCGGGCACGGGCTATCCAGAAATATCTACAGACCAGGGGGGTAAAACCTGACATGCTCCAGGTTGCAGGATACGGAGAAAGCAAGCCCATTATGGCAAATACTACTAAAAAAGGGAGAGCCCGTAACCGAAGGGTTGAATTTGTAGTCATTGATGAATAGTCAGCATAAAATTAAACCTGAAACAATTTTGTAGTTGCCAGTAAAATTCTATCTATGATAGGTGTTAAAGGTAAAGCAGATATTGTCTTACAGGTATAATTATTTACTCATGCAGGAGGAATCCATGAGCTCTATCCCCGATGACTTAAAGTATACAAAAGACCACGAATGGCTTAAAATGGAAGATGAATTTACTGCCCTGTGCGGAATTACAGATCATGCACAGGAAATGTTGACTGATATAGTTTTTGTCGAACTGCCTGACGTCGACCTTGAATTCACAAAGGGAGAACAAATTGCGGTTGTAGAGTCAGTCAAGGCTGTATCCGATGTGTTTGCTCCCGTTTCGGGCAGAATACTTGAAGTCAATTTTGACCTTGAAGACGCCCCGGAAACTCTCAACACCGATCCCTACGAGAAGGGCTGGCTCTTCAAAATAGAAGTCAAAGATAGAAACGAACTTTTAGAACTAATGGGAAGTGACGATTACACTGAGCACGTGGAGCAGTCTGAATAGTTTCCCGCCAGATACAACGCTGTGCAGAAAAAGACCCTGTTATTTTAAAGTATGCAGGGTCTTTTTTATTAATAGTCCACCTTCTTTCCGGTAAAAAGCCGCGGCTTCTTTCAAGACAACTTCCATCACCATATCTTTACCCAGCTCTCTTGATACAGAAGTAACCTGGCCATCCATCCCGCAGGGCCGTATTAAAGAAAAACCTTTAAGATCATTCGCCACATTGAGAGACATGCCGTGCATACTTACATTGGAAGTTACATCAAGACCGATTGAAGCAATTTTTCTTTCTCCGGTCCAAAGCCCCGGAAGCTTTCTACGGGTTTCAAGGTTTAGATTAAAGGTACGCAGACAGAAAAGCTGCAGGCTTTTGAGAATCGTATCAGCAAAAATAGCTCCTGTTTTTGAGGGCAGGGGGAAGATAAAATAAAGGACCAGCTGTCCTTTTTCGTGAACCGTTACATCTCCGCCCCGGGATATCTTCCGGATTTCAACACCCTGCGCCTGTGCAATTTCTTCGCTAATGCGAATGTTGTTCTCTTTGCCATGCCTGCCGACAGTGATAACCGTCGGATCATGTTCCAGAATGATTATTGAGGGGCTTCCATTACCCGCCAGAAGGCTTTCTTTAAGGGATTTTTGCAGATCCCATGCTTCATCATAATTGATTCTCCCGGGAGAGATAATCTCTATATTTGTCTCAATGTTCAATTTTTCATATCATCCTTAAGATTTTTTCTTGATTATGAATGAATTATCCTTAGTATGTTATAATCATAGCATAACATTTACAGGAGCACATTACATGAATGGTGAAATACTTGTACAGAATGTTTTTAATTTGTTTATTTTTGCGTTGATAATTGAAGCGGCGATTATGGCTATTTTCAGTATGTCAGCGCTCAAAGAGATGAGTTCTTCAATGCAGTTTCAAACCGCCCGGGACTCCCTGATTCTCATACTGGCCTTTGTTCTTGCTTACATGATTCCAATTCTTACGCTTTTTAAGGGTACAGGAATAAAACTTCCATATATTCTTGATACCGTCGTTAGTGCCCTGGTATTGACCCGAATGACTTACTTTATCCGTGATTTCTTTTCACGAATAAAGGTGGAAAATTAAGAAGGTCACCCTGGCACCCAGCTTCCGATAAGATATATTATGTCTCATTAGAAAATCTAACTGATAAAACCGTTGACATGGTCACAGGCATTTCGGTATGTATACGGTTTATATTTGAAGGAAAGCCCGTCAGGGCTCCTCTTCAAAGAACCTTTAAGGACTCGGAAAATGCATATAGTTATTCTTGGTGCCGGCGTTGTCGGTATACAAATCGCCACTCAGCTTATCAACGAGGGAAAAGATGTTGTCTTAATAGAAAAAGATCCCTCACGGGCAAAGTACGTATCAAATCATCTCGACTGTATTGTAATTAATGAAGAAGGAAACAACCTTGTATCCCTCAAGCGCGCCGGGATCAGTAAAGCTGATTTCTTCATAAGCGTTACCAATTCAGATGAAGTAAATATGATTGCCTGCGGCCTTGTGGCCAGTGAATTTAATGTTCCGATTAAGATTGCCCGGGTCAGAAACCTTGATTACTCCAGTACACGAATCGTTGACAAGACCTTTCTCGGCATAGACTTCATGGTTAACTCAGAGGTTGAAACAGCCCGACAGATAGCCAATACGGTTGCCCTGGGTGCGGAGAGCGATGTGATGCTTTTCGAGAACACCTCCCTCCAGATGCGCAATATCACTATAACAGACAGTTCTTTCTTTAAAGATAAATCCCTTAAAGACATTCGTCAGACAATTAAAGAATCATTTCTTATGGCCGGTATCATTCGGGAAGGCGAATTCATTATTCCTACCGGTGACACGGTACTGAAAGAACACGATACAATTTACCTTTTGGCTACCAAAAAAAAGTTTACCCGTATTTTTATGGAGACAGGAAGAAAGAGACTCAAACTCGACCGTATACTTATCATCGGGGGCGGAAGAATCGGTTCCCTCGTCTGCCAGTACCTTGTCAGGACGGGACGGAAGATTACCCTTATTGACAGCAATTATGAAAACTGCAAAGAGCTTTCAGAGAAATTTCCTGAAGCCCTCATTATTAACGCCGATATCTCTGAAGAAGACATTTATGAAGAAGAACAGCTCCACACATATGATCTGATTGTGACAACTACAGACAACCAGGAGCTTAATATTCTCACATGTATTTACGCTAAAAGTATCGGTACTCGGCGCGCCATTGCCCTTATTACAAAATCTAATTATCTTCCAATTGCCTCTAAGCTATCCATCGATGCAACAATCAGTCCTAAAAACTGTACAGTTGACGCGATCCTTAAATTCATCCGCAGGGGTGACATTAAGAGTGTCCACAGTATATTTGACGGAAAAGCAGAGGTCATTGAGTTTTACGTCAACGAGAAAAACCGCCTGGCAAACTGCACCCTGAAGGATATTGAAATGCCGGAAAATTCCCTTATTCTTTCTGTAGTCAGAGAGGGAGAAAGCATACTTCCCGATGGGAACCTCCAAATACTGCCAGGTGATCTTGTCCTGATCATTGCCAGCAAGACATCTATCGCACAAATTGAATCCTTTTTCCAGGTATGATGAATAACAGATGAACTATAAATTAATATTTAAAATTATCTCTATTCTGACTTTGATCATATCAGCCTTCATGCTGGTGCCGGCATTTATTGCCCTTTATTACGGCGAAATGGAAAGCTTTTATGCCTTTATCTATTCCATTATACCTGCATCATTTGCTTCACTGATGATTATTTACATGCTTCGCCGCATGGGAGACCAGGTACTTTCAACACGTGACGGCTTTCTCTTTGTGACCCTCAGCTGGATATGTGCTTCTTTACTCGGAGCCCTTCCCTTTTTTCTCTCTGGAAGCATTCCTTCCTTTACTGATGCCTTCTTTGAAACAATATCAGGCTTCACGACCACAGGTGCTTCAATTCTCACTAACATTGAAGGGCAGCCAAAATCGATGCTCTTCTGGAGGTCTCTTACCCACTGGCTCGGCGGGATGGGAATCGTAGTGCTTACAGTGGCAATTCTCCCCCTCCTCGGCATTGGAGGTCTTCAGCTCATCAAGGCTGAAGCCCCTGGACCAACGGTTGATAAAATTACTCCACGAATAACTGAAACAGCAAAAATACTATGGTTTATATACCTCGGCTTTACTGTTTCTGAAACGATTCTCCTGATGTTTGGGGGCATGAATCTCTTCGACGCCCTGACTCATACCTTTGGCACCCTTGCCACCGGGGGTTTTTCTACTAAAAATACCAGCGTAGGCCATTATAATTCAGCTTATATAGAAGGAATCATTACCTTTTTCATGGTCATGGCGGGAGTGAATTTTATTCTCCATTACCGGCTTCTGACTGGAAAACCTAAACTGGCATTTCGTGATACTGAATTTAAGGCATATATTTCAATTTTTATTGTTGCGACAGTCATGCTTACCTTTTCACTTTATGGAGATTTTTATCAAAGCATAGGGGAAAGCCTTCGGTACGCCAGTTTTCAGGTCGCCACCATGTTGACAACAACAGGCTTTGCCACAACTGACTTTGAGAAGTGGCCCTACTTCTCACAAATTATTCTCTTTATGCTTATGTTTGTCGGTGGATCTTCCGGTTCGACAGGAGGCGGGATTAAGGTCATCAGGCTTGTTACTCTCTTCAAACAGGCCATAAATGAAATGAAGTTTCTTCTCCATCCACGGGGAGTCTTTACCCTGAGAATAAATGGAACGGCCGTTCGAAAAAATATTGTCTATGCAATTTCCGGATTCTTTTTTCTCTACATCATCATGCTGTTGATTGTTACCTTTGTAGTTGCCTGGTCAGGCTATGATATCCTAACAAGCTTTACAACAGCCCTGGCGACTGTCGGAAACATTGGTCCCGGGTTCGGGATGATTGGCCCGGCGGAAAACTATGCTTTCTTCCCCCCATATGTAAAATGGGTTCTCTGCTTTGCAATGCTGGTAGGCCGCCTTGAGCTTTACACTGTTCTTATACTTTTTACGCCCCGTTTCTGGCGCAGGTAAACAGTCCATCAGTCTTTGTAGATCATGGCCACAGCCTGTGCAGCAATTCCTTCCTGCCTGCCGGTAAAACCCATGTTTTCTGTTGTGGTACCCTTAATTCCTATCCTGACAGCCGAGAGTCCCTCAAGGATTTCTGAATATCTTTTTTTCATTTCGGATATGTATTCTGAAATATGGGGTTTTTGACAGATAATTACTGAATCTATATTTGATATTTTCCAGCCACGGGCAAATAGACCTTCACTGGCCTTTTTGAGAAGAATCATACTGTCAATATTCCGGTACGCTTCATCACTATCGGGAAAGAGGGTTCCAATGTCGCCCTCACCTGCAGCCCCAAGAAGTGCATCGATAATTGCGTGGGTTAAAACATCAGCATCGGAATGTCCGGCAAGACCAAAGGGATACTTAATAAGAACGCCTCCCAGTATGAGAGGCCTTCCTTCGATAAATTTATGAGCATCTATACCGATGCCGACCCTGTAATCAGTCATTATCAGATATTAAAAACATCAGAAAGAGAACTAAGTTTTAAAACATTAAGAACCTTGGAACTGACCTTATTAATTTTAAGGGTTTTCCCTTTTTTCTTTTGCAATTTCAAAAGACTGATGAGAACACCTACTCCTGATGAATCAATATAGTCAACGTTTGACAGATCAATTTCTATATCTTTATCTGCATTTTGACCAATTTCAAACAGTTTCTGTTTGAAGGTTTTTATTGTCATCATTTCAATGTCGCCGTTGACAATAATATTCACACTACTGCCCTGCTCTTGAATATCTATATCCATAATTTCTTCCTGAACTCTTTTTTATATATTATTACAAAGAATGCAATAAAGTCAAACATAATTATACCAAATTAAAGGAAATTAGTATATAAATATATTCTCAAAAAGTATGGTCACACACCTCATATCTTGAGAATAGTATAAAAAAGATAGAAAATTGTATTGACAAAATAAAAACATTTCATATATAAATTGAAATATTATTTATCTACAGGATAATAAGATGAAACATTCATATCTTCCACTTCTCATGGTACTACTGATCTTTCTACAGGCCCCCCTGCTTTTTGGCGATGATAAAACTGAAGAAATTAAAAGTCTGATTAAGATCGCAGAGATGAAACTCGATAAACTGAAGAAGAGTGGAGCAGAATCCTTTGCCAGTGAAGAAATTGCTAAAATAACCACTGCGATTAATGATGCAAATGCAGCTATAAAAGCGGGCAAAGAGAAAAAGGCCTTGTTGATCATAAGTATCGGCATGGCTTATTTTAAAAAAGTCGATGCCAAAAAAGAACTGATTGATGCCGAAAACGAACTTAACCAGACTCGCACCAGATACAATCAAAAGAAGGAATCAGAACAATGAGAATAATAAATGCTGTATTGTTCATTGTTTTAATCTCGGCAGGTCCTCTATTTAGCTGGGATAAAAAATTATCAACTACGGAACTTCAGATTGCTCAAAAAAAAATGAGCGATCTTGAATATAATTTTGAACTTAAAAAGTTCATTCCCCATGACTTTTATGCAGAAGCGGTTATAAGCTTAAGAAAAGCGGGACTCGCCATGGAGAAGAAGGATTACTTGAACGCCTATTATCATTCTTCCATGGCGATTGTTAAAACTGAAACCACTACTGTTGTAGCCCTGGTAAGAAAAACCAGAGAAACACTGACAAAGCTTGAAATTGACCACCTGAAAAAACAAAAATCAAAAAAAACTAAAAAGTCGACGGCCAATGAAATCATTGATGCAAATTTACTTAAAAAAGGGAATGCTTACCGCATAGTTTTCCCTGACAAAAACATATTTGTTTCAGGAAAATATACTCTCAATGAATTCGGCGAAGAGTCTCTCTATAAATTAGTCAAAGTTTTAGAAAAATTTAAGAAGTCTACGGTTAAAATTGCAGGGCATTCAAAATACAGGGATTTAAAGCACTATACGAAAAGAAAAGCAGATTTCATCAGAAAATTTCTTGCCGAGTCTGGAATAGATGAAGAGAGAATTTCAACAGTTGGTGCCGGAAATCATGAAGCAATGGATACAGCTGTCGGTTTTAGAAGAGTAAACCGCATTGAGATAGTCATTTCCGGAATAGATCAACCTTAAAAATGAGAGACAAGGTCCTTTAATATAAGTCGGAGATTTCTCCTCCCCCTGAAGTCATTTATCTCAATTGAATAGATAATAGAGGCAGACTTTCTGGCAGTAAACCATTCTTCCATTTCATCAGCCTTACCCCACCCGATAAGCTCATGGGAATCAATAATAAATTTACCGTGAGACTTATCCTTCCCGAATCGTGAAAATGAAGAAATTTTAACGTCTGCATCTCCAAAAAGAGGCTCTTCATTATCTTTGCCAAAAGGTCCGAGGGTTTCCAGTTCTGTATAGAGCTTTAAAGATACATTTTTTAAAGGAAGAACACAGTCAAAATACTGAGGGATGTCTTCCTCTCCAAAATTGAATTCATCCTGACGCATCCTTGCAATTATATCATCGACCCTGTTCTCTTCTGCTGTAAAGCCAAAAGCCTGAGCATGGCCCCCAATGCGGATAAACTCATCTTCATACCGTGAAATAAAGGATAGAAAATCAATTTTACCCGGTGCCCTTCCGGACCCTTTGACCCCTTCCCTGTTTCTGGTTGCAATGATAACAGGTTTACCGTAATAGTCAGCCAGGCGGTTAGCGATAAGACCGGCCATTCCATCTGGAATTTCATTTTTCTGAAGAAAAAGAAAATCGAGACCATCTGCTTCAGTCCTGTCTATTGAGGATATCAGGTCTGAGCATATTTTCTGAACCAGCTCCTTCCTTGTCTGATTCATTTTTTTTACTTTTTCAACAATCTCCAGTAGTTCTTCCCTGCTTTCTCCAAGGAAAAAAGCTGCAGTCAGTTCTGCCTCTCCATATCTTCCCGGGGTGTTTAAAACAGGAGCAATGTCCCATCCAATGGCTTTACTGTTTACCTTTGTGTTATTGATAAGGGCCTCAAGGCCGGGATGGGTTGTTTTATTCAGCCCCAGTATCCCATGGGCGGTTAAAATTCTGTTTTCATCGGTGAGGGGCATGATATCAGCAATAGTACCAATGGCTACATTACCCAGGGCTTCCTTTAAAAAATCATGAACCCGGGGAGATTGAATCAATTGAATTTTTCTAAAAATATCGTAAAACAGTTCATCTTCACTGCTGTAGATTTCATGGGGGATATCCAGTACTTCAGCCGCCCCCTGGAGACCCGCAGTAGTTTCCCCCTTCAGCCATTCACCCAGAAAATATACAGTTACTTCTGTGTCAAATCTTTGGATATCAGAGAAAGACTCACTATCAGAAAAGGAAGTGATAATAATTGTTCCCGGTTGAGCAAGAGAGTTTACCTCGTTGATGGAAATCCCGGTTTCAACATTTTGCAGGATCCCGTCTTTAACTGAAGATACAGAATAAAGATCATCCCTTTTGTTAACCAGAAGAAAAGTTTTTGTAAAGGAAGGAAGATAACTCAGCAGTATGGCGTGGCATAATTTGAAAACGACACCGGCTCCCGCAAGATACTTGAAGGGAAAGCTGCAGCCATTTACCTTTGGATTTAGAATTAATCCGGCAGGAAGTTTCTCGTCCGGCTCATGGTGATCTGTGACTATAACATCCATACCTAAAGACCGGGCGAGCTTAATCTCTTCAATATCTTTTATGGCCGAATCTATTGTAACAAGTAAGTCTGTTCCCTGGTCTGCAATTTCTTTTACTATATCCGGAGAAAGGCCATAAGACTCTTCCCCCACGGGAAATCGGTATGATGCCTCCAGTCCAATTTTTTTGAGAAGACTGTGAAGTATCGAAAGGCCGGTTATACCATCAAGATCCGAATCAGTAAAAATTGTTACTTTTTCCCCGGAGTCAACAGCTTTTTTTATCCTTTCTACCGCGACATACATATCCCTCATCAAAAAAGGACTGTGAAGCCTTGATAATTCAGGATTGAAAAACTCAAATACTTCACGGGGAGATTTGGCACCGCGACCGATAGCCATGGTGATCAAAAACTGAGGTATGTCGAGCAGTCCGTTGCAGCGGGCAAGCAATTCCGGGTCAACAGTACGGGATAGCCATTTTGTCATCGACTACCTTTCTCCACGTTGTTCAATTGCCCGCTTTGCAAGAAACTTTGCTTTTTCAACAGGAACCTTGGAAACCGGTTCAAAAAGATATTTAATATCCTTTTTCATTTCACCCGATATTTCATCTATTATACGTTTAAGAGCTGGATCCTCTACTACAATATCTCCGGAAGCCTGTTTAAGAAAAGTTTCGTTATCATTTCTAATTTTAATGACTTTACTGCTAAAATAATTTCCAATTTTAACGGCCCTTAAAACAGATCTATATAGGGCAATGGATTCACTGCATTTGCCGCAAAAATAAGATACTTTTCCTACCTGTCGGTCTTCCTTATCATGAATGGTAAGGCCAAAGCCTGATGTTTTTTTATCATCATCATTAAAGGCCGCCAGGTATATCGTCAAAACCGAACCAACAGGTACAGCTGAAAGTTCAGAACCTGAAAATATCAGGGAAGTTTCATCTTCTTCAGCAAATTCTCTCCTCTCGAATTCTTTTTTCTTAAGGATTATTTTCTTGCGGGAAGTCTGCTTTTCATATTTAGCAAGAATTTTTCTTCCTTTTTCAACAATCTCCGATACGTCTTCGGGTTTACAGGATGCCATTTCTGAAATTTTTTCCAGAGATTTTCCTTCAGCTAAAAGCTGCAATACCCTGTCTATACTCAGTAACATATATTCCGCCTGATTTAATTAAATTATCACTCTTTAAACTATAAACGAACGGGAAACCCGTTTAATTAAAATTATTTTGCATAAAGATATCTTCCGCAGTTAGTGCAGGTTACAAGCTGGTCGTTTTTGGATGCCTCAAGAGCAATCTGTGACGGCACCTGGAAGTTACAGCTGCCGCACACCTCTCCATCTATCACACCAATAGCAAGACCATTCTTTGACGTAAGGAGTTTGGTAAACCTTGATTTCACCGATGCACTCAGCTGTGACTGCAATTCATCATAGAATCCCTGGTTTTTTTCAATATTTTGATTCTCACCGGCTATCTTCTCTTCAATTAGTTTTTTGTCGATAATGAACTGATCTGCCATTTCAGCAGCTTCTTTTTCCTCCTGTTTAAAAATGGTATCTTTGCTGTCAAGATCATCCATTAACGCGATCAGGTTGCTTTCTAGTTCTCCGTCTTCTTCCTTTATTCTGTTTAACTCATTTTCAAGGGCTTCGACTTCTTTTTCAGTTTTAAGCAAAAACCTGCGCTCTTCAAGCTTTTTGATATGCTCATCAGCGGTCTCAAGTTCCAGTTCGAGTTTTTTAATCTCCTGTTTAAGAGTTTTAACCTCGGTGCCAGTCTTGTCAGACTTAAGCTCTGCTTTTTTAATCTTATCCTGCCAGATCACAATATTTTTATTATGACGTTCAATACTTACCTGTGAAGCAAGAATATTCTGCCAGTATCGCTGAAGCTCAATCATTATTTTAATGTCACTTTTCATTGTTAATATATCCTGAAGGGAGAATTTTCATTTTCTGCAATATATAATGAAATCTTTTCATTCACCAGCTTTCCCTGAACCTTTTCGAAAAGATATTCCATCATCAATTTTTCAGTTCCATAGTGCCCCGCGTCGACAACAGCAACTCCCGCGTCAAGAGCATCCCGGGCACTGTGATGTCCCACGTCACCGGTTAGTATACAGTCAACCGAATGTTTGTCTATAATCTCGGGTATTGCGCCGCCGCCTGATCCGTTAAGTATTGCAATCTTTTGTACTTTTTGGTCTTCATCGCCGCTGAATAACACAAAGGATACTTTTAGTGAATCTTTAATGTTGTCCATCAGCTCTTTGAGTCTCATTTCGTTACTGCAGAAAGAAATACTGCCAAAACCGAGTTCATCCTTCTCAAATCCCGGATCAGTCCGGTAGAGAATTTTTTCATGATTCAACCCGAGCTTCTTTTCAATAAACCTGTTCATAAATTTATCATAGTTTGTGTGAACTGCATAGCATGAAATTCTCTGATCAATCAATTCAACAAGCAGAGCTGATTTAGCCTTACTGCTGTCGACCTTTTTAAGGGCTCTAAAAAAATACGGGTGGTGACTGATTATAACATTGCATCCCCTGTCCCGGGCTTCACGAATTACACCAGGAGTCAGGTCAAGGCTGAAAAGAATACCCGATACATCTTCTTCGGGAAAAACCACCTGTCCGCCCGCATTGTCATATTTTTCCTGCAGGTAGAGAGGAAATTCAGCATCGAGCCATGAAAAGATCTCACCTGTTCTCATTATACATCCACTCCACAGTATCTTTAGTTGTATAAACGGGGCTCCAGGCAGTTTTGTCTTTCAGTTTATCAGAAGATCCATACATTACCGATATCTCATTTTTCCGCTGAAGCGTTCCATCTGAAATAATCTCAGGGCGATAGCCTGCCAAATCAACGAGAAACTCAAAAATATCACTCAACCTGGTTGCGTGTCCCCCGGCGATATTAAAGATAGAGAATAATGCCTCTTCATCCATTTGGGCAATATTGAGATAGGCTGATATTACATCACGGATATCCATAATATCCCTGGCTACATTAAGGTTCCCCAGGTGAATTTGTTTTTTCTTTTCACTGAAAGCCTCAACAAGCTTAGGAACGAGAAAGGAAGTTAACTGCCCCCTTCCTGTGTGGTTGAAGGGACGAAGCACAATGCCCTGCATTCCTGTTTCTTTGCAGTATCCCCGGACCAGATTTTCTGCAGCAGCCTTGCTTGAACCGTAGTGATTCTCCGGCGAAACAGGGGTATCCTCACCTGCAGGAAGTTTACTCTCTTTAACCTGTCCGTAAACCTGTGAAGAGCTGATCATGATAAACCGTGGTTGACGCTTCAACAGGGAAGACGCCTCCAGGAGATTCAACGTCCCGGTAAGGTTTACCCGGTACATTTCAAGGGAACTGCTTCCATAGAGATGACTGACAGCAGCAAGATGAAATACCTGGTCTGGTGAATATTTATTGATCAGCTCATTGACTTCACGATATGATGAAATATCACAGGCCATGGAAGCCCCATCCCGGCTATCGAGATCAACGGGGATCACGTCGAAGTTTTCCCCTTGAAGGGCTTTTACAAGGTATCTTCCTGCAAAGCCGGCAGCACCTGTAACCAGAATCTTCATATTCAGCTTCGGACTCTCTCCAGGTCCCGGTCTACCATCAGGTGTACCAGGTCTTTAAATGATGTTTTAACTTCCCAATCTAATATTTTTTTTGCCTTTGAAGCATCCCCTATCAGCATGTCAACTTCAGCGGGTCTGAAAAATTTCGGATTAACCTTTACCACGGTCTTCCCGGTTTTTTTATCGAGTCCCGTTTCATCGACTCCTTTTCCCTTCCAGGTGATTTCAGCCCCTGCCCGAAGAAAAGATTCTTCAATGAATTCCCTTACTGAATGGGCCTCTCCGCTTGCAATGACAAAATTATCCGGTTCATCAAGCTGGAGCATTTTATACATGCATTCGACATATTCACCCGCAAAGCCCCAGTCGCGTTTGGCGTCCATATTGCCTATTTCAAAAAAGTCCTGCTTTCCCGTGACAATCCGCGCAACGGAATCAGTCACTTTCCTGGTGACAAATTCAATGCCGCGAAGAGGGGATTCATGATTAAAAAGTATACCTGAGGCGCCAAAAATATTATATGCCTCACGGTAATTTATCGTCATCCAGTGACCATAGAGTTTTGCTATTGCATAGGGGCTGCGGGGATAAAAGGGTGTGCTTTCCCGCTGGGGAGTTTCCTGAACCTTTCCATAAAGCTCAGAGCTCGAGGCCTGATAAAAGCGTATGTCACTGTTGACAATGCGGATAGCTTCGAGAAGATTTGTAACACCAATGCCGGTTACTGTTCCGGTCAGAACCGGTTTCTCAAAAGAGACGGCAACAAAGCTCTGAGCAGCGAGATTATATACCTCATCAGGTTTACATTCATCAAGGGCCCTGATAAGATTCCCGGCATCGAGAAGATCTATTTCAATAAGATCGACCTTTTCTTTTACATTAAGTTCTTCGAGACGCCAGAAATTCGGAGAACTGGTGCGCCGATACCCCCCAAAGACCCTGTAGCCTTTGGAAAGAAGCAGCGCTGCAAGATAGGCTCCATCCTGTCCGGTGATGCCTGTAATAAATGCGGTGCGCGACATGTTACCACCCTGATTTCAAAGATAATAACGACAATATGTGAAGATGTTGCTTCTTGGCAAGGATATTTTACTCTGAAGGCGGCAATGAAATGTTTTTAAAGGAATTATCCCTCAATCCAAAAATAACAGCTAAAATAACAGCTAAAATAACAGCTAAAATAGTGGGTTTTCCTGTTTTAGGCCTTTTTCTTCCTTTATAGTATTAATCCATTCCATAAAAAAGATAATAAAAACAGCGAGAAATCCAGAGGTAAAAGCGGCAACCAGTACCATTAAAGCCCTTTTCGGCTTAAATCTCTTATCCGCCACAACCGGTTGATCAATGACCTGAATGAATATTCCTTCACGGGCCTCTTCGAGTTTTGCCTGTTCGTACATCTGAACCAGGGTTTTGTAGATGGTTCCTGATATCTGGATATCACGATATCGATCAGCATACTGTGACATTTTTTCCGGGGCCCCCGCAAGTGTCGGCACGGCGCTTGCTCTCTCAGGACCATCACCTTCGAGGTGGGAAATCTTTTTATTTATAATTGACAGCTGTCGTTTCAAAGACTTAAGCATCGGTGAACCGGTCGCAAGGGCCGCTTCCATGGTCTGATATTTCACCTCAAGCTCAGTTTTTTTGGAAACCAGTTCAGAGTAAAACTTAAATGTACCGCTGGCCTGTTTTCCCGGATCTATCAATTTAGTTCGTTTCTGAAAGGCAACCATACGGCGCTGTCCCTTCTTCATTCTCTTTTCAGCCTTAACGAGCTGTTTCTCAAGAAAATCACGTTTGATTTTGCTTACTGAGAGGGACTTCGAATTGAGAATATCCTTCAGGCTGCGAACATAACTATCAGCGATTCTCATGGCACGCTCAGGATTTTCATCTTCGATGGAAATTGAAATTAAAGTGGTTTTTTTATCACTGGAGATCGAAACCATATCTTCAAATTCTTCAATGGCCCACAGCATGGGATTGCGGTCTTCAGGCCTGTCTTCTTCAAATATTTCCTTTATCAGTTCCTGCTCGGTGATCACCTGTTCTTTGATGGTGCGGCTGTTGAGAACCGCCATAATTTTAGTTGTATCATCCCCTCCCCCCATACTGAGACCCGCAAGAGCGGCAAGATCAGACATACCTCCCATCATCGAGGGCTTTGAAGAGATGGGAAGTACCGTGGTGGTCGAACGGTACATAGGGGTCATTATTAAGCTGATGATGGCGGTGAGAACAACCGCGATAGAGCAAAATATAAAAATGAATTTACGCTTCATCCATATGGTCTGCCAGAGTTCATAGAGATCAATGACATCTTCATCATAATCTGCTTGGTTTGCATTAATTTTTGTATTCATTGTAATTATCCGCTAAAGAGTATTAAAGCCGCCAGCTTGCTGACACGCCCATGGTAAAAAATGACCTGTTTTCTGTAGTTATAGTCTCATTCAAAACCGGACTTATATCAGCATCGTAATTTTCAGCCTGGTCGAACCTGACAAAGGCCTCAAAAATAAATCGATAGAACCGTACTTCACAGGAAAGAATACCCATAAATCGAAGCATATGGGGGTCATAGTCAGACTTCCAGAGAAGAGGCCTGAAATAATCTCCAATAGATTCATACTTGTCGTCGGTATCAAACACAGGGGTCTGGTACACGATCAGGTTATACTTGAGAGAGATCCAGTTTTCAATAAACCACCGGTGAGAAAAACTGAAGGCCTGCATGTTGTTTCCCAGGGGGTACCCGAGGGAGAGGCCGTTATAGGTGTAGCCTTCATTGCTGTATATATGATGCCGATAAAATACTTTCGGGGTTACCACAAATTCAAAACGTATAAAATGATCTGCAATAGTTGAGACAAACCCTATTTGATATGCCCGGTCATACAGTTTGACCCAGGGATGATTATCATCACTCTGCCAGGGGGCACACATATCCGTTGCGGCAACATTCCAGTAAAACTTGAAGAGCTTTATTTCTTTCCAGAGTCGGTCAAAGGGAATGTAGAATGAAAAATCATATCCCGCATAGGCGTCGTTGTCCCATCTGCTGCCTACCTGGTTATCATCAATACTGAGAAGCATTTTGGGGTATTCCCAGAATTTGTATGATTTGCGTCCATCTCCCCCGTAAAGGGATGTACGGGTCATTCCAAGTTCAAACCAGTTAACGGGTTTCCAGACCAGGCGCAGGGCAATTATTGATGGATTATCAACATCAACTGCATCACTCCTCTTCTCACGGAGCCATCCATTGATGATTGTAAAGTCCCATTTGCCAAATACCCGGAATGATTCTTCTGTTTGAAGCTTTATCAGAGGATAGGGCTCTGAGTTATGGGAAAGCATAAGTCCGTATTCACCGGGCCCCAGGTTTGCATTGTCAATGCCCCCCTCAAAACTGACTTTCCCCATCATCAGTTTGCCATAGGCTCGGTGGATTTCCACAGTCTTCTGGTTATTTAAGAAGCTCTCCTTTACCTGGTAATAAGCTACGAAATACTTGCTCAGGGAGAGATACCCGTCCTGAAACATAAACAGGTTTGAGCCCTTCTCAAACTTAAGCCCTGCTTTTCCGGGCATAAAACCGTTTTCCTCGTTGCTGAAAAGGTAGAGGGAAGTAAAACTGTTCAAAGGCTTTATATACCAGCCCCCGTCACCTCGTGCATTAAGATAGAGATTGACACGGTTATTCCACTGGGCGCAGACAACAGAAGAGTACATGCTTGCGGGCCCAAGGGTGGTTTCATAACCCGGTGCTGCCGGTGATCCTGCAATAAGCTCGTAGACCAGGTCATCTTCACTGTTTATATTGAGCAGAGGGTTGGCGCTTAAAATTGTAGTTCCCCATGTACAATTGAAGAGAAAAACCAACAGGATTATAGCCCGCCACTGCCTTTTATTTTTATATAGAGTCAAAATTTTATTCCTTACCAAAAATTAAATCAATTTACGCTACAGCTGGGTCGCGAGAATTACCGTAGACATGGACTGAAACATTATCTGAGCGATATCCTTTAAAATAGGGCGCCACATTATCGGTACCTTCATTTCAGAAGGCACAATGATGGTATCCCCCTCTTCCAGTTTCATGTCTTCAAAATCATATCTGAAGTTTATAATTTTTTTCTTCCAGTCTATGGCGAAATACTGCGTTCTCAGGGATGAATAGTTTCGCTTCGAAATAATTTTACCATTCGCCTTGATGACATAAATATTATTTTCATCTCCATTTTTCCCCAACCCCCCCAGCTGATTCAGGTAATATTTTACAGATTTTCCCGTGTTATGGGGAAGAGACATCTGATTATAAACATCCCCCAGAACGAGTACATAATTAGGTCTGTGGGGAATATAAATATAATCCCCCTCAAGCAGGCGTATATTATCGGGATGCTTCTTCAATTCATTGAGAGAGAGAGGAACATCCAGGGCCATCCGCCCCATGGCCATTTTCGATCTCTTTTTCATCGAATTAAGCATCTGCTTATACCGTTCCATGGTAATCTGCAGCATGGTCATTTCCTCTTTACTCGAACCTATCTGCCCGAGACTCTGTCCCTGTTTGGCTACATATTCGTCCATGCTCATAAAGGACATATCAATCTGCTGTTCCTGGAGTTTTTGAGCGCTTCGACGGATAAATATCAATCCCCGGGGAAAGGCATTTGCTGAGTAGCCCCCTGCCCTGACAATACAGTCATACAAGGTCTCTCCCGGGCGATGAGAATATACCCCGGGTTTGTTTATTTCCCCCAAAATTGTCACGCTCTGCTTTTTCTCATTTTTCCGGGTACGCCGTATCAGGATTCGTGCCCCCGGGGGAAGCAAAATATTTGAGTCCTTTGCGACTTTTACCATAAGGTCGTTCAGATAAATAGTAAGAAAGTTCCGTTCTGTATCCTTTTCCGTTCCTTCCCGTGAGATAAGTTTTTCATCTTTATTCGTCACCATGGCCTTATCGTTTTTCCTTTCAGGTCGAAACATTGTCTTTTTCAAGGCCCGCTGCATTGATTTGGGTAAATTTACAAAGGGAATATCCTTCTCCCAGTATACTTCAGCCTTGAGGTCTTTCACCGATGTCTTGAACTTGATGCTCTTTAAAGCGTCAAGAAGTGTGATGTTTTCATAAAAGGAGACCAGTGAGGGACTCTTGACTTCACCGGTTACTTCGATTGGCCGGTACATCCATCGGGGATAGAAACGAATCGTGTCACGACTCTTCAAATCAATAATCTTTTTGCCTGCGAGAACGTCTTCCGGACTAAAGGTGATTCCTTTCTCTGTTGATTCTCTGATAATCGAAGCATAAAATCGGTTTGTATCCGGAAGAAGCCCCGCCTTTTCTACGATACTTTTAAGTGAAACGTCATTTTTAAATTCAAACCTTCCCGGGTAGGCAATATGGCCCTTAACGACAAGCACGTTATCAAACTTATTGTAAAGATCACCTATGATGACGAAATCACCGCTATGACAATTTTTTTTCAGAAATGAAGTATCGTTAAGACTTCCCTCTAAAATATTCAGTCGGTCCTTCTCATACCGATATATTTTTACAGAAGGACGGTGGGCAGAAGGAAGTATACCCCCTGAAAGTTTCAAAAGTTCGTCAATGGAATCGATCTTTTTATTCAGTTCATAAATACCAGGCCGCTTTATTCCGCCATAGATTCCCACGGTTTTCTGAACAGGGTAAACATAAATAGCATCGCCTTCATGTACCTGAAAATTTACCGGCTTTCCTTTAATAAGAAGATCGTAAAGGTCCAGTGATATTTCTTTCTTTTTTCCGCTTCTCCTGCGGAGAACAATTCGGCGCATACTCCCGTTCTCATCAATACCTCCCGCCAGATTAAGAACATCTAGAACCGAACAGACACCTGAGGCGAGAACAACTCCTGGCTCGTTGACAAATCCGGAGACATATACGGGGAAGGTTCGAAGTTTTCCAAGAGTTACTTCGATTTCAAAACGTTTAAATTTTTTCTTCAGGCCCTTGAATAAAAGCTTTTTTACCGCATCAACTTTCAAGCCCCAGACATAATAAACTCCAACACTGGGTAGAAAGATTTTACCGTCTCGATCGACTTCAATTGTATAAAAACTGTTAAGTCCTAATATATCAACCGGGTCTCCCCAGAAATATACCGCAATGGTGTCCCCGGGGCCGAGATGATAGTCCCTGCCTACAGGTAGAAAGCTGTCCCCGCCTTTTTGTTGACGAAAGAAGTTATACCCGTATTGACGAAGGGGCTCCCGTTCCTGTATCTCATGGAAAAAACGCTTATTATACATTTTCTCAATTCGAGACAGGGGTTCCTGCATGCTGTTTTTTGAGAATGTTTTCCCGTCTGTCGGAGATTTTTGGGGACTAATTCGTATATTATTGTTTTGTGGAGACTTCTTCAGTATTTTCTCTGCAGCAGCCGGATCTTTCTTCATTAGATCTTTATATGCTGAATAGTCCTGACCTGAGATGTTGCTCGCCGATATGGCGATAATCAGAAAGCTGAGAATTTTTGTCCGCTTCAGTGCTCGATGAATCATATCATTTCCATAAATATTATTTAATTTCAGTAAAAATGTAGAGAACCTTCTCTCGATCAAGACTATTAGAGATATACCTTCTACCCTGCAAAAAACAGGAACCGACAGCTAGACAAATATAAATAAAAAATTTGTTAATAACTGGTTACATATATTTTAATATCTTGATTAGAGCCATAACAGTAATAATTACTATGCTAAAGTGTCAAGCAAAAGTTCATGTTATGAACGAAAAAACTTAGAGAGCCTGCCGCGTATAATCAGGGGAAAGTTCAGATTCCTCTACATCGACGATTTCACTTTGCCGAATGACTTCAATACGTCTTTCAAGAATCTGAAGGAGAATAAATGCAAGAGAGGTAACGCCTACGAGAATATAGAAAATAAGTACTGCATATTGCGGAGGTGTATACTGCATAATCACCGTGATCCCGCCGAGAAAAATAGTCAGGCTGTAAATAATAACAAGTACTCCCCTGACAGGAATCCCGAACTGAAGAAGCCTGTGGTGAAGATGGTTGTTATCCGCGGTAAAAATATGCTTCTGCTGGCGTCTTCTCCTGATGATAACGCTGCAGATATCCGCCAGGGGCAGCATAAGAAGAGCCAGGGGATAGAGTAAAACAGTTGCTGAAGATGCCTTGCTGATTCCCATAAGAGGAAGAATCCCGTACATAAATCCGATAAAATAGGCTCCCCCATCTCCCATAAAGAGTTTTGCAGGGGGAAAGTTAAAGACAAGGAAACCAAGGATTGAAGCGGCAAGAACCGCAGCCATAAGCCCGATTCCCTGCTGTCCGTTTATAAAGGCAAGCGCTGCAAGAAATGAAGCCCCGATAAAGACAAGACCGCCCGCAAGACCATCCATGCCGTCAACAAGGTTTACCGCGTTCATAAACAGTATTATCCAGAATATGGTAACAGGGAGCGCAAGATATCCCATGGGAATTGGGAATAAACCGAAAAAGGTAATTGATTTCACCATAAGACCGGAAGAAGCAGCAATTGCCGCTGCAGCAATCTGCAGAAACAGTTTTAAACGGGCAGGTATCGGTTTTAAATCGTCAACAAAACCGGTACCAAAGGCAATAAACATTGAAAGAGTAAGCATAAAAGTATTTACATGTGCAGGCAAAGCTGGTAGGATAGAGTAAAAGTAGGTCATAATGAATGCGGCAAAGATGCCTAATCCGCCCAGGCGACTCATGCTGCCCGTATGAATTTTCCGCTCACTAATACCGTCAAATATTCCAAACCGGTTGGAGATAAAAATTATCAACGGCATTGCAACAGCAGAAATTAAAAACGCGGATAGAATGTTTAACACTATTATTTCCATCACAGGACCTGTTTTACTGTTTTATACTTACAAATTCTTGCGAACTACAATTTTTAACGATACTAAAACTGTAAATACGTTATTATTGAGTCTTTTGGATATTTGCATTAGTACTATGAAAGTGTCAAGCTCTTATCTAGTGTTCACGGCATGAACGATCTTGTTTTTCGAATGAACAATTATTTTTTTTAAAAACCGGGACAAGAGCCCATGGGGAAATTCTTAAAATAAAGAAACATGAGTAATTTCATAATTATTTCACTTATAAATTTCCTTGCTATTTCTCTCGTCGCCCTGATATCCTTTCGGCAGGCACAGAGAAACGCCAGGGGTAGTTTTCCGATTTTGATTACAGCAGGCTCCGGGGGGGTAATCGGATCCCTTCCCCTTTTCCTATTGCCAGTCTCTCCTTTCTATCTTTTACAGGATATCTCCTCCCTCCTGTTTTTGTGTGCAATTTTACTGGTTGTTCCCGGCCTTTACCTTCTGAAGAAAAACCGCATTGATGGCGACTTCCTTCCCAGTTTTTTTTTACAGGTAATATGCTATCTACCAGTTTATGCATACATATTTGCTTCACCCGTGCCTGAAGATATGCCTTTTACTTCCTTACCCTTTATTCTTTCATCTTTGTTCTTTTATCTCTTCTTTCTAAATTCCCTTGAACTCTTTGAAGCAGTCGGCCCATTCAACAACCTGCTTCCGGCAGTTCTATTGTTTCTCTTATCATTGACGGATTCTTTTTCCCTGATCCTCGCGGTACCCCTGGGTATTTTTTGCGCCTTATTTGTTCTTGATCTGACAAGTATAAAGATCAAGGGAGTGATCGGCCTTCGCATAATCGCAGCACTCTGCATTACAATATTTGCGGTTCAGCAGGAAAAAATGATGCTGATTTCAGCAGTGCTGGTTATACCTGCTGTCTTTCTGATCGCCGCTGTGCTTCATGGATTAAAATACCTGGTACAAAGAACAGAATTGAATTTTAACATCTTTATTGCGACTAAGAATAAAATTGCCTTTCGTATGTACATGCTCTCTTTAAACCGGTGGAAATTTTTTTTCTTTTTCAGTGTCATCACGTTTTTAAGTATTTCCCTTGCCCTTATTCTCCAGAAAATTGATCTGCACCTCCAGCTTCTTACGATATGCGGATTTATTCTGGTAACCCTTGTTTTACTTTATATTATTCATCTCTACTTTAATTTTCTTGAAGACAGTCTTGGTCCGGCCCATCAGCCCGATCGCTTTATTAAATGCCTGCAGGCTGACCTGCGCGAAATGGTTCCCCTCAATCGGATTATTTCCTATTCCCACCTTGCGATGACTCAGCGGAGAGGCGGGCCGCGGTATTTTTCCTTTGTTTCTTCCAGAAGATTCCAAAAGGGACAGCTCATCTCATGTGACTACAATGGTGACGAGAAGAATCTGCTGGTTATCTGGGTGGGTATCCCCCGGGGGCCTGAAGACTGTCACGTTACCGGCTGTATTGAAATGTATATGTAGCAGCCAGTGTATTTACTGTTTTTCCCTGTTCAGGCATTTTTTTCCCATACCTGATTCTCTTTCCAGTTAATAGCATTTCATTTTTTTTGCGGGGGGAAGTTTATCCGTATCTGCTCCAAGATAGCTATTCTATCAAACCAAAAATAAACCAGTTAGCTGCAGTTTTTAAACACCCACTTTTAATATTTAAAAAAAAATAGCCTTTCTGCGTTGCCTTATCTACTATATTATACAACGTATTTGAAGATATAACTCTATATAGCAGTAATTTTTTTATTTGACAAACTCAAGAAGGATTTTTAAGTGTTTGTCCATTGAACATATACCAAGATTAGAGTTATGAAAACAGAAGACCTCTACAGCTTATTAAATGAACTTGAAGAAGACGGCGCGATGAACCAGCGTCAGGTCGCTTCACGCACAGGTATCAGCCTGGGTAAAATTAACCAGTTGCTCCGTCACGTCGTTGACCAGGGATGGGTTGGCTACAGCCAGGAACTGCATGAATTTGACCGTGATCGGGGGCGGTATAAGCTTACCGATGTAGGTATTTCGCAGAAAAGACTCCTTGGCGAGGAGTATCTTCGCCAGAAAGAAGAAGAATTTAGTGAGATTGCTCAAGAGATTGAGGGTTTGAAGAAGGTTTTGGGGGTTGAAGGGTGAAGGTTGCTGTAGCAGGTACAGGTTATGTCGGTTTATCAATTGCTGTTCTGGCCTCTCAGAGGCATGAGGTAACAGCTGTTGATATAATCCAGGAAAAAGTTGACCTGATTAATAATAGAATCTCTCCGATTGAAGATGACGAGATTTCTGATTTTTTTAAAAGTAAAAATCTCAATCTTAAGGCGACTACAGACCCTGCAGAGGCCTATAAAGACGCAGAAGTTATATTTGTCGCCGGCCCTACTGATTACAATGTAGAAGGGAATTTTTTTGATACTTCGGTTATTGAAAAAATCTTTGATGAGATTCTGAAATATAATACGACTGCTGTTGTCTGCATTAAATCAACTGTTCCGGTTGGTTATACCGCTACTATTAAAAAACAGTACCCTGATCTCAAGCTGATATTTTCACCTGAATTTTTAAGAGAAGGAAAAGCTCTGCATGATAACCTGCATCCCACAAGAATTATCGTTGGTGAGCAGTCTAAAGACGCCGAGATGATTGCGAAGATACTTAAAGAGGGTTCGCTTGATGAGTTTACTCCGGTATTGTTTACTTCTTCTACTGAAGCCGAAGCGATTAAACTTTTTTCGAATACCTATCTGGCTCTGCGTGTTGCGTATTTCAATGAACTCGACTCATACGCCCTTAAATGCAATTTAGATACACGGCAGATCATTGAGGGTGTTGGTCTTGATCCCCGTATCGGGAATCACTATAATAATCCCTCTTTCGGTTATGGGGGATATTGTCTTCCAAAAGATACCAAACAGCTCCTGGCCAATTATGACAAGGTTCCGAATAACATAATTAAAGCGGTTGTTGATTCGAACACAACACGAAAAGATTTTCTTGCAGAGCGTATTATAGCCAGAAAACCGAAAAGGGTCGGTATTTACCGGCTTGTCATGAAAGAAGGGTCGGATAATTTCAGGGCTTCTTCTATTCAGGGTATTATGAAAAGGATTAAGGCTAAGGGTATTGAGTGTATTGTTTTTGAGCCGGCTCTGAAGGAAGACCACTTTTTTGAATCTAAAAAAGTAACCTCTCTTGATGAATTTAAAAGTGATTCTGATGTTATTGTTACCAACCGGCATCATGATGAGTTAGATGATGTTAAGGAGAAAGTTTTTACCAGGGATTTGTTTACCAGGGATTAGAAGGGGAATAAAGAGGTCTTGATCAGGTGAATCTTCGCCAGAAAGAAGATTAATATGTGAGATTTAGATTGAGGGTTTAAGATTCAGAACAAAGTTTTAAAGATAGTCCCCTTAACGACTCTCAAATTATTAAATACTACACTATGTTCGCAAATTTTATGAAAGAGCATGTAATATTTAATAATTTATCTTTCCTCAAAAATCTTTTTTAAAATGAGTAATGAATATTTCATTCGAATTTTTATCGTAGAAACTATGTGCAAATAAGTATTAACCTATAATCATTTTAGATTACATATTTCTAATAAAAATATATTGTTTTGAACATCTTATATATCAGGTTGAATTCAAACTGATATAATCACTCAAAAATAAAATAAAATAACCTAAAAATGTCTCTAATTCAAAAACACAATATATTGTTTAAAAATTTCTCTTATTTAGCAGCTTTACAAATATTTAATGTATTGTTACCCTTAATACTTTATCCATACCTCATCACTCATATTGGTTCTGAGAAATATGGTCTTGTTATTTATGCACAATCAGTCATTCTATACTCATCAGTCATTGTAAACTATGGATTTAACATTTTTGCTACAAAAGAAGTCGCAATTCATTGGAATGATAAAAATAAATTATCTTCAATAGTTAATACAATTTTTTTAATAAAGTTTGTTCTTTTCATTTTTGCGTTGCTTATTCTTACTATTTTGATTTTTTCAATTCAATCTTTAAAAAATTATTGGTATATATATTATTTATCGACAGGAATGCTTATCTATGAAGCTTTTGTTCCCATTTGGTATTTCCTTGGAATTGAAAAAATGAAATACATTACTTTTATAAATATAACTTCGAGATTAATATTAACTGGTTTTATTTTTATTTTTGTAAACACTACTGGTGATTTTTGGAAGGTTCCTATGTTTAATCTAATTGGCTATTCAGTAGGTGCACTAATTTCAATTTACATTGTATACAAAAGACATGGTATAACATGCAAGAAACCAAAAATTATAAATATTAAAAAATACATGAAATCCTCCTTTCCATTTTTATTAGCTTTAATATCCAGAGATTCATATGTTAGAGCTACTCCAATAATTATAGGATCATTTGTTGGTTTGGTGGAAGTTGTTTACTTCGATCTGGGGATAAAAATATTGTCAGCAATTAAATCTTATATAAGTGTTATAAGTCAAACTTTATATCCAAAAATATCTCGTGAAAAAAACAAATATTTTACAAGAAAAATGCTATATTATTCTTTTATATCTGTTTTATTGCTTACAATTTGCATATTCTTTGCATCAAATTATATTGTATACTTTTTCCTTAATGAATATAATAATTATGCATCCACTGTGCTAAACATTCTAGT